>MDTC01140053.1_pt1 | contig 12609 bp, 9 predicted proteins | sample 811181 | NCBI WGS metagenome assembly MDTC01 (sample SAMN05326644, study PRJNA326480) | marine metagenome | isolation source: seawater | place: Pacific Ocean: North | collected 2011 | reverse complement strand
TGTTAATTTATTATTATTATTAATATATTCTATATCTTTATCATCATTAAAATAAAATTCCATTTTTTTAGATACATTAATTAAATCTTCAAAACTTTCTTTAACTCTTATTAAATCTTTATCATATAAATTTTTATCATATTTTATATGTATAGTTTTAAACTTTTTTTTAAGTTCATTTATTTCATTATCTGTTTTATTATTTTTTAAATTATTATTATCTTTTCTTAAATCTAACATACTTATTATTATAAAATAATTTAATTATTAAAATTTATCAAAAAAATTATTAATAATTAATTTATCATTATTATTATAATATTTATTAAATAATTTATTACATCTATATTTATAATTATCTTTATAAAAAAATGTTCTCATTTGTTCACCATCACCATAAGGAATATATTTAATTTTAGTTTTTATTTCTATTTTATCTAAAATTTTAAATAAAATTTCATCTGAAATATAATCCATTTATAAATATTAATTTAAATATATTCTAAATAATTTTTATTATAAATTATTTTTAATAAAATCTTTATATGATTTTACATCATCTTCTACTTTTTCAATTTTTTCTATTAAACTTCTTAATATATTAGGTAAATATTTATGAAAATTTAATTCTTTATTTGATAAATATTTTTTTTCAATATCAATCATCCATTTTTTTAAATCTTCATCATCAGATTTTGCTTGAAGACTTTTTAATTGTTCTATTATAAAATTTAATAATGACTGTAAATCCATAGCATTAAAAACCTTATTTTGTATTTTTTGTTTTATAAAATTTATATCAATATGTTCATTAATATAATTTTTTAAATCTTTTCTATTTGGTGTTAAATTTGTTAATTTTTCTCTTATTGTATTAAGTAAATAAATAACACCATCGTATTTATTATCTTCATTAGTTGTTGTATTTAAATCTTTTTCTAATTTATCAAAAAATACATTTTTCCTAAATTCATCATAACTATTATTTTCATCTAATTTAATTGATATTTCTTTAATATATTCATCAGTTTTTTCACCTTTAATTTGTTTTAACAACATATAATAATGATTTCTTGTTTCTTCTAATTCTTTTTTACTATCATCTTCATTTATATCATTTAATAATTTAGATAAATTATAATATATTTTTACATAATCTTCAGTAACTGCATTTTTATTTTTTTTAATAATTTTTATAACAATTTTTTCTATATTATCCCAATTATTAATAAAAATTCCTTTTTTTGTATCTATATTATTAAAAGATTCAATAAATTTTTCTATTTCTAAATAATCATTATCATCACAATTAAATTCATTTCTAAAATAAAATATTGTTAATAATGATAAAAAATTTTTAAAATTAATTTCTTTATTTTTATTTATATTTAATTCCTCTAAATGTTTAGCAACCACATATTGTACTAATTCTTGTTGAATATAATTTAAATAATCTTCAAATTGTTTAAATTTAGAAAATTGTAATTTATTATATAATTCTTCATGATTCATTTTTTATAATATACAAAAAAAATTTTTAAATAGTTTATTATTTCAATAATAAACAATATAAAAATTATATAAATTATTACAAATAAAATGAATACAGATAATTATACTTTAGATAAAAAATATTTTTCTTCATCAAATTCATCAGAAAGTAATTTTTCTTCTACTTCATCACAAAGCAATTATTCTATTAATAATAATAATAGATATAGCGAATATCCTTTTTTCTATAACATATGTTGTTTTTGTTCTCCTAAAAGAAAAAAATTTAATACAGAATCTGAAACATTTACTATATAATATTATTTAATAATTTTCTGAGCTACATAAACTTTTAAAAAGTAATAATATTTTATATTCAAATTTATGTCTTCCAACATATGTTCCATATTCATTAACAATATTTATTCTACAACCATAAGTACTTTCTTTATTTTTATAATAACTTAAAGGACAATTACAATATTTACAAACTTTTTCAAACATAATATTTATATATATAAAAATCAATTTTATATATTTTATATATTATTAATTTTTATTAAATTTTTATTAAATTTATATTTAAATTTTTTATAAATTTACATTTAATTTTTTATAAATTTACATTTAACATTTTTAAATTTTATTTATTAGTATTTTTATACAAAATAAAATATAGTATTATATAATAAAATTTAAATATAAATTTAATAAAAAATTAATAATATATAAAATTGATTTATTATTTAAAAACAAATTATTATATATATAAAATGACAGATAACGAAAAGTACCAAGAAAAAGATCATCATACTCATATTCTTGATTTACCTGATACTTATGTAGGTTCTTCTATTGAAGAAGAAAAAGAATTAAGAATATTTGAAAATGGTAAATTTGTTAAAAAACAAATTAAATGGGTCCCAGGTTTATTTAAAATATTTGATGAAATAATTGTTAATGCTATAGATAATGATACTAGAACAAGAAGATTAAAAGAAAATAATTCTAGAAAACCTACTAATGAAGTTATGTCAAAATTAGAAGTATTTATTAATAAAGATACTGGATTTATTAGTGTTAAAAATAATGGAGAAGGTATTGAAGTTAATAAAATAAATACAGAAAAATCTAAAAATATATATCCAGTTGAATTAATATTTGGAAAATTATTAACATCAGAAAATTTTAAAGATAATAAAGAAAAAAAGGTAACAGGTGGTAAAAATGGTTATGGAGCTAAATTAACTAATATATTTTCAGAAGAATTTAGTGTAGAAACAGTAGATAAAAAACGACAAAAATTATATAAACAAACATGGAAAAATAATATGTTTAAAAAAGGTAATCCTATTATATCAGATTATAAAGGCGATCCTTATACATGTATTACTTTTAAACCTGATTATAAAAGATTTAATTTAGAAGGTTTATCAGATGATTTTTATAATTTATTAATTAAAAGAGTTTATGATACAGCATTTTGGTTTAGTGGCAATATGAAAATAGAAATGAAAACAGAATTAAAAAAAAATAAAAATAATACACAAGTTTATTTTAATGGAGAAGAAATAACTTGTAATTTAGAAAAATATATTAGTTATTTTACTGATGAAGAAATTAATTCTTCAGAAGTAATACTAGAATCTTTTAATAGATGGGAAGTAGGAATTACATTAAGTCCTAATCATAAATTTATGCAAAATTCACTTGTTAATGGCGTATCTACTATTAGAGGAGGAAAACATGTTAATTATATATTAGACCAAATTACTAAAAAAGTTTTAGAACATAGTAAAATTAAAAAAGATACAAAAATTAATTTTATAAAAGATAATTTATGGTTGTTTGTTAAATGTATTATTGAAGAACCAACTTTTGATGGTCAAACAAAAGAATTAATGACAACTAATATAAGTTCATTTGGTTCTAAATGTGAAATTAATCAAAAAATGATTGATAAGTTAATAAAAGGCGGATTAATTGATAGAATTAATTCAATGATTGATTTAGATGCTAATAAATTAAGTAAAAAAACTGATGGTAAAAAAGTTGGTAGTATTAGAGGTATTAAAAAACTTGATGATGCAAATTTAGCTGGAACTAGTAAATCTCACGAATGTACATTAATATTAACAGAAGGAGATTCAGCTAAAGCTATGGCTATTGCTGGTTTATCTGAAATTGGACGTGATAAATATGGTGTATTTCCATTAAAAGGAAAAGTCTTAAATGTAAGAGATGTAACTGAAGATAGAGCAGCAAGTAATGAAGAAATAAGCAATTTAAAAAAAATTATTGGTTTAGAAACTGGAAAAATTTATCAAGATGTAAAATCATTAAGATATGGTTCTGTTATGTTTTTAACAGATCAAGATACAGATGGTTATCACATTAAAGGTTTATTAATGAATTTATTTCATTGTAAATGGAAAAGTTTATTTTCTAATCCAAATTTTATAAAATCTATGGCAACACCTATTGTAAAAGTAACAAAAGGTTCTAATATTATTGAATTTTGTAATTTAAGTGATTATGAAACTTGGAAAAAAGAAAATAATACAAAAGGTTGGAATATTAAATATTATAAAGGATTAGGAACTTCTAATAGAGAAGAAGCAAAAGAATATTTTAAAAATATGAAACAAATATCTTATATTGTTGATGAAGATTCAGATAAATCTATGATTAAAGCTTTTGATAAAAAATTTGCAGATGCTAGAAAAGAATGGTTAAAACCATATAATCCTAATAATGTATTAAATATTCAATCAGGAGATAATCAAATTACTCATACAGAATTTGTTGATAAAGAATTAATTCATTTTTCAAATTATGATAATATTAGATCTATACCACATATAGTCGATGGATTAAAACCTTCACAAAGAAAAGTATTATATGCTTCATTCTTAAAAAATATTAGAAAAGATGTTAAAGTATCACAATTTACTGGTTATATTAGTGAAAAAACATCATATCATCATGGTGAAATGTCATTACAAGGAACAATTATTAGTATGGCACAAAATTTTGTTGGAGCAAATAATATTGAATTACTAGTTCCTTCAGGACAATTTGGAACTAGATTAAATGGAGGTAAAGACCATGCTTCTCCTAGATATATATTTACTCGTTTATCTAATCTAACTGATAAAATTTTTATAAAATCTGATGAACCTATTTTAAAATATTTAAATGATGATGGAACTTCAATTGAACCAGAAAAATTTGTACCTATTTTACCTATGATATTAATTAATGGTACTATTGGTATTGGAAGTGGTTGGAGTACAAATATTCCACAATATAATCCAAAAGATATTATTAAACAAATTTATAGATTATTTGATAATCAAGAACTTCCAGAAATTCATCCTTGGTATAGAAACTTTAGAGGTTATTATAAACAAAATTCAAAAGGTTATATGACAAGAGGTTCTTATAATATTATTGATAAAACTACTATACAAATTACTGAATTACCAATTGGATTGTGGACTGATGATTTTAAAGAAATTCTTGATAAGTTAGTTGTTGAAGATAAAATTGAAAATTTTGAAAATTATTCAAGTGATACACAAATCAACTTTGCTGTATTATTTAAATACGGTACTATTGAAAAATTATTAAATCAAGAACCTGATGAAGATAATATTGATGGTATTGAAAAATTACTAAAACTATATAAACAAATTAATAATAGTAATATGGTATTATATAATAATGATCTACAACTTACTAAATATAATAATGTTAATTCTATAATTAAAGATTTCTATAATGTTAGATTAAATTATTATGATTTAAGAAAACAATACTTATTAGATAAATACAGTAAAGATAAAATTAAATTAGAAAATAAAATTAGATTTATTAATGAATTTATAAATGAAACACTAATAATTATTAAAAGAAAAATTGATGAATTAGATAAAGAACTTGAAGATAAAAATTATATTAAATATCCTTATGATAATAATTCTTCTCCAGACTATCGTTATTTAAGAAAAATGACAATTGATACTTTAACTCAAGAAAAATTAGATAAATTACAAGAAGAATTAGATAATATTCTAGAAATGATTAATTTGTTAGAATCTAAAAATAATATTGATTTATATAAAGAAGATTTAATTGAATTTGATAAATTATATAATCAAGAAGAATATATTGAAGAAACTACTTCTAAAATATCTAAAACTCTAAAACAGAAAGCTAATTCCAAAAATACTACATTAGTTAAAAAAACTACTAAAGGTACTTCAAATACTACAGGCAGAGGCAGAGGCAGAGGTAGAGGCAGAGGCAGAGGAAAAACCACATCTAAATAATAATTTAAATTAAATCAAAAATTTAATATAATATAAAAATTTTTTTTTATTCTATTTACATTAGCATTTATAATTAAATAGTAAAAAAAAATTTTTTAATTAATTTGAATATAATAGTCCTGCTGTACCTTGAGCTATTTTTAATATATTATAATTTATAGCATATATTTTAATTTTTCCATTAGGAATACCACCTAATGAATTTGTTTTATTAAATGTCATAACTAAATTAGAATTTTCTATTCTTGAAAAATTACAAGTTCCTGAAGGTTGATTATCTTCTGGATATAATGCAAATGAATAACAATAAATATATTTTCTAGGTGTTCTACTATGATATTGATATGTATTAATAGATCTAAAATATATAGGTTCTCTTTCTGAAAATCTATCTTGTCCATTCAATTGTATTTTAGCATTTTTAAATGTATCTCCGTTTAATGATGAACTTGAAGTATATGTTAACCAATTATTTCCACTTTCATAATTTGATGTATTATTATTTATATCTTGAATTGTAAATATAAGTTCTTTAACAGGATGATAAAAATTTAATTCATATTTATTAACTATTTCAGTTTCACTAGATTTAAGATTATGTTCAACCATTTGTGTTTGATGAATTAAATATTCATGATTAATTTGAGCAAATTTTCTTCTTTCATCAGTATCTAAAAAAATATAATCTATCCATAATTTTCCTGATATAATTTTTAATGTTTCATCTAAAACAAAAGAATTTGAATCAGATTTAACAACATCTTTTAGTTCTCTTAATGAAACATTAATATTTAAATTATGAAATTGTAAAGCTATTAAAGGTAAAGCAAGACCTGGATTTTTATTAAACCAAAATTTTAAAGGTATATAAATTTTTTTTTGTTCATAATTATTTTTTAGTGATAATAATGTATTATATCTACCTACAAATTCATCTGTTAATTGATCTGTTAATTCATCATAAATATCTAACCATTGTCCATAATGTTTATCAATAATTTGACCTCCAATTTCTATTTCTACATAATTTATTATTCCATATCCTATGCTATTCATATAACCTCTCCATTCTGTTGAAGTATCATTTAATTCTGGTAGTTCTAATTCTATATAAATATTTTTAATTAAATCTCCATTTCTCGATATAGTTGCTGTCGTTATATTACCAAAATCTATATCACCATTAAATGTTTGATCAATTGATTCAATTGAAAAATTTGTATGTCTTCTGTGCATTATTTTAAAATAAGTAATATCTGGATTACCTGTTAAATGTACATCTTGTGCCCCATAAGCAACTAATTGTATTAATCCTCCACCCATATCTAATTAATATTATGTTATATAAAAATATAAAAAATAAAACCTTAATAAATTATATAATATTATTATAAATGGCATCTGAAACTTATAGTGATATTGTTTATAATAACTTAGAAGTAAATAATTTAATTTGTGATTATCAAAAGTTATATTTTACAAAAAATATAATTAAAATTACTAATCAAAATAATAATTTTAATATTACAAATCTAAATTCTAATAGTTTGTTTATTATAGATTATCAAGATGGTATAGTAAATATATTTTTGGATGATAATTTAAAAAATGGTATTAATATTAATTTTTATTTTAAATCAAGACTATTACAATTTAATATAATAAATAATAATAATTTATATTTATTTAATGGTTCTTATATATTAATTAATAATGATATTATTGGAAAATCTATCTTAAAAAATTCTATACAAAATAAAAATAAATTTGCTATAAAATATGATGATTATTCAATTATTGATATAAATAATTCATATCTTAATTTATTATTAAATAAAAATGTATTTTTAGTTCATGGAATAATTAATAATAAAATTATTTTTAAAGTTTCATATGATATAATTAATAATATTATTTTAATTAATGATAATAAGTTACCTCAATTAAATTTAAATCAATCATATAGTTACGAATTTGATATAAGTGATATATCTATGAAAAATATTAATTTTCAATTATTTGAAAATAATAATAATAATTTTTATAATAAAAATATAATTAAGATTGGTCAAGAAGGAAATATTAATTCAAAATATATAATTGATATTCCTTTAAATTTATTAAATTTTAATACTAATTATCCAACAAAATTAAAATATGGATTATCAAAAAATATAATTATATTAGATTCTGATTTTACAATAGGTAATTGGGAAACTATTAATCAAAATAATTTTACATCAATACCACAAAAATATTTAAATCAAATTGATAAACAAGATATAAATATTCTTCAATGGAAGATATTAAATAATAATGAAATAAAATTTAATTTTAATAATCAAACAAATATATTAACATATTTTAAATTTTTTTATAAAAATCAAGATTCAATAATAAATAATTATAATAAAATACAAAATATAATATTATACGGTTCAAATTTATCTGATTATTCAAATATTTTTGAAATATATAATCAAAATTATACTATTAATATTGTTTCTAATCAAGATTATTTAGAAGTTTCTTTTAATAATAATATTCCTTATAAATATTATAAATTTGTTTTAAATGCCTTTACTTCTTTTTCAATTAATATATATGGTTTTCAAGTTGGTACTGATTATTCTAATACTAATAAAGGTTTAATTAATATTAATAACAAACATTCAGATATTTTATATTTTCAATAAATTAATTTATAATTTATTATATAATTATATTAAAAAGAATGACTATAGGATTAATTGAATTATATAGTAAAGGTAAAGAAGATATTTTTTTGATTGGAAATCCTGAAATTACATTTTTTAAATCTATTTATAAAAAATATTATAATTTTTCTCAAAGAGATATTTTATGTAATTTTGTTTCAAAACCTATTTTAGGTAATAAAACTTATATTAAATTAAATGAAAATGCTGATTTAATAAATAAAATTTATTTAAGAGTTAATTTTAAAGGAAAAATTATAAATTCAAAACTTAACTTTTCTATTAATAAACCTCAAGATATTAATATATTAAAAGACTCTCCTTTATATATAGGTACTCAATTTAATCAAATTAATACTAATTTTGCTCAAGATGATAATCTTATTAATAATTGGTTTCCTATAACTATTGGTCAAGAAACTAATTTAGATAATAATATTAATGCCATCGACAATCAAGATTATATAAGTTTTACACCTAAAAGAAATATTAGATATGTAAAATTAATTGATAATACCTATAGATATTATTATAACAGAAATTTAACATCTGATACTAAATACAAATTTATATTTCCACAAAATATATCTAATCAAGATTTTTCTTTTTATTTATATAAAGGTAATATATTAACTACTTCTAATCCTATTCAAATATTACCTGATCTACAAGGATATTATAATTTTGATGATTTTAAAACTTCTTCTTTTAATGAAGTTAATATTAGCTACAAAATTTTATATAAAAAAAATACTATTTATGGAGATGTTATACTTGAAAATAAAGGCTTATTCTCTTCTAGTAATAATATTAATAATACAAGAGAATTTTTTAATTATAAAATTAATAATAATTTATATAATATTGAAAATGATGATACAATATATATTAAATTAGATTCACAATTAACTAATTACAATTTTACAACAGATTTAAATTCACTTAAAATAGATAATACTTTTGTTTATTTATATAATACTAAATATCAAATTGATATTAATAATAACTTTATAATTAAATTTTTTGATCAAAATAATAATCAAATTATAATTCTTGATAATATTTTAGATTTAATTAATTATCAATATCAACAATTAAAATATACTATTACATATGAAAAATATAATAAACAAACTATTAATAATAATATACATACATATTTAAAAAATACTTTTAATATTAATGGTTCTTTTAATATAATTAATTTAAATACTGATTTAATTAAATTAATTAAAAATGTTTCTATTAATATTAATGAAAATATAATTGATACTCATAATTATAATTGGTTAAATATTTATAATCATTTTTTCATAAATAATAATAATCAACATGATTTAAATCAAAAATTAACATTACTTAATTTTAATAATTATAATAATTATTTTTATATACCATTACGCTTTTGGTTTAATAATTTTACATATAATTCATTACCTTTAATTTCATTAAAAAAAAGTGAAATTATAATTAATTTACAATTTAATGATAAAATAAATTTATTTGGTAATTATCAGTTTTTAGACAATATTCAAATTAATAATTGTAATTTATTATGTAATTATATATTTTTAGATAAAGAACAAAAAAACTTTTTTATAAATAATAAATTAGAATATTTAATTGAACAAGTACAAATTAAAGAAGATATATTAATTAAATCTAATTATAATCATATTGAAAATAATATACAATTAAATTTACATCATCCAATTAAATTTTTTATATGGAATCTACCTTATAATCAAATTTTACATACTGCTAAATTTTCATTAAATAATTATAATGTAATTGATGAAATTGATGCATCATATTTTCATTCAGTTATTCCACTTAAATTAAATTTAAAAAATTATAAAACTATTAATCAAATTAATAATCAAATTTTTGGAACTTATTATATTTATTCATTTTCATTAAATCCACAAGAATATCAACCATCTGGTTCATGTAATTTTTCTAGAATTAATTCTTCAATTTTAAATTTAAAAGTATATAATCAAAATATATCTACAATTACTAATACAAACTGTAATATTTATGCTGTTAATTATAATTTATTATTTATTCAAAATGGCAAACATCAATTATTATTTTAATTAAATTTAATTTATGTTTTTTTTCAAAATTTTTTTCTAAACCTTAAATATATATAATGGGTGGTGGATTAATGCAATTAGTTGCTTATGGCGCACAAGATGTTTACCTTACCGGTAACCCTCAAATTACCTTCTTCAAAGTAGTATACAGAAGACACACTAACTTTTCTAAAGAATGCATCGAACAAACTTTCTCTGGTGCTGTCGGTTCTAACAAAAGAGTAACTGCTACTCTTGCTAGAAACGGTGATTTAGTACAAGAAGTATATCTTAGATGTACTGGACCTGCTGATACCAATGATCATACTAATATGATCGCATGGGCTGAAGTAGAAATTGGAGGTCAAAAAATTGACAAACATTATTCATCATGGTTAGATATCTATAACACTTTATTCGAAACCAATCATGATTATAGAGCTGCTATGACCTCAGTAAATGGTGTTAACTATGTACCATTAAGATTCTGGTTCAACAGAAACCCTGGTCTTGCTTTACCTTTAATTGCTTTACAATACCATGAAGTCAAAATTAACATGGAATTAGGAACTATTGGTGCTGCTAATGATGCTACTTTATTAGTAAACTACTTATACTTAGATACTGATGAAAGAAGAAGATTCGCTCAAGTATCACACGAATACTTAATCGAACAAGTTCAACACACTGGTGATGAAACTGTTACAAACGGTAAAATCACATTAAACTTCAATCACCCAGTTAAATGTTTAGCTTGGTCATCTGATGTTTTACTTGGAACTGCTAAATTACAATTAAACGGACACGACAGAGCAGCTGTACAAGATGGTGATTACTACAGATTAGTACAACCATACGAATCTGGTTTAGGACACTCCAACACTATGGGTGCCACTAGAGTATGGACTGGTGTCCCTGGTGATGCTAACCACAAAGTATACTTATACTCTTTTGCTTTAAAACCTGCTGAACATCAACCTTCAGGTACTTGCAATTTCTCAAGAATTGATAACGCTGTATTAAATATGACTCATGCTTCCGCATCTGTTGTCAGCCTACACGCTGTCAACTATAACGTCTTAAGAGTTATGTCTGGTATGGGAGGTCTTGCGTATTCGAATTAAATTTCTTTACTATTTCCCTATACTTTTTTTTACTTTTTTTTTCTATAAAATACTCTTTTTATAATCTCTAATAAATTTACTATTATTTGAATATATAATTAAATTTTTAATTAAATTTTAATTAAGTTTTTTTTCAAAATTTTTTTCTAAACTATAATTATAATATGGGAGGAGGATTAATGCAATTAGTCGCGTATGGTGCTCAAGATGTATATCTTACTGGTAACCCCCAAATAACTTTCTTCAAAGTTGTCTACAGAAGACATACTAACTTCTCTAAAGAATGTATTGAACAAACTTTCTCAGGAGCTGTTGGTGTTAACAAAAGAGTCACTGCTACTCTTGCCAGAAATGGTGATTTAGTACAAGAAGTATATGTTAAATGTGATATGACATCAACTACTGACCAAGATCTTTCTGGTGGAGCTGATGAATCATTAGTTTCTGATTTAACTAATCTAATTAAATCTGCTGAAGTTGAAATTGGTGGTCAAAAAATTGATAAACAATACTCATCATGGATGGATATCTACAATACCTTATTTGAAACTAACCATGATTACAGAAATGCTATGTGTGTAGGAAACCCAGTCCCTGTAGGTGATTATACTGGTGGTAATGATGCCTCAGTTAAATCAACTGTATATTTACCTTTAAGATTCTGGTTTAATAGAAATCCAGGTCTTGCTTTACCTTTAATTGCTTTACAATACCATGAAGTTAAAGTTAATGTCGAAATAGGTGTACTTCCAACTCCAACTGGTGCTGGTGTAGCTCATTCTTTAGATGAATCTACTTTATTAGTTAACTACTTATATTTAGATACTGATGAAAGAAGAAGATTCGCTCAAGTATCACACGAATA
>MDTC01075877.1_pt1 | contig 12609 bp, 13 predicted proteins | sample 811181 | NCBI WGS metagenome assembly MDTC01 (sample SAMN05326644, study PRJNA326480) | marine metagenome | isolation source: seawater | place: Pacific Ocean: North | collected 2011 | reverse complement strand
GCCGGTTGGTTGTCTCACTCTCATTCTCTCGTCCAGCGAGGACCCATTACCGACCACATAGTCCATCGGTTTGCATCAGAGGTCATTCCCTAAGGTCACCCTGGTCTTCGTCGATGGCACATGACCGCAAACATTGGTATCACAGTTCATCAAGCAGCACGCTCTCCCTGTGATGTTGCATGTGCGGTCGACCATGCCTAGGGAAACTCATTGTTGAAACCGTCGGTGTAATGCAAGATGAACATGGAGATTATGAGTTGTCGTTACAGGTATCTGAGGGGCATTTTCCATGAACAACCAACAAGCAAATGGGTGGGTTCTGCCTCTTGCTGGCGTCCGCCCTGTTTCCCTTGCGGTCAAACCCTCTAATACGTCAAGTAACGAATCCTTTCCTATACCCTCTGGCATGTGATGAACAAGCATGATTTGATCGGATACGATTTCTGAATCACAAAGTATAGCAGGCCATGGGAGATCCAATTGCGAGAGAGCTGCCCTTCCTGAGTTAGATGATAATGCCAAAATTAACCAATCTAATGATTTACTATTCCAAAGCGAATAATCTACGTCTTCCATTATCGCAAGAATTTGATTCCTATCCATTTCTGAACCTGTAAGAAGAGCTTTATGTTGTACACAAGATTCGACTAAATCACTGATTTCTTTGCTGTGCCAATTAAGTTTCAGAACATCATTTACCCTAATGGGATTTTTCAACCATGTATTTACGATTTCAGAATTAATTTCAATCCATTGTCTACTCATCAGCATAGCAGTTGCTAAGGCTGGGCTATCAGAGTGGTTGCTAATCAATTGATATGGGTGGCTTCTGAGCCTTTCCATTAGTATGTCAAGTGCGGGACCATGATGTTCTGCCAACTCGACTAAGGATAAATCGTCAAAATCCTCTAAGTTAGCCATATCTGTCCAAATAGGGTCGATTTTTTTGTTTAGCCTACGCCACCTCGATGGAAGATTTTGTGTGGAGGAAGCAATCCACGCTGCCAATGGGAATTTGTTTTCATGCCTGTCTGCCCACTCATCATCTCCATCAAGCAATTGTGAAGCCTGCCAAATCGCTTGTATCTGTGAATCAGCATCTGGAACTCTCTTTGACTTGCCTCTGACTAATTCAGATGGATTTTCAGGTATCTTCCAACCTTTTGGAACAAGGAAATTTTCATCGAGACTAATCGGTATGTATAGTCTGCCTGGCATTTCCAACAAAAATTTCCCAATGTCATTACCATAAGTAAGAACGAATGGCAAGGGGAGTGACTTAGATTCTAAATTTATCAGACGGCAACGACTATCTTCTGCTAATACATCTAACAATGGTATAGAATCACTCCATCGCCAATCCAAAATTATCGGCTTTTGTGAATTTTCTAGTGCAAATTTTAGGATTGCTTCGCCCCCTATTGAGGATATGCCTCTTGTATCGAGAATATTACCGCTGTAACTTTGGAAAACCCGACCCGGGAAATCATGCAACAATTTCCTCGTGACAGAATTTGACGAGGAACGTTTCAAATCAATAATCAACTTCTGGTACTTTTCAGAAACAGATTCAGATCTTAATCTCGGGTGTTGGATTTCTATCCAATTTCTGAGAACTTCAATCGGTAAAGGTGATTGGTCTTTGCCTAGCAAATCACTGTCGGCGATAACTAACGATTCTTGCGATAATTTACTAAATATTCTTGATTTGCTTGAACGACTGCCTAACTTAGATTGTATGCCCCCTCTAGGAGATACTGCAGGGCCTGTGTTTCCTGCCCTACCAAGTTTCACATCTCCATCTGTCAAGGCAATAGGCAAATCTGGCCAATAACCATCTGGCATTGATTCAAACCAACTTCCAACACTGAGTGGCCAATTCAAACCATCATCCAATAGTTTAGCACGGATTATTCCAATAACCTTTGGCCGATCCATCCAAGCTGCTAAAGTAAGGGGAGTGTTTTCTTGAGGTGGTCCTGTCTTCCGTAATGATTCGACATCCCACCAAGTTGGTCCAATCCCACGCTGAACAGCCCATATCCACGACTCCCCCTCGTTTCCTGTGGAGTTTTGTATAGTCCCAATTTCCTCATCCATTGGGCGGGATGGTAGACCTAACAGAGGTCCATGGGGTTTTGTGACGTAACCAAGAATAAGCATGGGACCATCTCTCGACAAAACGATTCCAGCAGCTCCAGGTGGAGGTGGCCATTGCACTAATTCGACTAATCTACGGATATTATCGGACTCAATCCTATCCAGACCTTTTGAGGATATTCTGTATTTTGACCCTCGCAAATTCTGATCATCTCTAACTACGTCACCTGTTTCCCTCAGTTTTTTCAGTGTTGCCGAAACGTGAGGCACAAGGATCCCGAGGTTTTCTGAAACCTCTGTTACAGTACCTCCACCATCAGATAACCAATCAAGGATTCTGCGTTGGTAGTTTGAGCGTATTCGAACACTGCGCACCATTATAACAAAACCGACGATTGAGTAGAATAATTTAGTCTTTTTCACTTACAATGCCATTAATAGTTACATTTTGTTACATATTTCCATTGGAGAATTGATTTTGGGAAAGTCAGTTTAACAAATAAACCACTTTTCATCTCATAATAGTGTTAATTGATGTAACTTGAAAGCGTTTGTTGGCATAACGGTTATATGGGCTGCTTCGCTCCTTGTGTATAACGGCCCGACCGACGCCGGTAAAAGGGCCGAATGACGAGGAGAAGATGCAGATGAAAACAGTAAGAATTCGAGAAAAAATCAAGAAATTCTTGGGCGACAGACCTAGGAACACAGCTGAAATTTTGGAACATATCAACAGTACGATGAGACATGGCACAACCAGCCAGCAACTCGGAAATGTTCTATCAAAGGACAAGGATATTGTCAAAGTAGGCTACATCAAGAGATCTGGAATTCTTTCTGGAGGATATGACATCTGCGAGTGGGCAACAAGAACATGGGTATCAGACAATTGCCCAGGTTGGGAAGAAGGGCAACCACTCATCATCGATTCAGAAGGAAACGTACAAACAAACGACCTGATTCGAAGAAACTGATCACATATGAAAATAACTTTGATTGACACAGATGCAACAGTTTGCATGTTCTGTGGAGGATTAGTGGTTGGTTCGCTTTGCATATCGTGCGGTATGGTTCAGTAATTATTCGCCGCGATAGATAGCAAGTGCATCATCAAGCCCTGCATCATCACAAATCACCGCTTTACATGCAGCAGTCATTCTTACAGCTTCTTCCGTAGTCTTTTGATGGATATTTCTTCCAGTAGCTGCACCGCGACATCCCGATACCTGCATCTGTGCAACAAGTCTGCCAAGGAATTCTTCTGGAGGTAGTGAGCCTCCTCCTGAACATATTATTCCACATCTACCTGCAGCCTCTGCTGCGATTCCCAAACTTTCCGCTTGTGTCATTCCGTCGAAAGGGTTCGGGTAATTCACTTTTGCAAAGTCAGCACCTATGCAGGCGGCAACACCTGCCGCACCGGCAATTAATTGCGGGTCTTTCTCATCTGGAACTGCCTTCCCTCTAGGATACATCCAAACTACACTTATCATTCCCATTTCGTGAGCTTGGCGAATAAATGTAGCTGCTTCTGTGAGCATTTCATGCTCATACTCTGATCCAATGTACACGGTATATCCAATTCCGACTACATTGATGCCATTGTGCAAAAGTGCAGAAACATCATCTATGTCCCACATTGCTCTTGATATTGGATCTCTCTGAGAAGTCTTTACCATATGCGACTTAGAATTTAGTTTCACGAGGTATGGTACATCTGGATAATCTCTAGCATACTGGGCTATTAGGCCACACTGGCCAGCAAGTACGCCAATAGTTCCCTCTTGGTGTGCTTTTGCACCAATTTCGAAAAGGTGAGCAGGATCATTTGATGAAAGAGGTATATCTCTGCCACCATCATAAAAATCATCATTCAAGTGTTCGATTTTTTGATCGCAGGCAAACAAATTCATTTTGCCAGTCCCACAAGTAGCAGCATCCATATTATCGATAAAGGTCTCAATCAATTCATCTGGAACATCAGCGGGGACTGGATACTTTGTCGCCATCAAGACACCCGAATTAATTCAAGGACTTCAAGACATCGTTTGCTTAAATTGTTACATACAATAGAATAGTCATATTTTTCCAAGATTAATCTCGGAGATAACCATGCTTTTGTCTACCGTAATAGGTTGAATTGAATCGTAGCGAGTTTTGATTTCAGTGACCTTCGAAACTTGGTACTCGCTTGTCGACATATGCTGCAATCCCTTCTTTAGCATCGCTGCTATTGAAAAGTGCTGCTTGCAATTCACGCTCAAGTGCCAAGTGGTATTCGAATGGAATCTCTGGACCTGTCTGGCAAGATCTCTTGATATTACCCACTGCCTTGACAGCCTTGTTAGGTAGTGTGAATTGGCTTGCCCAATCAAGTACATCTCGGCGGAAGTCAGCTGCGTCACCCTCCCATAGGTGGTTAATCAGGTTGCAATCTAATGCATCTTCGAAAGACATCAATTCTCCTGTTACCATCATCTCTAGTGCTTTTGCTTTACCAATCAGACGTGTTAGGCGAGCAGTTCCACCAGTTCCAGCAAGAACACCAAGGTTGATCTCTGGAAGTCCAACTTTCCCTGCGTTCTTTCGAGCGATTCTGATATCTGCAGCCATTGCGATTTCCAGACCGCCTCCGACAGCGTGTCCATTCATCGCACAAATTACTAGCTTAGTTGTCTGCTCAAAGCGGGAAAGTGTCTCATTTGCGTGTAGACAGAAATTATACTTGAAGCCAGGGCTTACACTGTTTAGCATCTGAATTGAGGCTCCTGCGGAGAAGAACTTTGATCCGTGTCCTGTGATTACGATAACTGTGACATCATCGTCAAATCTCGCTTTGATAATTGCTGAATCTATGTCACGCATCATCTCGTGAGTGTAGGTGTTTGGCCCCATGCCATCTCCTTCCAAAGGTGCACCAGCAGAATCTGATGCTAATTCAATGACTGCGATGCCGTTATCGGTTGTGCCATAGTTAACTAAACGGTTTGGCATTGGTTCTAGGTTAAGTCCATACAGGTCGCTCATGTGTCAGTCCAACAGGGTTGGCTTAATGAGTCAATCGCTGCTTTCGCTGAATGAAGTTCTTCCGCCTGAACGTCGGACATTGTCCCACCTTTCTCCTACTTTCTTTGCAGATTCTGACTGCTGCCAAATATCTCTTTTCTTGGCTTTCCTAAAAGGTAAACGTCGTACACCTCGACCCATTGCCTTGGGGTCAGATTTGAGCATGAAGGGATTGACTAGAATGTACAATAGAGATTTGTACCATTTTGGACGGAATAGTTTTCCAATCCAAATTAGCCCGTCACCCCTTTTCTTTTGGTCTTTCATCCAAGCCTTACACATTATTTTGAAAGTACGATCTCCTACTCGATTCATCAAAAATCGATTTGCGACTGATGTTTTCACATAAGGCATCAGTTGTTTTCTTACCTCAGTCTCATAGTCACAGTTCCCAAGTATATCCTGTGCAGCAAGATGTCCCGACCATACAGCCATGCGCATCCCAAATCCCCACATAAAGTCCTGAAGACCTCCAGATTCTCCTACGTAATACCTTCCGTCTTGAAAATAATTTTTGTTTATTGTAAAGTCGCCCTTTCCGCCAACTCTTTTGATTGGCACCATGTCAATATCTGGATAGTGCTTTTGATACCAAGCTATCGTTTCGTTCAAAAATCGATCTGTACCACGCTGTTTTCTCCACAAACAAGTGCAAATAAGACCAATACCATCGATGATGATAAGATAAGAGTAGGAGCCTGGTGCGAGTTTGTCGTTCAACTGGAATGCGATGTGATTCGGATGATTGGTCTTGAAAATTTCACCGTATGCCACAGCACTAGTTCCTTTGGGGCCGCAAGCAATTATTTGGCAATCTTCTTCTTTCACTCTACTCTTGTAATGTAAATTAGCACCAGCCGCAATGGCCATTCTCTTGAAGCCCTGATCTATGGTATGGTCAGATGTTCCTCTCTCGACAATTCTGTATGCAACTTTTGGAGTGTGGGTTTTGGTAATTTCGTCGTCAGGATGTATTAGGTCTACAACGCTGAACTCTGTTGCTTTGAATTCATTTGTGTCATACCCCCATTCAGTTAACTGGTCGAAGAAATCTGCATCCATTGACCAATTTTCGAGTGCTTGGAAATCTCCATCAAATCTCTCTCCGGAGTCCTTTCTAACATCGTGAACGTGAACTTCTACACCCTCTTTTGCTAGTGTTATAGCAGCAGCCAAACCTGATAGCCCGGCACCCATGATGTGGATAGGGCCTTGGTCCGCCATGTTACGTACAGTGCCAAGGATGGTTTCAAGGATGCGGATTAATTGGGATACAACATGCAGGAGCGAATATACATCCTAGAGGCTCCTGATTCTCTTGATGTAGATTTACTTCGAAGTAAATTGTTGACTGAGGATTGCGGCGCAATTGTTTCATTTGTCGGAATCACAAGAGGCTATGATGACGGTGAGGAAGTTCTGCGACTAGAGTTTGATGCTTGGCAGGAGAAATTGTCCGAGACATTGAGATTATTGTCTGAGGAAGCCATAGAGAAATTTGAACTCAAATCTGTGGCGATTGCGCACCGAACCGGTTCGGTAGGTCCGGGAGAAAATATCGTCGCAATACATGTTTCAAGCCCACACAGAAAGGAGGCTTTTGCAGGGTGCTCTTGGCTTATTGATGAACTGAAAAGGCAAGCTCCTCTGTGGAAAAAAGAAGTAAAACCGAGTGGGGAAACATGGAAAGCAGGATTGGGGTGAAAATATGGAAAAAAGCATAGATGGCGTAATTGATATCAGCGAGAAAAATGTTGTACAAAGGAAAGCGACTGCAACAGGTTTGCTTTACCTTTCAGAGGATTCAAAAGTGGCAATTACCGAGAAGCAGATCAAAAAAGGAGACGTTATTGAAGCGTCAACAATAGCTGCCATCCAGGCAGTAAAAGACACACCAAGGATAATTCCACATTGCCATCCAATCCCATTGGAGGGTTGTAATGTCTATTGGGCGTGGGAGGGCAACAATTTGAGATGCTCTGTTTCTGTGAATGCTAACTATAAAACAGGAATTGAGATGGAGGCTTTAACTGGTGTAAGCGCTGGATTACTGTGTGCTTTCGACATGGTGAAATCGATAGAGAAAGATAGTCATGGACAGTATCCAGATACAGCAATTGGAGACATTAGAGTCGTTAAGAAATTCAAGTCTGAATGACCCGTTTAATTATTGAGGAGTTTCTTATGGCTAGAAATATGGCGGCAACTGCAGACTTAGCAAATTACTTTCTCGAGGCTGTTGACCAAGCTGCAATTGCTAGCGCTTCATGGCGAGGATTAGGTGACAAAAATGCTGCCGACGCCGCCGCAGTTGAGGCTATGAGAAAAACCTTTGACAAAGTGCCATTCGATGGAAGAGTAGCTATCGGAGAAGGTGAAAGAGACGACGCTCCCATGCTTTACATTGGGGAAGAATTAGGAAATATGATTGGCATCGATGGTGCATTACAAATCGACATTGCCGTTGATCCTTTAGAGTGTACAAATAATTGTGCAGACAACCAACCAAATTCAATTGCAGTTTTAGCTGCTGCGCCAAGAGGAACACTACTCCACGCTCCCGACTGCTACATGGACAAGATTGCTGCAGGTCCTGAATTAACAGGGCATGTCAACCTGGATGCAGGGGTTTCTTACAATCTAGAAGCCGCAGCAGATGTTCTTGACAAACCAATTTCCGAAGTCAAGGTTGTATCTTTGGATCGAGAACGTCACGCTGAGTTATTCAAAGAAGTCAAAGAAACAGGAGCCCAATTACATCTGATGGGAGACGGAGATGTTTCAGCAGCAATATGGGCAGCTAGACCTGACGGACCATTTGACATGCTTTTAGGGATAGGTGCTGCTCCTGAAGGTGTAATTACAGCCGCTGCGCTTAGAGGCATTGGCGGAGTTTTCGAAGGAAGACTTGTATTTAGATCAGAAGAAGAAGAAAAGCGAGCAGAGAAGATGGTTAACGATGACTTAACTAGGCTATGGGATGCGAAGGATTTGTGTAGCTCAGATGATGCAATATTTGCTGCATCAGGAGTTTGTGATGGCTATCTGCCCGGTGTTCAAATTACTGATAAAGAAATCAAAACATTCGCTGAACTGATCGATGTCAAAACTGGCAAGGTTAGCAGGCATGATAAAATTCATCCTTTGTGATAAAATGGTCAATCAGTTGCGAATCGAAGTTAGATTACCAGAAGGTCATTGGTCTGGTGATGTGTCAAGAAGTCGCCCGGATGCTGTCCTGCGAATAGAGGAAACTATGCCTCTAGGTAGAGGACGTGGTACCGCAAAATTATCATCCTCGGCTCCGATATTAGACGACCTTCTGTCACACAAAGGCATCGACGAGGTTAGAGAACTTGGTAACAATCGATACGAGGTCGACATTGCACCGGGCGGTGGAGGTTACATCAAACCCGTAAGGCAAGTGGGAGTTATTCCGAAATCGCCGTTTGAAGTCAGAGATGGATGGGTGGACTGGACGATTGAGTGCGCTGCAGAAAAAAGTAGAGAATTGGTACAGTTACTTAGAAACGGCGAGATACCTTACAGAGTGGTATCTACAAGAGCTATTGGATCTAGAATGCTAACTGCTCGCCAAAGGTTCGTGTTTGATTCTGCCATGAATGAGGGATATTGGGAATCGCCAAGAAGGATTACTCTCAGCGCGTTAGCAGAATTGCTTGGGGTTAGTAAATCAACACTCTCTGTACAACTCCACAAAATTGAGGGAGTTGTGCTAAATTCATTCGCTGACGAAGTGCGTAGAAACTCTCCCTAACATGTTCGCACGAACATGTTCGCAAATCAATGAATAGGAAGAACTCCTACGCAGGACCATGGCAGAACTACCTAAGACATGGGAAGACTGGGTTAACAACTTTAGTGAATGGCAAGACAGAGTAGGTTTCAATAGAGAGTGGTTGGGCGATTTCGATCTATCAATTCTATTTGATTGGGACCGTGCAGGCGATGTTATCGAATTCGGTGACTATGCAGGAAGAGCAAAGTGGGAAAGAGCGCTACAAGTGCCTCACCAAAACATCAGGGATGCTCTGGTGTCAATGATTACTGTTCAGGGCGACACTGAATTTGCGTCCGTAGAACAACAACGCCACCTACTCGCAACTGCTCCAACTGACTATGACAGATATGCAGCTGCTAGAATCATGGCGGAAGAACAACGCCATGGATGGCAAATGGCATACCTACTAATGACATACTTCGGACAGCAGGGAAGAAGAGAAGCACAAAAATTGCTAGAAAGAAACGCACAGGATGGAGACAGGCTGCTTGGGGCTTTCAACAGACCAATGCCACATTGGTTAGATTTCTTCTGCTACACAATGTTTGTAGACAGAGACGGAAAGTTCCAACTTGGTATGCTATCGACTTCCGCATTCAAACCACTAGCTGCGTCTATGGGACCAATGCTCAAAGAGGAATCGTTCCACCTAGGAACAGGATCTAATGGACTAAGAAGAATCATCAAGGCTGGAGTAATTCCACTAGATATGCTACAGAGATACATGAACAAGTGGGTCGCAACAGCTCACGATCTATTCGGTACCGACTCGTCCACCTCTGCGCACTGGGCATACGTCTGGGGAGTTAAAGGACGCTGGGACGAGAGAAAGAAACTCGATGCTGAGATCGATGTCAACAAAGAGGTTCTAAACGAAGAAGGGCGTGGACACTACCACGAAGAAATCGTCAGAGAAGTCCAGAAGCTAAACGGATACCTCCCAGAAGACTGCGGCGTTACATTATATGTTCCTCACGAGAACTTCCACAGAGACATTGGCGCATTTGGCGGAAAGAAGTGCTACACCGATGGCAGTCTATTCGAAGGAAGCGACGAAGAATATGATGCTTATCTGAAGACGGTACTACCAACTCCGGAAGACGAAGAAGCCCTCAAAGAAATATTCAAGCAACAGTGGATACAAGACAAGCCACTTACACCAAGGCAACTTGCTAGCGGCATTGGCGCAACAGCTTGAGGTGAAATCATGATCCCCGTATCGCTTTACGGGGCTGATGAAACCGAATTGGAGAGGTTTTACTCAGTCCTACCTGGGTTGGTAAAAGACGCTTACGAAGACAGGCCATACCAAGAGACCCTATTCGCAATTAATGGAGAAGACGTAATCGAGCACATAGAAATTGCAGATAATTGGGCAGAACACACACCATTTGCTTGGCCAGAGGATTTGGTCATGGAAGTCGATATGGCGATTCAAACTGTAAAATACCCGGATGTGGGTTTACTAGAACACCTGCTGACCCTCGAGAATGTAGATTGCAGTAGAGTTTCAATTTGGATGCACTTTGAGACCAATGTTTATCCAATCTACACTCAAAAAGCCTGTGACGGTCTTGAAAAATTAGGACTTGCAACACCTTATCTTCCAAATGATATCGCTTCTTATGGATTATACGTCCAACGACTTGAAGGACTGAAAGTTCACGCCCCAGCCGAAGGAATGCCAGAGATAGGTCTCCCACGAGCCCGAATCCTGCAACTCGGCTTGGAGCGATTTGAATGAACAATGCATCCACTCACGCTAAACTACTAGCTGTGGCCATAATATGGGGATTGGGCTGGGTTGCTGGAAGAGTTGCTGCTTCAGAAATAGAGCCATTCACCGCAGGATGGGTTAGGTATATCATCGCTGTAGCGTGTTTCTTTGTTTTTCTGGTTTTCACTAAACAATGGATGGTTCCATCCAAGGATCAGTTGAAGTTAATTGTTGCAATTGGATTTCTTTCCACATTCCTGTATCAAGCTTTTTTCATGTACGGAATGAAATGGACCGCTGCAGGGGATGCATCGCTAATGATTACTTTCAATCCCCTATTTACCGCTATTCTCGCAGTACCATTTTTGGGTGAAAAATTTGATTCGCGCTTGGGCACTGGACTGCTCTTGGCTGTTTGTGGAGTAGGAGTAATAGCTTGGTATTCTCCTAATGTTGACATTCCAACGAATGAAAGATTGTTAGGGGATGCTCTAATTGGGATGTCAGCATTATCTTGGGCTTGCACAACAATACTGATGAAAAAAGCCATGACTGGACAAAAACCAATGTCGCCCCTTCATCTTACAGTATGGTCCAGTGCAGTTGGATTGTTAATACAAACACCTGCTGTTATGTGGGAGTTTTCTGAAGTCGGTTTGCCTAATGATGTATCTATTGAGGCATGGTCCTGGTTGGTATTCTTGGCGGTATTCTCAACTGTTCTTAGTTATGTTTGGTTCGCAGACGGAATCAATATTATTGGCGCAGGTAAGTCAGCAATGTATGTTTACTTAGTACCAATATTTGGGATACTAAGCGGCTGGGTATTGTTAGATGAAAAGCTAGGTTTCTCCCTAATTGTATCGTTTGTGCTTATTGTTGGTGGAGTTTACATCGCCCAATCTAAGGAATTCTCATCAACCTAAGTCCTTGTAGGCCCTGTTATGGGCATAAACAGAGTAGCCGTTATTGGTGCTGGTACAATGGGTGCGGGTATCGCACAGGTCTGTGCACAAGCTGGTTGGCATACCAACTTGTTCGATGCATTTCCTGAAGGCCTGGAGCGTGGCATGAAAACTATTGATGCGTTCTGGGAGAAAGGTATAGCCAGAGGTAAAACCACTAACCAACAAAAGACTACTTGGGCTGCAAATCTCCATCCTATATCAGACATGAGAGAAGCAGTAAAAAATGCGGATCTTGTTATTGAAGCAGTTCCAGAGATACCTGATTTGAAGCATAAAATCTTCTCCCAACTTGGTCAGATGACAAAGGTTGACTGCATATTGGGAACTAACACTTCTTCTCTTTCAATCGCAGAAATTGCTGCTGCTTCCGGACGGCCTGAAAAGGTCATAGGAATGCATTTCTTTAACCCTGTGCCGATAATGAAGCTCCTAGAATTAGTAAAGCATGATTCCTGTTCAGAGGAAACAATCGAACTCGCAATGGCTGCAGGTAAAGCGATGGACAAGACTACAATCTTGGTCAAGGATGTCCCTGGCTTTGCAACATCTCGCCTCGGAGTCGTATTGGGCAATGAAGCCATTCGTATGCTTGCAGATGGTGTCGCTAGCGCAAAAGATATCGATACGGCCATGGTTCTTGGTTACAAGCACCCTATGGGTCCTCTGGCTCTAACCGATTTGGTTGGACTAGATGTGCGTAGAGATATTCTTCTAAACTTGAAAAAATCATTCAATGATGACTCTTACACTCCACATCCATTGCTCGAGAAACTTGTTACAGAGGGAAGACTTGGCAAAAAATCAGGCAAAGGAATCTACGACTGGTCCTCAGGTTCCGCCGAAGAGACGAATCTCCCTTGATGGAAATTTACACCCTAAACTTGCGTTAATATTATTGATTAGATTTGATTGCAGAAATCATGAAACCATGGGTGCCTATAATTTGCCTAATTATC
>MDTC01046399.1_pt1 | contig 12611 bp, 9 predicted proteins | sample 811181 | NCBI WGS metagenome assembly MDTC01 (sample SAMN05326644, study PRJNA326480) | marine metagenome | isolation source: seawater | place: Pacific Ocean: North | collected 2011 | reverse complement strand
GTAACCGTCTAGCAAACCCGCCATAGCGAGGGCATAACTGCCCGTACACATTCCGCCCACAGGAATCCGTCTTTTGGCAAAGGAACGCAAGGCACCTATAAGGTTTCCATCGCAATAACGATGAATGTTGTATCCGCCGCAAACTATTAAAATATCGAGGTTTTTTACGGACGAAAAGCCTCCATCTAAGGAGACCTGCAAACCTGCACTCGACGTTACCGCATTACCATCAAGACTAAACACAGTGTAACGATACAAATCCTTCCCACTTAATCGGTTCGCCATGCGTAGCACAGACACCGCATTAGAAAGGGTGCTCAAGGTATACTCTGGCAGTAGCAGGAATCCGATTTGCATTGTGGCCTTGCAATCTACAACATCCGGCGATTTAGTAACACCGTTTAGTTCATTCATAAATAGCACGCCCTTTTAATATTTTGTAATTCTAAAAGGCTGGATTTCGCACTTTTAAACGCGAGTCAAATTTCAAGTATAATCAAACATTGCTGACAGATAGAAGATATTTCGAGCCGCATATATGATTTTATCTAGCAAAATTTTCGCAAGAATAATTCTACAGAACCTTCAAAGAAGCCTAACGAAGATCTAGACTATAAATTTCGATTCCTGCGCCGGCGTCGAGCTCTTCCGGAATCGCCTCCATTTGGACTGCCACTTCTCTTTTTAGGTCTGTTTAAGACAGAAAACAAATGAGGAAATGAATCAGTTTTATTAGGAAACGCAAGAGCATCTACAAAATAACTTTGGAACATCGGCTCAATGGCTGTCTCAAGCTTATCCACCGTTTTTACCACACGCTCAATGATATCTCTAGCACCTTGATCAAGTAGCGCAATTCGTGCTCCAGTACCCGCTGCATTTCCGACTGAGGAGATTGAATCAAGAGAGCAGTCTGGGATAAGTCCCAAAACCATCGCGCGCTTGACATCAATTTGGCTCCCAAATGCCCCCGCGAGGCGAACTCGGTCAACATTTTTTACCTTCATACGCGCCATCAATAATTTCACTCCGGCATAGAGTGCGGCCTTGGCTAACTGAATCTCCCGCACATCATTCTGAGTAATAAGGATCCGGCTTTCTGATGTCGTCGACTCATAAAGCAGGTAAGACCATGTCCGACCCTGACGCAAAATACGTTTAGTTTTTGAGCATAAGGACCCTTCAATTACTCCGTCTTCCGAAATAATACCCGCAAGGTACATCTCAGCAATTACCTCAATGATCCCAGAGCCGCAGATACCTGTTACACCCAAATCAGATAACGAGTTTGAGAAACCATCTTCATCCGACCAGACGCCAGAGCCTATTACTTTGAAAGATGGTTCCAAAGTATCAAGATCAATTCGTACTCTCTCGATTGCCCCAACTGCTGCTCTTTGGCCGCAGCTGATTTGTGCGCCCTCGAAAGCAGGTCCTGTCGGACTTGAGCAGGCAATCAATCGTTGTTCGTTACCGAGAACAATTTCTGCGTTAGTTCCTATATCCACCAATAGGGTCATCTGATCTTGTTCATGAGAAGCCTCCGACAGAAGCATGCCCGCAGTATCAGCTCCCACATGACCAGCGATACAAGGAAGAATATAAATATAGCCACCTGAGTTTATACTTAAACCGAGGTCATTTGCCAATAGATTAACCGACTCGTCTGTTGTAAGCGTAAACGGCGCGACTCCTAAAGCCACAGGACTTATACCAAGTAAGATATGATGCATCACAGGATTGGAGACTACTGACACCTCCAAAATATCCTCGACCACAATCTTTGCCTCATCGGCAACACGAACAAACAAGCTGTTAAGAGCCTCTCTTATGACAGATGTAAGCTCAGCTGAACCGTGCGGATGCATCATGGCATAAGAAACTCGGCTCATAAGGTCTTCGCCAAATTGAATTTGCGGGTTCATCATGGTAGCAGTTGCAATGACCTCGCCGGAAAATAGCTCGCATAAGTGCGCCGCAACGGTTGTGGACCCTAAATCTACAGCCACCCCATATGCCTCTTCACGTAAACCAGACCAGAGGTCAATTATCCTCTGATGTTTATATACCGCGACCGTCACACCTCGCTCCTGCATTGATAACTTTGCCTGAAGAGTCGATAATACCTTGTAATGGAAAACGAGATCTTTTAAGTGCCACTCATCAAAAAGCGCATCCATCAGCAACTGAAGATCACCTCTGGGATTTGCCTCATCCAAACTTGGCACTTGCACATAGTAAAATCGGATTGATGGATCTAGCCTTATATCCCTGTATTCGACTGACTTTCGAACAACCTGCTTATGAACTTGACTCTCTAGCGGAACATCGATTACGACATCATCGAGCAAGGAGGTGTGACAACTCAGACGGCGTCCTTTTCCAAGCGGAGCTTTGCGCTTACCATAGGCAATCTCGGCTGCACAAAGCGGAGTTAAACTTTTTGCGCAAGAGGTAATTTGAAACTTTGGGAACGTTCCCTCAGCACATTGTATCTGGCATCTACCACAGATTCCTCGGCCACCGCACACAGAATCAATATCAACTCCCAGTTCCCTAGCTGCACTTAAAACAGGTGTGCCAACAGGAAAAGTTCCGCGCTGTCCAGAAGGAGTAAAAACCACCTTAACCATGTCGCCCATGTAACTTTCAAGCTCTCCTTCGACGTCCGCCTCTCACCCGCCCAACACCATCAGCTGGCACTTCACGATATGCCTTAATCCATCTAGCACAGTTTGGATCATGACCTAACATGACATCTCCTCCCCGAACTGCCGTCATAACCTCAGCATGAAGAGGATTCGTTATTGCAGACGTCATCCCAGCACCCATAGCCATGGTAATAAATGCACTATTGATGCCGTTTCGATTAGGCAATCCAAAACTAACGTTTGATGCGCCACATGTAGTATTCACATGCAACTCCTCTCGCAGCCGACGCACCAAATGCATCACTTGTATGCCAGCAGTATTAATAGCACCTATAGGCATCACGAGGGGGTCTACAATTACATCACGATGATGGATTCCATAGTCTGCAGCGCGCTCAATAATTTTTTTTGCCACCGCAAAACGTTCATTCGGATCTTCAGATATCCCACTCTCATCATTAGAAATTGCCACAACTGCTGCGCCATGTTTGGCTACTAGCGGTAGCACCCTTTCGAGCACCTCATCCTCTCCGGTAACCGAATTGACCAAAGCCTTCCCCTCATAAACCGAGAGGCCCGCCTCAAGTGCCTCCACTATTGACGAATCAATGCTAAGTGGTACATCGGTGATGGACTGGACTAATTTGATGGCATCTGCCAATAATCGTGGCTCATCGGCCAAAGGGATGCCCGCATTCACATCAAGCATGTGTGCTCCCGCCTGCACCTGCGACAGTGCATCCGCTTCGATACGACTGTAGTCGCCTGCTGTCATTTCATCAGCCAAGACTCTACGGCCAGTAGGATTTATCCGCTCTCCAATCACAACGAACGGTAGGTCAAATCCAATAGACACCTCTTTACTTACGGAACTGAGCTTTGTAGTTGTCATAAAAAGTCCTCATATCGATCTACAAGAGCCGCAATACTCATCAATATGCCTAAAAGGCTATTCTTGAATTTGGCAAAAGATCAAAGCCTCGCTGATTAAAGCTAAAGTAACCCTCCCTGACCGAGTCTAACCAACTCGCCGATCTGGCAAGACCACCCAATGGATATAAATGACATCTCTCAATCAAACAATTTGGATCAGAGTGAATACCCTCAACTAGATTCCGCACTAACTCGCTAGGGTTCGAGGAGGGAGCATTAACAAATCGCCCCAAAACTGTATCTGCAAGCGCTAACCGGATAAGATTGCTTGGATTTCGCTTTAAAAAGCGTACGGAGGGTCCAACCCCGCAGTGCTCCGCGTGTTTTAATAATGTTTTAATTGTGGCAATTCCAGGTATCCCGACGTACACAGGGAGCAAATTTCCTCTATCACGAATCGCCCGCTCCCAGTCAAGCACAGGCCGTGCCTCAAATACAAACTGAGTCGCTAAATAGAGATCCATATCCGAATTTTTCGCATAGGAATTTTTTTCATCGATGGCGAGTAAACAATCCTCCTTATTTATATCTGGACTACCCTCTGGGTGGCCTGCTAAACCGAGTTTTTTGAAGCTATATTTCTCAAATAATCCAGTCCTAAGCACCTCGATTGAAGAGGCAAATTCGCCTACCACTTTATCAACACCGCCACCAATTAAAAGTCCTTCTCTAATTCCAATTTCGCCGGTGAGGACATCTAAATTCTTCTCTAATTGTTTTTTCGACTTAATAGAGCGTGCTGCAAAATGTGGCACGGGTTTGTAACCACTCTCATTTAAATGCCGCACGGTGTCTATAGTATCTCCAAAATCCGCACCGGGTAATGCCGTCACATACACCGTGCAACCTCGCCTCAAAACTTTATTTAGATCCTTAACCTGTTTGGCTCCCCTAGGAGTAACCTCTAAGCTTGTGTGGCACATAAAGTCTATGACGCGCTGTTTTTCAATGTTTTCAATCTGTGTCATCAAAAGCGTCCCTAAAAATACTCTCTCTCAATCCTGATCAAGAAAAACAAAAACGAAGCGTGCCATCACTTTAAACCTTTATTCTTTATAAGCGCCTTAATATTCTCATCGGAAAATGATTGCTCAAGCTCTTCAGCTATCCTCTTTGCAGCCGACTGAGGACTTTCTTCAAATGTAATCTCGGTTGACTCGCGCCGCCAGTCCGCTAAATAGGCATCGCTACTCCCCTTACCTGCGCGCATTGCTGCGCGGTCTACCGCCTCTTGAAATCGTCGACTGAGAACAACCTTTCCCCGATCACGCCCTTTTTTTACTATCACCTGCGCCGGTATGTCACGCCAGTAGACTAAGATTTTTTGCAAGCTTACGTCACTCTTCAGATAAAATTACGAACTAGCAAATTTTAAAATTTGCGCCTTTAAATGACTCATCAACGCACCACTACCGCATGGCCTATGTTCGAAGTTCAAAGCCAGCTTATTTGCCGCGTCTTCGGCCAAGTGCAGCAGTCGATCATCAGGGGTCTGAGAAATATATACTAAACGCGTATAGTGTCTAAAATATTGATCACGCAACTCAGGGTACTCACCAATCTTTAATCCAGTCATGACCAACCTATCAAAGTGCTCAGCGAGAAAGTCGGTCAAAAAAAACGTTCCGAGCTCCTCAGACGCTATCTCATCAAAAATATCTTCACCTGCAAGAAACGAGTAACAATGGACCCCGGGGAGACGTTCTATATTAAATTCAAGTATGACCCGATCAATTTCTCCACCACTACCACAATCTCCGTAGGCAACAAAAATGTGCTCATAAAATTCCCGAAAATTAATTATCTTTGCCCGCAACTTCGGAGCAATCAATTCAGGTCTATTATGAAGCTCAGCATCTAAACAGGTAAGCCGCACATGTTCCCATCGGTTAACCCTCACCAGAGTCGCTATTTCTTTTGACAAAGCTCCGCATGCAATGATCAATATGGGCCGGGGAGCGACCATAGATCGTCGCGACACCTCCATTATGCAATCATTTTTAGTTCGCGGCGCTCAGTCACCAGTCGAATGGCCGTAGTCGCCGCATCTGCTGCGTCACGACAATAAGCATCCGCCCCGACAGCAGAACCAAATTCCTCATTAAGTGGCGCACCACCAACCATAACGATGTACTTGTCTCGGAGGCCTTTATCTTTGAGTGCATCGATAACAACTTTCATGTAAGGCATTGTTGTAGTGAGTAATGCAGACATCCCCAAAATATCCGGTTGATGTCGCTCGAGAGCCGCAACATATTCCTCGACCGCGTTGTTTATTCCAATATCAAAAACTTCGAAACCAGCCCCCTCCATCATCATTGCAACAAGATTTTTCCCGATATCATGTATATCACCCTTTACAGTTCCTATCACAATTGTTCCAACAGGTTTTGCTCCGGTCTCTGCGAGAAGAGGCTTGAGAATCGCCATACCGCCTTTCATCGCATTTGCCGAGAGTAACACCTCCGGCACAAAAAGAATCCCGTCCCGAAAATCAATACCAACAATGGTCATTCCATCTACCAATGCCTTTCCAAGCACCTGCTCTGCACTCCAACCGCGATCCAAAAGAACCTGAGTTCCCTCTTCAATCTCTTCTTTTAACCCATCGTAAAGGTCATCATGCATCTGCAGTAACAGCTCCTCATCTGACAACTGCGAAAGTACAATATCGTCATCCTCAGACATGGTGACTATCCCTCCCATCAAATTTAAAAGTACAGAACAATTAGTAATCTCTATCCTCAAAAGAACTTTTGCGCCGAGCCATAAAGTCCAATAGTGACTCATCCACAGATGAATCTATTTTAGGAGGCTCATATTCGTGTAGCAATTGCTTCCAAAGCACGTTTGCACGCTCCGCCGTATCGAGGCCTCCGTCTGCTTGCCACTGCTCAAAGCTGTTATTATCGGCAACAGTAGAGCGATAAAAAGCCGTTTCAAAATTCTTCAATGTATGTGAACAGCCAAGATAATGCTTACCTGGCCCGACCTCACGAACCGCGTCAAGGGCCTGAGCATTATCAGACATATCCATTCCTCCCAGAAGAAATGAAAGCATACTAGCCTGATCACAATCCATTACAAATTTTTCGTAACCCATTGTGAGTCCTCCCTCAAGCCAACCTGCCGTATGCAACATAAAATTTACTCCCGCAATTGCACTCGTCTGAAGTGTATTTGCAGCCTCATAAGCCGCTTGAGCATCAGGGAGTTTTGAGCCACATAACCCTCCTCCACTCCGAAACGGTACACCTAATCGACGAGCAAGTGCGGCGGCTACAAAAACAATTTGACTGGGCTCTGGCGTTCCGAAAGTGGGAGCTCCAGATGCCATTGAAACTGCTGCTGCAAAGGTACCAAAAACTACCGGTGCGCCGGGTCGACATAATTGGGTGAAGGCAATTCCTGCAAGTGCCTCAGCTAGAATCTGGGTAACGGTTCCAGCTGCAGTCACTGGCGACATTGCGCCTGCGAGGATAAACGGAGATACAACCGTCGCCTGGTTATTTCGAGCATATACCTTGAGAGACCCCAACATGGTAGCATCATAGGTCATAGGTGAATTAACATTAATCAGACTTATCAGGACACAATTCTGATCAACAAATTTCTCGCCGAATACCAACTTCACCATGTCTACAGTATCTTTCGCCCTCTCAGAGCTCGTGACAGACCCCATCAGTGGCTTATCGCTATATTTTAGGTGACTGTATGTCATGTCAAAGTGCCGTTTATTCACAGGCAAATCGACCGGTTCGCATATGGTGCCTCCTGAGTGATGAAGTCCCGGCGCCATATATGCGAGTTTAACGAAGTTCTTGAAATCTTCGATCGTTGCGTACCGCCTCCCTTGATCAAGATCATGTACAAAGGGTGAACCGTATGCAGGAACCAGAACAGTGCGTTTTCCACCAATTATGACGCTGCGATCCGAGTTTCGGGCATATTGTATAAATTCACTTGGGGCGTTTTCTTGTATCAAAGATCTACATAGACCCTTTGGGAAGTGTACCCTAGACCCGCGGACCTCAGCCCCAGCCTCCGACCACATCTTCAGCGCTTCTGGATCATCAAGGAAATCAATACCAACCTCCTCAAGCAAAATATCTGCATTCCGTTCAATTAATTCGAGGCCAGACTCATTAAGATAATCAAAGTATGGGATTTTACGCTCTATAAAGGGAAATGACTTTTCGACCCTAGCACCCCGAGACGCTCGCCGCCCGTCGCGGCCAACTCTGTCCCGTCCCGATCTGCGTCTTGTTTTCAAGTCTTCCATCAATTTACGCTCAAGCTATCAGTCATCTTTGGTTCCGTTGTGACATAAGAGAAAAGCATAAGCTTATTTTTTGCCCCAAGCATTTGCTTTTGCGACAAGCTATTGTCCATGCGCGACTCGTACACAATTTATAAACATAATCTCTTATTGAGCGGATCGAAGGGAGATTCAACGATCACCGATGCCTCATACTGTTGCCCAAGAATCTCAATCTCGAGGGCGTTGCCGATAGCGCTATATCCAGACTGAACCAGACCTAGTACAAGCGACTTATTAGTCCGAAACCCAAAACCTCCCGAAGTGGCGCGACCTATCAGATTACCACCCGAGTAAAGACCCTCAGACCCCCTCGCATCGGCATCAATTGTGCCATGAACTTCGAGAGTCACGAAACGGTGCTTGAATCCTATTGAGCGCCATTTGATCAGCGACTTTTTACCAATAAAATCCTCCTCTTTTTCCAGCTTCACAAATCGATCAAGCCCCGACTCAAATGCTGAATATTCAATCGACAGCTCTCGGGGAATCACACGATATGACTTCTCTAAACGCATACTGTCCATTGCACGAATGCCAAAGGGTCGAATACCAAATTCCTTCCCTGCCTCCATTATGCGGTCAAAAATATAGTTCTGCGTCTCTATTGGATGGTGAATCTCCCACCCAAGTTCACCCACAAAATTTACGCGCAAAGCATCCGCCTTCGCATGACATAGATTGATTGAACGACCTGTAAGCCATCTGAAGTTATCGTTACTCAAGTCAGTGTCAGTCAATTTCTGTAATACATTCCTTGACATGGGTCCCGCGAGCACCAAAACACCGATCTGTGTAGTTACTTTTTGTAAGCTTACAGTCCCATCGCAAGGCGCCAACTTTGTAAGGTAGTCCCAATCATGCCTCTCTTGTGATCCCGCGGAGACGAGGTAGTAATTGTTTTTAGCGCGCTTAAAAATAGTAAATTCTGCTCGAACGCCACCATTCTCAGACAACATATGACACAAGCCAATTCGACCAACTGATCGAGGGACCCTATTTGCAACGATACTATTTAACCAACTCTCAGCTCCAAATCCTGTGACAATACACTTTGAAAAAGCAGACATGTCCAGAATACCTACACTCTCGTTAACATGAAGGCACTCTGAACGCACGAACTCAAAATAATTTGACCTTCTAAACGAATTTTTTTCTACAATCCTACCATCTGCCAAGGCGGAACTATGGTTTTTATTCCACAAAATTTTATCCTTATCGAGCTCAACTTCAGAGAGCGCATAGTCATCTGGAGCGAACCAGTTAGGCCTCTCCCAGCCATAAACTGATCCGAATACGGCTCCTAAATTTTTCAACCTGTCATAGCATGGCGACGTCTTCAGCGGTCGCGCTGCCGACCGTTCTTCATCGGGATAGTGGTTCTTAAAAACATGGTTATACGCCTCTTCATTCTTTGAACGCAGGTACCCGCGGCTGGCATATGGTCCAAATCTTCTCGGGTCAACTCCCATCATATCTACAGTTGGCTCTCCATCCACAATCCACTCAGCAAGCTGCCAGCCCGCTCCCCCAGCCGCGGTGATACCGAAGCTATGTCCCTCATTCAGCCAGAAGTTTTTCAACCCCCAAGCGGGACCGATGATTGGATTACCATCCGGAGTGTAGGCTATTGCTCCGTTATAAACGGTCTTAACCCCAACTTCCGCAAATGCTGGCACACGGTAAATGCATGCGTCAATATGTGGCATCAAACGATCAAGGTCGCTGTTAAAAAGTTCATACTCCGAATTACGATCTGGCCCATCAACATAACAACAAGGAGCCCCCTCCTCATAAGGACCCAGAATAAACCCTCCTCCTTCTTCTCGGAGGTAATAGCCCGCATCAGACTCCCGCAAAACAGCCTGCTCGGGCAAACCGCTTGCTTGACGCGCGAGCACCTCGGGATGCGGCTCCGTGACGATATATTGATGCTCGACAGGCATAACTGGGATGTCCAATCCCACCATCTCACCAGTTTTTCGGGCAAAGTTTCCAGTACAGGAAACCACATGCTGACAGTGAATATCTCCACGATCAGTCTTAACAATCCAAGAATTGTCTGGCTGAGCAACTAAATGGGTAACTGCAGTATGGCGATAGATTTCAGCGCCCAAGTTCCTTGCACCCTTAGCAAGTGCCTGAGTCAAATCAGCAGGCTGGATATACCCATCTTGAGGGTGTTGAATTGCACCGACCAAACCTTCAACATTAGCCATAGGCCACTTTAGCTTCACGTCCTCCGGAGTAAGAAAATTCACCTCAACACCGACAGTTTGGGCCACCGAAGCATAATACCTGTACTCATCCATCCTATCTTGATTACACGCCAGACGGATGTTCGAGACCACCTTTAGACCGACATCCTGTTCAGTCTCCCGCTCAAGTTCATGATAGAAATTCACTGAATACTGATGAAGTTTACCAACAGAATAACTCATATTGAACAACGGTAATAAGCCCGCAGCATGCCATGTTGAACCGGAAGTCAATTCTTTACGCTCGCAAAGCACTACGTCCGTCCAACCCTTCTTTGCCAGGTGATACAGTGTGCTTACCCCCACCACGCCACCACCAATCACCACCACTCTCGCATGCGTTTTCATAACGAACCTCCAACATCTCAGAGGATAGTGTAACTACCGAATTCATCTCAACGGAGCATATTTACGACAGTTTTTTACCATAAAGCGTCATCAAATTTAATTACATCGGATCCATTATGTTGGTCGCAATCAAGGAAACATATGTCGGTCTTAGAAAATCATCACTAGACTGACACAAGGAAGATTATACTTTGTTATTAGGTGAGTCTCGTGTAATGAAACTTCGACCATGCTTAAAATGAGATTCCTCTTGGATTTTTGTGATAGATGATCTAACAATTGCACAAGCTGCGAAACTCTTGCCAATCAGCAAAATCGCAGAAAATATCGGCGTCCCTGAAGTTGCGCTTGTACCATTTGGGGATGACAAGGCCAAAATTAGCCTCGAGTTCCTCGGTAATCTAGAAAAAAAACCTCTGGGAACACTAATACTTGTAACCGCAATTACGCCAACCCCCCTGGGTGAGGGTAAAACGACTACATCAGTTGGTCTCACTGACGGATTAAACCGGATTGGAAAACGAGCGATGGTTTGTCTTCGTGAGCCAAGTCTAGGACCTTGCTTTGGTATGAAAGGCGGGGCTGCGGGAGGCGGGTATTCTCAGGTGGTCCCCATGGAGGATATAAATCTGCACTTCACAGGGGATTTCCATGCGATCAGTGCAGCGCATAACCTGATGTCGGCTTTGATTGATAATCATGTTCACTGGGGGAATCATCTCAACATTGACCTGCGCAGAATCGTTTGGAAACGGGTGATTGATATGAACGATAGGGCCTTAAGAGAGATCACTTGTGGCCTCGGCGGACCGGGTAATGGCTTTCCCCGCCAAGAGGGATATGACATAACCGTAGCCTCAGAGGTTATGGCGATCTTTTGTCTCGCATCTAATTTAGAGGACCTTAAATCTCGTTTAGAGAAAATAGTAGTTGCATACACGCGCGAGAACAAACCTGTGTTCGCGTCCATGCTGCTAGGCACTGGCGCGATGACGGTCCTACTAAAAAATGCTCTCGCTCCAAATCTTGTCCAAACTCTTGAAAATAATCCGGCGATTATCCATGGTGGGCCATTTGCAAATATCGCTCACGGCTGCAACTCGGTCATTGCCACTAAAACTGCTCTCAAATTATCTGATTATGTTGTTACAGAGGCTGGATTTGGCGCAGACCTAGGAGCTGAAAAATTTTTTAACATAAAGTGTCGTAGCGCAAACTTAAAACCGGCGGCGGCTGTGCTTGTTTGTACAGTGCGAGCGCTAAAAATCCATGGCGCTAAGGGATCCTGCAGCCTTAAAACGCTCAAAGACGGCTGTTCTAATTTAGTTCGACATATCCAAAACATTAAATCGTTCGGTGTGCCCGTCATTGTTGCTATAAACCGTTTCACTATTGATACTGACGTTGAAATAGGCCTAGTCAAAGAAATATCCAAAGCCAATGGGGTTAAGGCCATTGAATGCACTCACTGGGAAGAGGGTGGAAAAGGCGCGGTAGAGCTCGCAATAGAAGTAGCATCAGTGTCTGAGAGCAAAACATCGAGCTTTGCTCCGATTTACGCTGATACAAGTTCCATCTGGGACAAGATCAAAACTATAGCGACCCGTCTTTACAGAGCTAGTGATATTATCGCTGACAAGAAAATTCGTGACCAAATTCGTAATCTACAAAATAATGGTTATGGACGCCTTCCGGTATGTATTGCAAAAACTCAGTACAGCTTCTCGACCGACCCAAATTTGAAGGGTGCTCCTGAAAATCATATCGTTGCCATCCGAGAACTGAGACTTAGCGCAGGCGCAGGCTTCATAGTTGTAATTTGTGGAGATATCTTAACTATGCCTGGATTACCTCAAGTGCCGGCGGCAAACCAAATTGACGTCGGCCCTGACGGATACGTGACAGGACTTTTTTAACAAGCATAATATACTCACCGGATAAGGCATCGCAGGTCGGTTTACGCAAAACGACTCCGAAAGGATTTACAACGAGCGACTTGATCTTATGATTACAAAAATCACGACCGGCTTTTTAATGCGGACACCATCACCGAACCACACACAATCAGCATAGCAACTACTTTGGAACTCCCTGTAATTAGCT
>MDTC01179025.1_pt1 | contig 12612 bp, 11 predicted proteins | sample 811181 | NCBI WGS metagenome assembly MDTC01 (sample SAMN05326644, study PRJNA326480) | marine metagenome | isolation source: seawater | place: Pacific Ocean: North | collected 2011 | reverse complement strand
TCAGGGGAAAGCCACTTTTTTTGAGAGGTGAGCGGAAAGACATTATTAAGGTAGCGGAGGAATTGGGCCCCTTGCAGGATGAGCTGACGGTCGTTTTTCGGGCCGATGAAGCGGCAAGCCTGCCAATCGATGAGATAAGGTAAATCATCGAGGTTTTCAGCCATGATATTGTGGGGGCTGACGTCGATGTGATTGGTGCCGAGTCGATAGAGTTTGGCAATGGTTGGAATTGCGAGGTTGAATGCCTTCTCTGCGTCTGCGGAATTATCTTCTGCAAACTCCATCAAGGTTTTATGAGATCCAAGTGGCTCCATGATGACTCCATTGGCTTTGGTTAGGCCAAATTTTCGGAATTCAAAGAAGCCAAGATAGCGCGGTGATTTGATACCATGTTGCTCAGCCTGGAGCATATTATGAGCCTCCATTTGGCCGAAGCGACCGGGGCGAATTTGATTGCTGAACTTCATCAAGGGAAAGCCCTTGATGACAAGAGAGCCCCCCTCGTTATTTGGTCGCTTCATAAGTAGGACGGCTTTCCTTCGCTCCCGCTTGTAGATTTTCAAATCATCGGATTCAGGGATGGTATCGAGATTCTTGAGGACCTCTGTAAGCGCCGGGAAGAGAGTGAGCTTTTTCGAATAGAGAGCCAGTCCCTTATCCAAGTGTTTCTCTTGGTTCCGAACAGATGATGGTGCCTTCGTGCGCATGGGGAGACTATTTTGATTGGAAGGCTCGTTTTATGCGACGTCTGGCCGCTTTAAGCCCGATGTTTCTTCGTTCCAGCCAAGTCGCCAATTTGAATGAACCAGAGGCGCGGATTTTTTCAGGAAGGTGAGCGCGGCTCTCAGGGTAAACCCGAGCGAGGCGTGCCAATTCCATCTCCTTCTTGAACTTTGGGAAGAGGCAGGTTTTTTTTAGTCTAAAGTCGATAAAGGTCACTCCAGTGTCGGAAACCAGAAAGTTGGCGGCTTTGGCGTCTGTTCTCAAATATCCTTTTTCATGTAGCCTCAGGAGTTCGGTGACGACGGCCTGTGCGTCATCCGGCCCCGCTTCCTTTCCCTCGGCGAAACGGTAGCAGCAGAAGGAGTCGGTCACGAAGCCCCTTCGCCTTTGGTATCCGGCAAGCAGGGGGATGGGGGCGTTGAAACCGAGTTGATTCATCAATTGGAGATTATCGAAAGTCCGAATGCTTTCGCTATCCCGAATGATGGTGATCAGTTTCTCCCAGGTCCTTTTAAGTCTAGCTCGGGGGATCTTGTGGACGAAATTTTGATCCCCAACCTGCAGATGGGCGGCATAGGTCGAGCGACTGTCCCGGAATACTTTTTTTATCGTGCAAGAGTTGTCGATGATGTCATCGAGAAGTTGTTTAGCCGCACTCTCGTCGATCGTTGATCGAAGCCGATATCCACGGTGGTTGAAGGATCCTTGGGTTTCCTGACTCATGGATTACACGTTCATTTTTGATTACATTTCTGAATGAAGAGAGATCGAACAGGGTTATCTTCCATTGATTTCTTTTTTTCTCAAGGGTCAACTCGCTATTCAGAGCAGGTAACCAGACTTCAATGATGAAGATATTCCCTTGCTTTGCGGTGTCGTACATTCTGTAATTGCGGGTGCCCGTTTGTGTATCTGGTTGGCTTAAAGATAAGAAGGTTCTCCATCGCAATGAGTCGAACGGGGGGGTGATGGTTTTGATAGAGGATGACAAGGTCGCGAAGACTTTTCCCTCGAAGGGATACTTATTGAGTTGGATGAGAATCCTCTTCAAGCAGACGAAAGCGCATAAGCAAGATCGATCGATGAGGACCCTCAACAGGGTGGGTTTGGTGACGCCGGAACCGCTGGGGGTATTGAATTTTTATCCAGGAACTAGCCCTTACGAAGCGGCATTGCTTTACCGCTATGTTCACGAAATTGTGGATGTTAGTGAAGCGCTGAAAGGAGCGAAGCGGGCGAAAATTTTAAGGAATCTGGAACGAGAGCTGGCGGTGATGGCCAATAACGGAATCCTCTTCGTTGATTTTCATTTCCGGAACGTGATGGCTGACCCTGAAGGCAATCTTTGCTGGATTGATGTCGAGGTGAAGGAGGGAATGAAGGTGGTTCGCAAATCTTTCTGGTCGCGCATTGTGAGGATGAATGAAGATTGTGATCCCGGGGTTTTGAGTGAGGAAGAGTGGCAAGCCTTCCAGGATGGGATCCGATCGCAGCTCAATGATCCCGGGCGATTCTTGCGAGCATGAGGTCTGCTGTGTTATAGCGTCCGGGTTGTGAGCACCAGGCTTGGATTTGAGGAATGATGGTCTCACGTTTGGTCAGCGATTCCTCGATCTTGGAGGCGATTTCATGGGCGTCGGGGTCGCTTGAAAGGTGGAGGCAACCCGCAGCAATAGTTTGGGAAGCGTAGCCACAGAGATCGGTGCAAAGAGTCGGAAGTTTGTGCGTGAGGGCCTCGGTCAGAACCATTCCAGCGGCTTCCATGCGGGCGGGATGGACGAGGAGGCTACTCTGCATCATGATGGCCGGAATGTCATCGCGCGATCCCATGAAGTGAACTTTGGAGGCGACTTGAAGCGCTTCGGCCAGTTTTTGGGACGGCGTAGGGTCATCCTGTCCACAGACGACAAGGTGGCATTCCTCCGCTTCGCCGGAAAGTCTGGCCAGGGATTGCAGGACGAGATCCAGTCCTTTGAGTTGATAGTTCGAGGCAACGAAGAGGAGGAGGGGTGTTTCCGGCGCTAGTTTGAGTTCGGCGTGAATAGGCGAAGTTTCCGGGGCGGAAAGCGTGGGGCGGTCGAGCCAAGGCGGGAGAACCGTGTAGCGGGAGGAGGGAATATCATAGTATTCTTGAAAGGATGCCACGGCTGATTCCGAGAGGAAAAAGATATGAGTCGGGGATTCTTTGCCAAAGATACGGCGTTCGTTCTCAAGGTAGAAGTGGTATCGCGGGAGAAGTCCGGCAATGGCGGGGTTCTTTTTAAGGAAATGTTCGCGGTAACAGTGGTCGCCGCAAAAATGGAAGTCACTTCCAGAAACTCGGCTGAAGGCGATGGTGGCAGTAAACTGATTAAGGTTTTGGCAATCTCGGCTGAAGCGGGCAAGTTTGCTATGATTGGTTTTCCCTCCGGAGTTTAGCGAGAGAAGTTTGACTCCGTCAGGCCGGGAGTTGGAGGTTGAGACGACTAGGGTGGCTTCATTAGCATGGTGGGCGAATCTCACTGCATCACGTTGCAGGCCTCCATAGGGGAAGTAGTGTTGAAGTAAGATTCCTAAGTTCACGGGGAGAGCCTAGTTGTGGGGTTGCTTCTTCGTCGAGAGCGAATCCAAGGGGGGCTGAAGGTTCGTGACCTCCTGTTTTTGCTAAAAGCGTTGCCTTTAAATGAAGTGGGTCTTAAGAAAAGGTGGATGGGGAAAGGGTGTTTTCAAGAGTATGATCATGATGGATGGACGGGTGAGGTCCGTCGTGATTTGGCTAAAGGCTTCGGGGAGGGGCGATTTAAGGGGCTGCGCGAGGAGATTTTATCGGCCAAGGAAAAAGTTTTGGCAAAGGGCAGGCATCGCGTGGTTGTTTTGGAATTCGAAACAGCTGAGGGCAAGCTTGAAGTGGCCGTTAAGGCGTTTGGAAAGCAGAGCGGATGGAAGGATCACTACGACCGGGTAAGGGGCTCAAAGGCGGCGCGCTCTTTTGCTGCTGCTTGTTTTTTGCAGCAGCATGAGGTGGGGACCCCGGCGCCGCTTGGGTATTTTGACCGTTGGGAGGGCGGTCGTTTGGTAGAGAGTTATTACGTTTCGGAATACCTGAAAGGCCTGAAGAGTGTGCGTGATGGGTTGAAGGAAATTTATCAGCAGCACGGACCAGCGGATCTTTTGGTGGGGCTGCTTGAGAAGGTCGGGACGACCATGAGGCGAATGCACGACGCGGGCTTTTGTCATCGGGATTTGGGGAATCAGAACATGGAGATGACTCCCAGGGTCGGTGAGAAGTGGGGCGAGGTGAATGTGATTGATTTGAATCGTGGGAGGATTCGGGAAGAACTGGGAATGCGTGAGCGTGCGCTGGATTTTGGGCGCCTCATAATGCCATCGGCCTTCCTTGAAGTGCTGGTCCGAATTTATTGGGGCCAGAAACCTCCTGCTGAGTTTCGGAGGGAATTTGCGAAGGCTCGCCGAAGATTCGAATGGTGGACACGAAGCCGGAAGTGGCGGCATCCGATCCGGAAGTGGCGGCGAGGGCACAAATCGAAGGGATTGCAGATGAAGGATGTCTGGATCTGGGATCGGAAGTCCGCTCAGGCCGCGATCACCTTAGAGCGTCGCGAGCGTAAGAAGTGCCAGTCGTTTTGGAACCATGTTCGAATTGCGGGAGCAACAGCGAGGGCGGCGCCGGGAGTCTGGCGGGAATACCGGTGGCAGATGTCAGGAGCATTTACGAAGAAGGTCAAGCTTCAAGGTCGTATTGGAATGTCTCTGGAATTGGCTGATCTGGAGGTTGAACCCCAAATCAAGTTTTTGGAAAAGCTGGGGAAAGTCCCGGTCTTACTGAGATTTGGTCATCATGAAGGCAGGGCGCAGTGGGAGAGGGGGCTTGAGGTCTTAGATCGGCTGCATGGTGAGGGCGTTGAGATCATGGCGGCTTTACTTCAGGATCGGGCGGCTATTTTAAATCCAGAATCTTGGTGTGAATTTTTGGATTTTGTGCTGAGCCGGATGGAGGGGAAGGTGAAGATGGTGGAAGTCTGTCACGTGGTGAATCGGGTGAAATGGGGCGTGCATTCATTGAAGGAGAATACGGGTTTGTTGGAGCCTCTCGTCGAGTTGAGGGAAAGGTTTCCGGGGATTAGATTTTCGGGGCCTGCGTGCATCGACTTCGAGTATCACTATTTGATGGGGGCTCTCGCTGCGACGCCGAAGGGATTTTACTATGATGCTTTGTCACATCATCTCTATGTGGATCGCCGGGGAGCGCCGGAGAATAAACAGGGTTCTATGGGAACCGTGGAAAAAGCCGGACTGCTGAAAGCGATTGCCCGATGGTCGGGGCACTGTGAAGGAAAAGTGATCGTGTCCGAAGTGAATTGGGCTCTTGAGTGGACCGGTGAGTGGTCACCGGTTTCGGCAACCTATCAGCCTAAAAATGCCCGGGGAGCTAAAGTTCATGTCACCGAAGAACAGTATGGATATTTCATGCTTAGATATCTTGTTCTGACTCTTTGTTCCGGATTTGTGGATCAGGTCTATTGGTGGCGGCTGGTGGCGCATGGGTTTGGTTTGATCGACGAGCGGGCTGACGGAGGATGGCGGGAGCGAATTGGCTTTAAAATGCTCTGCGTGTTTTTGGAGCAATTGGGCACGGCGACTTTCGTAGAGAAACTGGAAACAGAAGAAGAGGTCTATGCTCTTCGCTTCGAGCGGGAAAATGATGAAGTCACGATGATGTGGTGCAATGGACGAACCTTTTCCGGGCCGTGGCCGAGATCTTCCAGAAAAGCTCTCGATGCCTCGGGTGAGGACATCAAGCTAGAAGAAGTGGGCGATTCACCCGTTTATTTGCTTTCTTAAACCTTGCCTACGGCGTGGGTTTCGAAGCCGATTTTGCGAAGTGCTCCGAGGTCGAGAATGTTGCGGCCGTCAAAGAGGAAGGCGGGCTTGAGCATCTTGTCGAAGATTGCTTGGTAATCGAGTTTGGTAAACTCGTCCCACTCAGTGAGAATAGCGACAGCATGGGCGCTGTCGCAGGCCTCTTCGGCGGAAGAGTGGGTGTGCACTCCGGGATGATCTTCGGGGATTCCGATGTCGACGCAGATCTGCTGGTGGGATACTTTGGGGTCGTAAATATGAACCTCGGCCTGTTCGTCGAGAAGGTCGCGGCAGATGTAGATCGCAGCGGACTCGCGGGTGTCGTTGGTGTCTTTTTTGAAGGCGAAGCCAAGGAGCGCGATCCTCTTGCCTGCCACGGTGTTAAAGAGGGTGGTGACTATCCGTTTGACGAAGCGCTTCCGCTGGTATTCGTTTATCTTGATGACCTGCTCCCAGTATTCCGCAACTTCGGTGAGGCCGTAGTGCTCGCAGAGGTAGACAAGATTGAGGACGTCTTTTTGGAAGCAGGATCCACCGAATCCGACGGAGGATTTCAGGAATTTTGGTCCAATACGGGAGTCTGTTCCCACGGCACGAGCGACTTCATCGACATTCGCTTCGGTTGCCTCGCAGAGTGCCGAGATGGCGTTGATGGAGGAGATTCGCTGGGCAAGAAAGGCGTTGGCGGTAAGTTTTGAGAGTTCGGAAGACCAGACGTTGGTAGTGAGAATTTTCTCTTCGGGAACCCAACGGGCGTAGATATCGAAGAGTGTTTGGATCGCGGCCAGACCCTCGGGCGTTTGGTCTCCGCCGATGAGGACACGGTCGGGATTTTGAAGGTCCTCGACGGCGGTGCCTTCGGCGAGGAACTCAGGGTTGGAGAGAACCTGGAATTTTGCGTCGGTGGGGCAGTTCTCGAGAATAGTTTTGATTGTAGAAGCAGTGCGGACCGGAAGGGTGGATTTTTCCACAACAATTTTGTTGGTGGTAGAAACCTCGGCGATTTTGCGTGCGCAAAGTTCGATATATTTTAAGTCGGAGGCTTTTCCTGCTCCGGTGCCGTAGGTCTTGGTCGGGGTGTTGACCGAGATGAAAATGATGTCGGCTTCGTCGACGTGCTTGTCGACGTCGGTTGAGAAAAAGAGATTTCGGTCTCGGCATTCGAAGACGAGTTCGTCGAGTCCCAATTCGTAGATTGGGAGATTGTCGCTATTCCAGGCGGCGATGCGGTCAGGATTGATATCGACGACGGTGATCTGAATGTCGGGACATTTGTGGGCGATCATGGCCATCGTAGGGCCACCAACATAACCAGCGCCAATGCAACAAATTTTCATAAGGACGGGAGGAATAGTCGATTATTTTGGAAAATGAAAGAGAAGTCTCTTAGTTATTTTCCTTCTGCAATTGATATAACATTTTCCGGGGAGAGGAAGTGAGAATGTTTTGCGAGTTGTTTGAACCGCTTGAGATGTATTTCTTCGACAATGAAGCTGTCGACAGGATTTTTTTGATCCGAGATCTTCAGGAGTTCCTGGGACACTATTTCGTTATTTTGAGAAAGATCGATTTGAAGGTGTTCGACTGAGGCGAGGGTGGGGGGGAGGCCGAGGTCGGTGTTTTTGGCAAGCAAGGAAACGATTCTCAAGGGTGATTCAGGGATGGTGTCGGCAGGGTATTTGTGAAGGAAATCAAGGGGGCGTGTGCCTTGTAGTTTCCAGCGTTCTTGCAGCCAGAGGACATCAGCGGGGGAGCTTTTCCAGGCTTGTTCGAGACTGTTGGCGCAAGCCTGGGTGGTCGCTTCCGGAATGAGGTGCATGTGAATGGTCCAGTGGCAGGGTGCGGAAGTTTCGCAGTACATGCCTACGAGGATGCCCTTGGCGCGACGGGCGAGGAGGGGCGGCATGGGGGAGCAGGTGGTGGGACGACCAAAGAATATCGCGGGGGCTCCCTTGGAACGGATGCGTTGATCAGAGAGGACACCGAGGATTCCTCCGTCGCGAATGAATTTGGTGAGTTTGTGGGTGGAGGATTTTTTGGCGAAGAGATGAAGGCCCCGCCGAGCTCTTCGTCGTTTAATGACCCGGTCGATGAGAGGGTTGCTCAGTGGGCGGTAATGGGTGCCGATTTGTGATTTGGTGCCGGTGAGAAAGCCGGTGTGAGCGAGGAGTTCCCAGTTGCCCATGTGGGGAACGACCCAGATGATTCCCTCGGTGCGGGTAGGGTCGGTCACGAGCTCGGAATTCACAAAAGTGATGTAAGAGAGAATTTGCTCGTCGGAGAGAAAGGGAATGCGGAGGGAGGTGAGCATATTGGCTCCGAAGCGTTCAAAAATTTCGCAGGTGAGCTGAGACAGCTCTTCTTTGGTTTTATCTTCGCGATAAGCGGTGCGAAGATTTCGCAGGACGATTTTTCTCATTCCCGGGAAAAGCCGGTAGCCGATGCGTCCGAGGAATTCACCCAAGCTGAATACGGTGGGGAGGCTGAATAGGCGCAGGACTTTCTCGACCGTCCGAAAGACAAGGTATTCGAGGCGATGAGAGAGAAGAATGCGGGGCGTTTTTGCCATGGGCTGCGGGAGCGTTAGCCGGAGATCTGGAAAAATCAAGACCGGGCGATCACCTGATAGTATTCGCAGAGAGCGGCGGCCTCGCGTTCAGTGGTGTAGTGCTCCTCTGCGTGGGAATGACCGGCCCGGCCCATACTGAGAAGTTTTTCGGGGTGGGCAATCAGTGTGGCGAGGGATTCCCGGGTGGCCTCGACATCCCCGCAGGGCACGGTGATCCCGTGAATTCCCTCAGTGATAATGTCCTGCCACGCTCCGGCATGTGAGGCGAGGACGGCGCAACCGGAAGCCATCGCTTCGAGGACGGTAAGCCCAAATCCTTCGTTCCTGGAAAGGGCGGTGACAAGAGACATTCCCTGAAAAAGTCCGGGGAGTTCGCTGCTGGGGCGGGATCCGTGGAAGATGATGCGCTCGCTGAGTCCGGATTGGGCGACTTTGTCCTCGAGTTCGCTTTGGAAGTCGCGGAATTTGGGCGTGGTTTCGCCCACGATAACGACGGTTGGGTCGGGGTTGTCTTTTAAAAGCGGGATTGCGGAGTCAATGAGGACATCGACTCCTTTTTGAGGACGAACACGGCCGAAAATGCCGATGCCAAATTTTCCGGGGAAGCCGAGTTTTTCCCAGGCGGCAGATTTATCGGCGGGTGGGTGGTAGCGTTCGAGGTCGATGCCATGTGGAATGACGACATCGGGTTTATTTTCAAGATAGGAAGCGGCGGCCGAGCAAGTGGTGATAATGCCGTCCATTTTTCCCATGAGCCAGCGGGTGAAGCGCGAGTGATAACGCTGCGCGGTCGAGGTGAAGACGATCTTAAGATTGGCTCCGAGTTTTCGGGCGGTCAGCGCCTGAATCATTTCATTATTACGTCGAGCGTGGAAGACACGGGGCTCGTCTTTGAGCTTACGCAATTCACAAAAAGAAATAACGGGAACGTCATCGGGGAGATGATGTTTTCCAAGGACGGCGAGGGAGACTTTTTCGCGGACTTTGGGGAGGGTCTGCAGCATTGTCGAGGTCACGCCGGAGAAGCGTGAGTTGGAATTGCCGAGAATGACTAGTGGGTCGGGCATGGTAGCTAGTCAGTCTCGGTAGGATCGTGATCCCGGGGCTGGAGACAGAGTCCGATTGTTCCAACAAGGAGGAGATAGCAGGCGAGGAGCTCGAGGTAGCTCTGGACTGTTTCGGGAATGTCATTGTGGTAGTTCTCGCCGAGGGTGGCTTTCCAAAGAAAAGAAGCACCGAGAAAGCGGGCGAGAATGTAAATCATCATAAAGGCCGAGGCGAAAAACCCGGCGGCGGGATGGGAGGAGAAGTCGTTGAAGAATTTCGGGAAGTGTTTCCGTTGCTGATGAAAGGTCCAGAGGACGTAAAGGCCGAGCGGGATGTAGAGAATTTCAACCGGGATTTTGATAAAAGGTTCGATGATGGAATCTCCTTCGCCAAGGGCGCCGGCTAGGGAGAAGGCCCCCATCATGTTGTAGAATGGGCCGATGTCCCCGGCGGGACGGGCGGCACCGAACCAGAAGGCGGCGCTAGCGAGAAGGAGGGCGAGTTGGAGGCCTTCGACAGCTCCTTCTTCGGTGGGCAGAACGGGATGGTCCGGGAGCCAGGCGGGGAAAAGGATCGCAACCGAGCCGAGGACGACCAAGCTGGCCGTGACAAGGCGATGTTTCCAAGATCTGGCTTGAGGCTCGCTCATTGGATGCAGTTTGATCCGATGCGGGGAAGATGCAACTCCTTGTAATTGACCTCCAGCAGTGTGAGACCGTCGGAGGGGGCGCAATGGGGAGATTTTTTGTCTCCTGGTGTATTGACGAGGTCGTAGAGATCATCTTGCCGGAGGTATCCTTGGGCTGCGTGGACGGCGGCTCCGGTGAGGAGTCGGACCATTTTGTAGAGAAAGCCGCTGCCGGTGAAGGTGAGGAGGTAGTCGCCGTTGATTTGTGCAAAGTCGGAGCGGGTGATGGTGCGGATGTAGTCGGTGTCGGCGGTTTCATTGCCGCGATTAGCGGCGAAGGCCCGGAAGTCGTGTTCGCCGAGGTAAACGGAGAGGGCTTGGGTGAGGTCCTCAGGGTTGAGTTGGCGGGGGAGGTGCCAGGCTCTTTTCGTTAGGAAGGGCGGGAGGATAGGCTGGAGACAGAGGTGGTAGGTGTAGGTTTTGGACTTGGCGGAAAAGCGGGCGTGAAAGTCGTTGGGCACTTCTTCGCAATCGAGAATACGGATGGCGGGAGGGAGTTTGGTGTTGAGCGCAGGAACCCAGTTGAAGGGGTTCATCGTGAGGTGTTCGGGCGCATCGAAGTGAGCGACCTGGCCGAGGGCGTGGACGCCGGCGTCGGTGCGTCCGGAACCGTAGAGACGGATCGATTCTTTGGCGACTTCCTCGAGGGCTTTTTCAATGAGTTCCTGGACGGTGACGCTGTTGGGTTGGATTTGCCAACCGGCGAAGGAAGTGCCGTCATAAGCGATGGTGAGTTTGAGGCGCATTACCAACCGAGATAGTCTTTGAGGATTTCGAGGGCGGCCGCCTGGTCGATGACGCCCTTTTGCTGTTTTGCCTTGCGACCGGCCGAGCGGAGTTTTTCAGAGGCCGTCACGGTTGTGAAGCGTTCGTCAAAGAGGGTGAGGGGAATGTCGCCGAGATTGGTCCTCAATTCTTTGCCGAACTTGCGGACCTTTTTTGAACTTGTGCCTTCCGAGCCATCCATACGGAGGGGGAGCCCGAGAACGACGGCCTGAATCTTGCGCTCGGCGATGACCTCGAGGATGCGGGGAATGATTTCAGTCTTCCGGCAATCGATTGTTTCGACGGGATGGGTTCCAATGCCAAGCTCATCCGTCGCAGCGAGCCCGATGCGGGCGTCTCCGTGGTCGATGGCGAGAATGGGGTGGGTCATTTAACGAGTCGAGGGATCGTGCTGATTGCGGTTGCAACAATAATAGCTCAGGAGAGGATAAGTATGAAGACGGGTTCGGTGGAATCTTTCCTCTTTTAGAGGAGCTCTGTGGGAAGTTTTGGGCCGAGGTTTTTGATGGCGTCGGCTTGGTGTCGGTTGGCTACGAGGAGGGCGTCGTCGGTTTGGACGACAATGAGGTCGTCGACTCCGAGGAGGGCGACGCGGGAGTCTTTGCGGGCGTTGAAGACGATGTTGTTGGAGGCATCGATCTCGGTGATTTCGGTGTTGGTCTGATTTTGATCGCCCTGGGTGGGGAAGTATTTCGCGATGGAGATCCAGGATCCGACGTCGTCCCAGTCGAAGGTGGCTTCGATATTGAGGACGCGGGAGGCTTTTTCCATAAGAGCGTAGTCGATGGAGATGGGGGTGAGGTTGGGGAATTTGTCCGCTGTGGTGGCGATGACGTCGTTAGAGTCCTTGAGCTGATCAATGAAGCCGGCGAGTTCCGGTGTGTGTTCACGAAGTTCGTTGGTGACGGTTTTTAGCGACCAAACAAACATGCCGGCATTCCAGGCGAAGTTGCCTTGGCGAAGGTATTCTTCGGCGAGTTCAGGATTGGGTTTTTCACGGAAAGTGGTGACCTCCATGGCCTTGTGAGTGGTGTCGAAACCGAGAGCGGCGGCTGGTCCGCGCTCGACGTATCCATAAGAAGGGCAAGGCCATGTGGGCTTGATCCCGATAGTGACGAGGGCGTCGGTTTGGGAGGCGATGGTGAGGCTATCGGCGAGGACGGATTGGAATGAATCGGTGTCCTGGATGAGTTGGTCGGAGGGGAGGACGGCCATGGTGGCGTCGGGATTGCGTGCGGCGATGAGTCCGATGCCGAGAGCAACGGCGGGAGCGGTGTCGCGTTTGGCGGGTTCGGCGAAGATGTTTTCGGCGGGGAGTTTGGTCGCGACTTTGCGAACGGCCTCTTCTTGGAGCGAGTTGGTTAGAATGAGGATGTTCTCAAGGGGGATGAGCCCTTCGAGGCGGTCAATGGTTTGATTGAGAAGAGTGGAGTCGTCGAAGAGGTTGAGAAGTTGCTTTGGTTTAGCATTTCTGCTGAGGGGCCAGAAGCGGGCTCCGCTGCCACCAGCGAGAATCAGGGCATAGTTGTTACTCATCTCGGGCATTCAATCGATTGAGGTGCGGATTGTCAAAACCGTCTAGCGTCCCTTTTTCTGTTGGGGTCAGGTGATCTCTGCGCTATAGTATGTCCATGAACGATTCCTATGACGAACGCGACTGGGTGGATACAACGGCAGCTTTCGCTCCGGCAGTGCTTGGTGCGGCAGCAGGTTTGCTGGTGGCTGATGTCCTAAGTGACGAAGCGCGCAAGCCGGTTGGTCTTTCTCTGGCTTGTCTCGGATTGGCTGCGCTGACACCGATGTTGGTGGAGACCATGATTGATAAATTAAATGGACCAGGAACTCGTCGGGGATCACAGCGCACTTTGCGCGGGATTCGGGACTCCGGTCTCCCTCCCCGTGATATCAGCTATGTTGGTGCCGAATTGGGTGACGAGCT
>MDTC01269997.1_pt1 | contig 12616 bp, 3 predicted proteins | sample 811181 | NCBI WGS metagenome assembly MDTC01 (sample SAMN05326644, study PRJNA326480) | marine metagenome | isolation source: seawater | place: Pacific Ocean: North | collected 2011 | reverse complement strand
CATCTGATTCCACTGTTTAGCAACTTCAAAACCCATAATTGTTGGAACATAATTTGGAATTCCATTTGTTACCAATTTTAAATTATTACCATCTAATGAAATAGCTTGTGATATATCAGACATTTTTACACTACCACTTTTTATATTTATTGTTTGTATTGAATCTTTTATATTATTATAATTAGATGTAAATATATCTTTATATTTATCAAAATTATAATTTACTTCTTTTTTCTTTATTGTTTTTTTTTTTGTAAAAGGATTGATTTGAAAATTCATTTTTATTATATAATATATTTATTATATAATTTTTTTTTATTTATATCATTTCAATTCTTAAATTTTTAACCTCACAATCAGCTGCCTTGTGATATTTACCTGAAAAATAAAATTTTAAATTCTTGAATTCTTCAATGTCGTTTGATGTAAGTCCCTCACAAACTTTTACATATTCTCTTGTATCCATATAAGTACCATCTTCATTTTGTATTTGTAATATTACTTTAAAGGAATTTGTATTTCTCTCTATTACAATATTATGAATTTTATTTAATGGAAGATGTTCCTTTGGATTTATACTTGCATTATATCTTTCTCTCCTACTTCCTCCACATACAATATGAAATCTTGTACTATTACTAAAGAACCATATAGCAGGGAATCTTGCTCCTCTTACGCCGTAATTTCGATCTTTTAATGCCATTGTCATTATATTTGTCCAACCTGGCACTTTATTTAGTGGTTTTATTTGAAAAGATAATCTAAAATTAAAAATATTTTTAAAGTTATTTAGATTTAATTGTTGATTGAATTTTGGTTTCTCCCAACTATCTTTGATTAATTCAACTTCTCCATTTTCAGAAATTGCTTCCTTATATATATTGTCCAGTGTAATATATTTATCATTAAATCTATATAGATTTTCTTTTGGTATGATTTTAAAATCACCTGATAGACGTCCCTCCTTTCTTCCAGATTGATTCCAGTGCTCTTTTGCAGGAGCTCGCCAACCTCTTTTTACATCAGGATACATTGTTAAATATTCTGCTTCATTAAAACCAGTTTGCGTAAGATTCCATTTTAATGTCAATTGTGCACTTGAATGTGTTTCATAATATTCAACTTTATATTGATGAAAACTTCCAAGAGCAACTTTTGTATATCCTGATGTTTTTTCACGATAACCCTGATCTCTCCAGTTATCAATTATTAATTTTCCATCCAAATATAAACGACTTCCATCATCGCTTCCTAATTTGAATTTTACCATTACATCGCCGCGTTTTTTTTTATTAATGCTATCTGGTATTTTGAAAGTCCCAAACATTTCCATATATACATAATCTTTTCTTCCTATTCCATTTATTGCCACAGTATTGTTTGCTGCCCATTTAAAATTTATTTCCTGTTTTAAAACAGTTCTTCCCATTAATTTCCATCTTTGTCTTTCTTTTCCTTTTGCAACTAACTCGTAGACATTTACATTTGTTCCCCTTACATAATTCTTTCCATTATTTACATCTATTAGTTTATTTCTTTTTTGAAATTCAATAGCATCTTCTGCATATAAAATTAAATTTTGTCCCCAACCTGCATTTGCATCTGTTCTTTTCACTGTCAGTGTTTTTCCAACAACAGATGTTGAAAAGCTATCAGTCCATCTTGGATCTTGTTTATTTACAGGAATAGGTGATACGGAAAGATTTTCTTTATCTAATGTTACAGTTTTTACATTACTAGTCGAATTACCTACTTTAATTGTATATTTTTTACCTATAAATTTTTCTTTATTTGTAAAAAATTGAACATTTGATAAATCATTTTTCACATAATAATACTTGGCAGGAATATATTCCCACTTGTTAGACATAGACCATAATATTCGTATAGCTGCACCACCACCTGCTTCATAATTCTCAATTCTAAATGAATAATAACCTGCATCTTTTTTTATATTTTTTGATTCTCTTCGTCTTGCCCCATGATCTCCCCAATCATCTACAACAATCTCTTTATCAAAATATAAACGAATTCCATCGTCTCCCTCTGTTGCAAATTTGAAAGTTTTTCTCTCAGGTATTCTGATATAACCTTCAAGCACATTATATATATTATCCCTTTTAAGACCAAAAACACTTCCTGAACCCCAACTATATCTTATATCTTTATTCACAATTAACTTTGTTGGTTCTATTAATTCTTTTGGACTCCCTGTATTTCTTCCTCCACTTCTATCTAAATGATATGATGTTGCAAAATATCCTTGTATATAAGGAGCTTTTTTTGGTGTTCCAGAAGAACCTCCTTTTGCAACAAATTTTCTAACTTCTTCTGCTTGTCTATCTCTCCCATAATCTTCATTCTGATCATTCATACCAGATATATGGTAAAAATGCTCATAAGCTATATTCTCCATCTTTCCATTTATATTCCACTGAATATCTAACTGTCCTCCTCCGTGTCCTTGAAAGAACTGCACGTCAAATGGATAATAGTAATCTTGTTCAACACTTATATTTGAAGATTCAGTCGATCTTATTCCATGAGGTGACCAATCATTTATTATCTCTTTTTTATCAAAAGATACAATAACACCATCATCACTTGATGCTTTGAATTTTAAAGAATCTGTTGTTTTTGGAGATTTTATATATCCTATAAAATGTATATATAGATTTTCTCCACCATTTATTCTTGCTTTTACTCTTAATGCATCATCCCATTTTCCTGACAATCCATATTCATTCTGTATATTTAAGGTGTAATTATCGACATTTAATTTAAAATTATATTTCTTATCCTTATTTAATGAACTTTCATCAATTGATACAAACATATGCGGAAATGGTAACAATATTGTTTTTTTATCAGTTTCTGAACTTCCGACTTCTATTGTATCTTCAAATGAAGGTTTGAGTTTTCTCAGAAAATCCAAATTAAAATTAAAAGTTGATGTTGTTGCTTCATTTTTTATCAACTTGTCTCCTTTAAAAAAACCATTATCTTGTGTTTGTAAATCATATACATTATACAATAAACCGGGGACTTTTGCAGAATTAGTTGTTGATGGAATATATGTTAATCCTGTATCATTTAATCGAAATTGTCTTGGTTGTATTAAACTAAATCTTGCTTTTTCTATACTCTCTTCATTGTTTGTAAATCTCCAATATATCTTTATACCATTTTTATTTGATGCTGCATTAATATAATATAATTTAAATTGAATTAAATCTGATGCTTCTTCATAATTTAATATAGTTGATATATATGACACTCTATTTCCATTAGTTATCTTGTCTTCAAAGACTTGTCCTCTATAGAATCCTGTATCAATTACATACGAATTATTAATATAAAATAAAGCAAAATCATTTATATCTATTTCTATCTTAAACTGAACTATTTTAGATGGTAATACTAAATATCCAAAAAATTCATATATCATATCTTTTGTAGTTACTTCATATTCATTATATTTATTTATACTCTTTGATTTACCAAAAAGTTTCCCTATACCAGATATTCTTTCAGCTGTTTTTAGCACAATTCTCTTTAATTTACTAAGACTACCATATTTGTTTTTATAATCGGATGCTGTTTGAGCAGGATTTTGCACACCTGATGATTCACCAACTGTGGAAGCTTCGGTCACAAATGTTCCGACATATGAACCTTGTTCCTGCTCTCCTGTTTGGGCAAAATTTACTTCTTCTGTTTTACCTGTATAACCTGACTGAGTAACTTGCGATAGAGCTGACAGTGTTGAATTTGAATTTGTTAATTGGATGGAGACATCTGATGGATCTTCTTCTACGTATGATTCAGTATTAGCATCATAATACCTTATCAAATCACCATCTGAAGAATAACTAAATGTTAATGATTTAGAGGAAGAAGCGGGAATTTTTATATCTAAATATAATAAGTATTCACCGTAGGTGTTTGCTGTTGGTTGATATAGTCTAAATTGTTCATTTTCTAAACCAGGATTAGTATCACTACTATTAAGCTTATTAACTTGGGTATATGCAGTTTGGGTATATGCAGTTGTTGCTTCATATATTAAAATATTTGAATCTTGTGTAGGAATAGTACCATCTTTTAAAATATAATCGTCACCGTTGTTAGTTTTAAAAGAAACCCGATGATGTAAATATGCTCCATCGCTGTCTGTTATTTTTTCTATAGTGTTTACTTTTCCAACCGATTTACTGTCATCACTACCACCACCACCACTAGGATTACCACCACTAGGATTACCACATATTGAAACATGTTTAGTTGAGGTTTTTGTTGGATAATAAACAACCGATTTTAATTTAAGATCAGAATCCCATCCACCTGGATAGCTTTGTATGTTACCATCATCATCAAGATATACTCTTCTTACTTTTAAAATTCTGATTTCTTTAACTTCTTCGCCATCTTCTTTATAACCAAAAGGTGCAGTATAAGATATCTGCACTTTTATTTCATTTCCATCTGAATCTATACCCCCGCCAGTTATTACCTCTGTTGGATATATATATTTTTGATAGTCATCTGTCAGTAATATTATCTTCTCATTTGTACTAATACTATCTCTATAATATAATTTTCCATTTGTATAATCTACTACAATATTATTATTAAAATCCCATGTTCCTTTTGCAACTTCTTCATAATAATAATCTGGTAATTCTACTGAAAAAATAGAACTCTGTATTGATGGATCAGTTTCTTCTGATATACTCTCAATTCCAGTCTTTACTTGCTCTGAATCATTTGGGGTATAAGTCCTTTTCATTATTGCCACCCCTGTTGTATTATATTCTTCAATTCTAATTAAAGTATCATCATCTGAGAGTAATTTGGAATTTATTGGTCCATCACGATTACCTTCTGTTGGTCCAATATATATTTGCAAAGTTTGTCCTAGAAGTGAATACTGGTCTATCCAGTTTGGAACATCTGATGGTCTATAGTTAGTACCGCTACTATCCAGCACCCAAAAATTACAATATTCTTCACTAGCAGTACCATCTGTATTTGTTTGTAATGTTGTCTTACTCCATGCCTGATCATTATAGGTAAATTTATCTAAATAATATTTATCTATAAATTCCTTATGTATATCATTGGTGGTCAAGGTTTCATCTGTTGTAAAAACTGATGCTAATGGATCAGTACGATCAGTGCTAAAATTAGTGGTATCCAATATATTGTATCCACTAACTTGTAATAAATCAACTGAATTAAGTCCTGAATTGTTTTCAAAAGTAAAATTCCTTTTATAATTTTCAAATTCACTGATTCTAGTTAGAACATTTTTTACGTGTTCTTTTCGCTTATCGCTACCATAAGTCGTTGCTGCTGTTTTTTGTATTGCCGAAACAAGATTAATATCTGATTTACCTGCATATAACCACTCACATCTGTGTTCTAAACTTTGACTATTTCTATTTGTTTTTCTTATATAATCATCGTTGTAAAAATCTGAAATTATAGATTTTGGTTCTTGTACTCCTGTTGTTGGAGTCTCGTATCCTTGTATTTGTCCTACATTTTCATTTTGATTGTTGTCAATTAAATATATGTTTCCTCTATTAGTTAATCGAAGAGAAATTGTATCCTCGTCTTCAGCCGGGAATTTTACTACACTAGATTCATTAGAATATGGGTAAATTTTGTGAAAACTATAATTTCCTCCATCTCCATATTCTATAGATAAATCATATCCATCAGCAAGAGTACTTTGAGCATTAATTTTATATACTAATATTCCTAATTCAGCTTTATCTTGATTTTTTTTAACTACTATTTTACTTGATTGTATATTCGCATCGTAATCAAATATATCATCTGGTAAATAAGCTATTTCTGTACCAACATTATTAGTTGTTTCTGATAAAACTAATTTTCCTGAACCACTAGTTTTAGTGTATATATTATATCGTCCATTTTGTATTACTCCTTTAATTCCATAAATTAGTTCCTCAGAGGTTTCACCGGTAAGTTGATCAGGTTGTCCTTTTAATCGAATCATATCCTGAAACTGAAAATCTTCATTAACTTCATTATCTCTTTCTGTCTCTGTACGAGTAAAATCAACAGAAAATACAAATAATTCGTTTGATTGTATATTTAATACTGTCTGTTCTTCCTTTCTTCCTTCTATCATATTTTCATTTACTCCAATATAAATTTGACCTTTTAGACTCTCTACTTGCTGTGTGTATAGTCTTAATTTAAACATTAATGATCTACCAGCTTTTTTATTTATGTCTTTCTTCTTCGAATTAATATCCATGCCTATATAATTATCAAACCATGGTCCCATATCAATTTTATGTGCTCCCGGATTATATCGGTCACTTATTTCACCATTTTCAATTAAAATATACTTTGCATCTTTTGATGTGTTGAACCCTCCATTTAAACTATTACTTATATACGTAGCTAATTGTTGAAGAGGAGTTACATCATCATCGGAAGTTGAATCATATTCTCCATCAGAGGATATGACTGAGAATAAATTTTGTCCCCTTGTGCTAAGATAAATTATATCCTCTGAACAAACAAGTTCTAACATTATATCTAAAGTATTAGCTTCTGTTTGTCCATTAAAATGAATATTATATATATTACCCCTGTATCCACCTGGTTTTAAAAGAATATTAGTATCACTTCCACTCTTATATATATCATTATTATATCCTGTAAAAATTTCAGCGTTATTTTTTATAGAAGGTAATAATTTAGTTTGTGATAATAATGGACCTGCACTTACAATTAAAGGAAAATTTATGATTTTATCAATATTACTTGCATTATCTAACTCAGGTAATTTTCTATATATATATCGTTTTTCAGATGAATCACAGTGATAGTAATTTTGCAAACAAAATGGAGAAACCCAATAGTATCTATTGTCTATACATTGTCTGAATGTATTTTCACAAGTTCTTGCAGATCTACATTTATTTCCCTCATCTCGCACAAAATAATTTTCAGGAACAAAACCTATCATTTCAGCTGCAACACTGATACCAGTTTCTAATATAAGAGTGGTCCAAAAAAATCCCCAACTACCGAAAGTCATAGATGGCACAACGGCTCGAATTAATTTTATAACAACACCCGGAATAGCAAAAAAAAATACAAATATATATAAACCCCAAAACACTTTCATTGTCGTAGGTGAATTCACAAATCTAAGCCAACATGTTTTTATCCATGACCAAAAACCAAGTGCTTTTTGACTCTTTTCATATTCACAATTTTCGATATCTAAATGACAAAGTTGACAAGCTCTACATTCTGCTTCTAACTCTGTTGCATTACTTGCTCCATTAAATCTACCTGAACAAGCATCCATATCATTTCCTGTTTCACAAGATAGTTTTTCTATTGCTTCTTCTGCCGTAATACCTTGTCCCTCCATTATTTCTTTTACTATTGTGTCATAATCAAAACCATCAAATGGCTTTTGTGTTGGATTGTTTTCATCACATAAAATGTCGTTTGGTTTTGTATTATTACAATAACAATACCTACACTTTTGAAAAAATTTACGCCCCATATCGTCTTCCACTTCTACTGGTTGTCTGTTGCTAAATGTCATACCTATAAGGCTACCTGCAAGACAAATCAGAAAAATAACAACACCATTGTTCTTTAAAAATTTTCCAAATTCTTCAAACATCTCTTTTAGTTTTCCAAAACCCAGCCACTTAAGTTTGGCTTCAGCTTGTTTTGTCAAATCGTCATATTTATTAGTTCCATATTGTTTTACTCGTTTTAATGCCACCTTAAAATCCTTAAATTTTACTTGAACAAATGCAATTGCTAATTTGAATTTACTAAATACAGCTTCTATAGCATATTTAAACTTATTAGCTAAAGCTTCTCTTGCACCTCTAATGCCTTTAGCGGCGTTATCAACAAGAGTTCCTCCCAGTTTAAAAGCATCATCAGCCAAATTTTTTGACCTAATTTCGTCTATTTCGGTAAATTTTTCACCATTATGATTTGTCACACCAAAAAAACTTGTAGGATAAGTTGCAGAAGTAGGTATTATAAATCCTGGTTGGTATTCAGGTGGCATAGGAGTTGTTATTACACCACCTACATCATTTATTTCTTCAAGACTCATTTGTTCCAAGAAAATAAAAAAACCTCCTTCTTGTTCTCCATATGTTTCTCTAACTGTTGAACCATTCTCAGTCAGCACCATATCATCTCTATAATATGCAACTTTAGAATAAGGAGGTAATTTTAAAGATGTATCTACTCCAATTCGATTTATTCTAGCCAGAAGAGGCCTAGTTCTTTTTCCAACTTCTTCTTTTGCTCTTTCAACTGGATTGACTTTATCAACTACTTTTTTAACTGCCGCTTTTACTTTTTTTGCAGTACCAACTGGATCTTTAACAACCTCTTTAGTAACAGCTGCAACTTTTACTACTGTTTTTCTTACATTTCTCCTAAAATTTCTCCAACGGCGTCTCCACCTTTTTGAATTCCTCATAACTGGTATATTTTTTCTTTTCTTCTTATATTTTTGTGTCTTTTCAACAACATTCTTTGATGTTTTGTCGTAATTTTCATCATATGTATCATCATATACATTTATTATTTCTCCATCTCTACTTATAAAAGTTTGTTTATATTTTAAATATGGATTTTGAGTTGCAACAGCCACAAAATCCTCATATTTTTCGCGTTTATTTATACTTTCAGATGCTGGATAATAATTTTTATTATTCTTAATAATTTGCAAAATTATTTCTGGATTTTTTTCGTCAACAATCAATATTTCATCATTAGTTTCTTCTATTGGTTCTGTACTCTTTACTTTTTTATTAAAGACTGATGTATATTTATCTCCTTCAATATTAATCTCCTCTACATTAAGCGGAGAAGCTACATATAAATAAAAAAACTCTTCATTTGTTGATTTATCAATATATTCTAAGCCTTGAACTTGTAAACCATCTTTTTGAGAATACATATGTAAAACCTTTAAATTTTCATTTTCATTGATTGATTTTGCCATTTCACCTAATAAACCATTAAAATCATTTTCTCTCTCAAAAATATAATTAAATTTTATAGTATTGGATGATTCAAGAAAAAAATGTAGAAATCTTCCATTCTTTGTTATTTTTACATTATCCATAGATATATCATCATCTGTGTAAGGAATCTTGCTACCATATCCATCAAATTCAATATATCTGTCACCGCTAACTTTTTTATAATGGATGCTATATGATTGTGCTAACAAATCCACCATACTATCTGTTATAGTATCTATATCTAATTCACCAAAATTCATTTTTATTTAAAAAAAATAAAAATTTTAATTTTTAAATTAATTTAATAAATTTTTCATTATCTTATTATTAAAATCTGAAATATAATTTTCTAATAACATATCCGAGCTTAAATTAAAATATCTTGATTCATACATTTTATTTGCGTTTTCTATAATATCTGTTACTTTGAATGCTAAATTTACAAAATTTATTTTTTCAATAGTATCTTCTCTTGAAATTATAATATCTAAATATTTTATAAAATCATCTGATATTTTTGTTTTATTATTTTCATTATTTTTATCTAGTACATTTTTTAATATTTCTTTATATAAATTATTTTTTTTTACAGATCCCTTTTTTATAATTTTTCGTTTATTTCTCATTCTCTTTGTTGTTACTAGAACTTCACTTTCCTCATTTTCTTCTTCCTTTTGTTCTTCCTCATTCTCTACTTGTTCTATCTCTAATTTCTTTAAATTAATCTCATCTAATATTGTATATTGATCAATCTCATATGAACTTATATTTAACATATCAAAATATACATTAATATATTTTGCTGTTTTATTATTTTTGAACACTAATAATAATATTTTGTCCTCGACAAAAAATGATGCTTTATGTTCAACTTCTTTATTTATTATTAACTTAGATAAATGTATATAATAAGAATTTGCATTTATTTTTTTATAATTAAGTTCATTTTTTTCTGTGACTATTAAATTATTCTTATATAATACTAATTTATCAACTAAATTAAATTTATTATATTCATCTTCTGTATTAATAAATGTTGAATTTAATTCTTTCGTACTAATTTGTAATCCCATTAAAATTGGTGGAATTTTATAATAAAAAATAAAACTATCTGTTCCTTTTGAAAATAATAAAATATGAGAAATTGGTTGGGAAATAGATGTAAATCTATCTGTTACTTTTACATCAGGCTGATCAAATAAAAAATTTGCAACAGCCCTGAATAAATCTTGTATTAATATATTATCTCTTTTATATAAATTATATTCTAAACTCTCTTCGTTTTTTATTTGTAATAAGTCGTTCGAAATATTATTAAGTGTAAATGATGACAGACTTACTTCATCCGCTAATTCCTCATTTTTTTCATCATATTCTTTCAATATTGTATAAATGTTCTCTTTTTTAACGTATAAAATTGTTTGGCTCATTTATTTTTTTTTATTATTAGTATAAATATTTATTTTCATAAATAAAAAAATGTCAACAAATCTCGTTTGGTTCAAAAATACCGATTTACGATTAAAAGACCATCAAGCACTTAAATCAGCATTCTCTGATAAAAAATCAAATGTGCTTCTCATTATATGTATTGATCCATTTTTCTTTTCAACTACGAAATTTGGACACATTAAATTTAGTCAATTTAAACAAAAATTTTTATATGAATCTATTATTAATCTTTATCAAAATATTAAAAAATATAATGGACATTTAAATATTTATTTTGACTCTCCTTTAAATGTAATTCCTACTCTTGTTGAAAAATTTAATATAAAAGCAATTTATCATATTCAAGACACAACTTCAGAGGAATTATCTCTTATTGAAAATATAAAATCAAAAATAAATACACCTTTTAAAACTTACTGGTCGAATACCTTATATCATATTGAAAATATTCAATTCCCAATTCCCTTTGTTTTTACTCAATTTAAAAATAAAATTGCTAATTTACCTATCAATCCGGAATTTAATCTGAATCCTCAAAAACTTTCTAAAACTATCACAGATATTGATAATTTTGAAAAACTTCAAAATAAAAATAATGATATTCATTTAAAATTAGTTTTTGAACCCGGTGAAGATGCTGCTTGGAAAAGACTTCATTATTATTTTTTTGACTCTCAATTACTTTCGACTTATAAAATAACTCGTAATAATCTCATAGGTGACGATTACTCCTCTAAATTTTCGCCATATCTTGCTTTTGGAAATATTACTGCAAAATCTATCTATCACCAAATTAACAAATATGAAAATTCCATTACTAAAAATGAATCTACTTACTGGCTCTATTTTGAATTAATATGGAGAGACTTTTTTAGATTCTCAACTCTCCAATATAAAAATAAAATATTTCAAATACAAGGAATCGCTAACAAAAAACTTCCCTGGAAATTTATATCAGACCCAAACACTAAAATTATGTTTGAACACTGGAAAAATGGAACTACTGGTTTCCCCTATGTTGATGCAATTATGATTCAACTAAAAAAAACTGGCTATATTAGTAACAGAGCAAGACAAATGGTTGCTTCCTTTCTTACAAAAGATTTACAAATTGATTGGAGAGCGGGTGCTGACTATTTTGAATCCATTCTTATTGATCACGATGTTGCATCTAATTATGGAAACTGGAATTATAGTGCTGGAGTTGGCTCTGATCCTCGTGAAAATAGATATTTTAATGTTTATAAACAATGTCTTACATATGATCCAACTTGCGAATTTATTCTCTTTTGGATCCCCGAATTAAAAAAATATAATGTTAAAAATATCGCTAATGCTACTAATCTTGTCACATATCATCCCCCCATTATTTACATTAAACCTTATAAAAATTTTAAAAATTGATTTTTTTTTTTAATTTCTAAAAAAATTAGAATATAATTAAAAATATCTTGAAAATTTATTTATTAAAATTTATTTACTTTATTTACTTTACTTCTTCATAATCTCTTATAAACTTTTAGATTAAAAGTATGGAATTTGATCCACAATTATATTTTTTGAAAAAAAAATATGAAAATCTAAGTAAAATAGAATCTTTACAAGATATTCTTTATTTTTTTAAAACAAAATATAATCACAGTGATAAAGATAAAAATGACTTATATTCTGATACTATAAGTGACATCTTTCTAAGCTACTTTATTCGTTTTATTCCATTTGAAACTTGGAAAAATTTCATTAATCAGAAAATTTATATTAATAGCAGCCAAATTAATAATTTCATTACGCAAAACGCTTTTTTTCCTATCAGAAATATTATTTTAGATGAATCATTATCACACTTTCAACAAGAAAGAGAAATTAAACATTTGATACATGAATATGATTCCTTTCCGGATGTTTATAATTCATCTCTCATTCAAAAACTCTTGCAATTATCTCTAGATGATTGGAAACATATTCTTAACTTTTTTCCTTCTTATAATAAAAGAACATCAGCTTCTTTTGAAAATCTGGTTCATTTATATGACAAAAAATACCCTGTTCAAATGATTGATACCAATAATTTTCTTTCAAAGTATAAGTTCTTCTCATTCCTT
>MDTC01197822.1_pt1 | contig 12616 bp, 8 predicted proteins | sample 811181 | NCBI WGS metagenome assembly MDTC01 (sample SAMN05326644, study PRJNA326480) | marine metagenome | isolation source: seawater | place: Pacific Ocean: North | collected 2011 | reverse complement strand
CTAAGGACCCCATGATCGAACAACAAGCCAGGCAAGTCGACACATTCGGCGATAGCGCCATCGAGCGGGTTGAATGCGTCGTCATCGGGGCCGGGGTGGTAGGCCTCGCTGTAGCCTCGCAGTTGGCTGCCGCTGGCCGAGAGGTCATTGTTCTGGAGCAGCATTCGGCCATTGGCACTGAGACCAGCTCACGCAACTCTGAAGTCATTCATGCAGGTATCTATTACCCTGCAGGAAGCCGCAAGGCTCAGCTTTGCGTGCGCGGCAAACAGTTGCTGTATGAACATTGTGAGGCTTACGCGGTGCCCTTTAAGCGTTGTGGAAAAGTTATTGTTGCAACCGGTCCGCAGCAGCGTGCTGTTGTCGATGGATACGTTGCCCAGGCCGAGGCCAATGGCGTTTACGACCTGCGTTGGCTGGGTCAAGCCGAACTCAACGAACTGGAGCCCGAAGTTTGTGGCGTCGGCGCAGCGCTCTCACCTTCCACCGGTATTATTGACTCTCACGCCTACATGCTCAGCTTACAGGGCATTATCGAGGCCAATGGCGGCTTCCTTGCGCTGCAGAACAAAGTCTTGGGTATTGATCGTGCTGAGTCCTTATTGGTGCGTACCGAGCAAATGACTTTGGCAGCAGACTGGGTGATTAACGCTGGCGGTTTGCATGCGCCTGAATTGGCTAAGAATACGCCTGGGGCACCCAAGGCCCATTACGCCATCGGCCACTACTACACCTATTCTGGGGTGCAGCCCTTTCAGCGTTTGGTGTATCCCACCGCTGAACAAGGGGGTCTGGGCGTGCATGTGACCTTGGACCTTGGAGGGCAGGTAAAGTTTGGTCCCGACGTGCGCTGGGTTAAGTCTATGGACTACACCTTTGATGACAGCAGACGCGCAGCTTTTATAGAGGCCATTCGTGCCTATTACCCCGGTCTAGACGAGACCCGGCTACAGCCAGGCTATACGGGTATTCGGCCCAAAATCGCCGGGCCGGGGGAGAACGCAGATTTTCTGATACGTGGTCCCTTGGAACACGGTGTTAGAGGTCGTATTGACTTGCTTGGTATCGAATCTCCCGGGCTGACCTCCTCCTTGGCTATCGCTGAGGCGGTTAGCGAGGTAATGGGCGTTGGCTGATTCCCAGTGGCGAGTGCCGGCTTTAAAGATTGGTTTTGTGGTCAACCCGCTGGCCGGTATCGGTGGCGCCGTAGGCTTGCAGGGCAGCGATGGTGTGTCTGTGCAGCAAGAGGCCATCAAACGTCAGGGCCAACCCCAAGCTCCAGAACGGGTAAGGGTGTTTCTACAAGCGCTGATGCAAGACTTGGGTGCAGAGTTTGAGCAATTGGCATGGCTTACGTGGGGCGGAGCCATGGGGTTAGAGCTACTTCGTGCCAACGACATCCCTGCTCGGGTGCTAGGTCAGCCACAACAAGTCACCGATGCCGCAGATACGCGGCAAGCCATAGGTGCGCTATGTTCTAACGATATTGACCTGTTGCTTTTTGTGGGCGGTGATGGCACGGCAAGGGATGTACTGGCTGCGGTTGCACCCCAAACCTGCGTGCTCGGCCTACCAGCCGGGGTGAAAATGCATAGCGGTGTTTTTGCCATCAGTCCCAGTGCTGCGGCTGTCGTAGTGGCGGGGCTGCTTCGTGGCAGTATGATTGGCCGTCTTAGCCGTGAAGTACGTGACTACGCTGGTGATCTACAGGCCGCAGCAGGGCAAGTTGTAACCCAGCGCTTTGGCGAGCTGTGGGTGCCGGAAGCTGGCGGATTCTTACAGCAAATGAAAATTGGCGGCAAGGAAGATGAAGCCTTGGTGGTGCAGGAGATTGTCGCCTACTTTTTGGATAACCCGGATATTTATCAGAACAAAGCCTTGGTGGTGGGGCCAGGAAGTACCTGCTTGGCCGTTAAGCAGGCACTTGGGCTGGGCGGTACCCTGCTAGGCTGTGATGTGCTGCTCGCAGACGGCAGCAGTATGGCAAACGCGACTCGCCAACAGCTTGAACAACTGGTGCAAGAAACCCCAGTGCATCTGCTTTTGAGTTTCACACGACACCAGGGTTTCTTGCTCGGGCGCGGTAATCAGCAGTTCAGTGCAGAGCTAATTGCCGCCCTGGATTGGACTGAGGATGTCACAGTGCTGGGGTCGCGCACCAAGCTTGCGAGTCTGGACCATCGGCCCATGCTGGTGGATAGCGGCAATAAGGCCCTAGACGGCCAGATTTCCGGCCTAACCAGTGTGCTTGCCGGATACGATGATTTCTTACTCTATCGAGTCAGCGATACTTTGCTCTCAGCGCCGTCGGCCTAGTTTTGGGCCGACGCCTCTACGACTGGCTGTAGGTTGAAAGGAATCGCTTAAGCCGCCCCATTGATTCGTGGAGTTGCTCCGTATGCGGCAGAAAGACCGCGCGGAAATGATCGGGTTCGTGCCAATGGAAACCACTGCCTTGCACCATGAGTACTTTTTCTGCCACTAGAAAATCGAGGATAAAACGCTCGTCGTCCACGATATTGAATTTTTCCGTGTCGATTTTAGGGAACAAATACAGCGCCCCTTTGGGCTTTACGCAGGATACGCCGTCAATCTCGTTTAACAGTTCCCAAGCGACATTGCGTTGTTCGTATAAACGTCCACCGGGTTGCGTTAGCTCGAAAATACTTTGATGACCGCCGAGGGCGGTTTGTATCGCATGTTGGCTGGGAACGTTGGAGCACAGCCGCATAGATGCCAGAATGTTCAAGCCTTCGATGAAGTCGCCAGCGCGTTCTCGCGCACCACTGACGATCATCCAGCCAGTACGGAACCCGGCGACGCGGTAAGATTTTGATAGGCCGCTGAATGTCATAAACAGTAGATCATCGGCATAGGATGCCAGCGGTATGTATTGCTGATCGTCGAATAGAATTTTGTCGTAAATCTCGTCAGCGAAAACCACCAAATCGTTTTCCCGAGCGATCTGGATTAACGCTTGCTGCATCTGGGGCGCGTACACAGCGCCGGTGGGATTGTTCGGATTAATGACAACAATGCCCCGGGTTTGCGGGTTAATTTTGCTGCGGATATCGGCAAGGTCTGGCTGCCAGTCGTCGTCTTCGTCGCAGAGGTAATGAACCGGCTTGCCCCCGCAAAGGTTTACCGCCGCGCTCCACAGCGGGAAGTCTGGGCTTGGCACGAGTATTTCGTCGCCATTGTTCACTAACGCCTGCATCGACATCACGACCAGCTCCGACACGCCGTTGCCGATATACACGTCTTCCACGTCAACGTCGGGGATATTGACTTGCTGACAGTACTGCATCACAGCCTTGCGTGCGGCAAACAAACCCTTGGAGTCGCAGTAACCCTGAGAGTTGGGAATGTTGCGTACCACATCGCGGAGTATTTCTTCTGGCGCACTAAAGCCCCAAGGCGCTGGATTGCCTATGTTGAGCTTTAGAATTTGGTGGCCTTCCGCTTCCAGTTGATTGGCGGCCGTAAGCACCGGTCCCCGGATGTCGTAGCAAACATCTGCCAGTTTGTCAGACTTGCGAATGGTTCTAGAGGGCGGTTGCAGCGGCTCTACCTGTGTCATTGGCTTTCCTAAGTGGCGTTGCATCCGTTTGCGGCTTAGACCAACTGCAGAAGAATGCCTGAGAGCACTAGTCTAAGGCGCTGACTTTGGCTTAGCATCAACAAAGTAGAGAAAAAGAGGTGATTGTGAACTCAGAATCCGAAAAAATCGTCAAAAGCGATGAAGAATGGCATAGCCAGCTATCGCCGGAAGAATATGCAGTGACCCGTCAAGCGGGAACCGAGCGCCCGTTTACTGGAATTTACTGGGACGAAGAGCGACCGGGCACCTACTTATGCAAGTGTTGCGACAGTCCGCTATTCGACGCAGACACCAAATTTGATGCAGGCTGCGGCTGGCCGAGTTTTTTTGCACCGCTAGAGTCAGAAGCGTTAATTCATCAGGAGGACAACTCCTTGGGTATGCGTCGCATCGAAGTGCTGTGTGCTCGCTGTGATGCCCATTTGGGGCACGTCTTTCCAGATGGCCCAGAGCCTACGGGACTGCGTTACTGCATGAATTCGGTGTCGCTAACCCTGCATGCCGATTCGTAGCAGCCGCTAAAACGTAAAACACAGCCTTGGACCTGATTAGCTTCGGGTTTTTGGTTGCAACTAACGAGACTAATTATTTTGGGGAGAAATAGATGAGTCCAGCAGATACCGCCGCCACCCACCCGGATAAGCCCGCTTACACCATGGCCGAAACTGGGGCCGTTGTGACCTTTGCCGAACTGGAAGCCAGTGCTAATCAAGGGGCGCAATTGCTGCGTTCGCTCGGACTCCAGCGCGGTGATCACATCGCCATTTTGCTTGAGAACCATCCACGTTTTTTCCAGATCTGTTGGGCCGCTCAGCGCTCGGGTATTTATTACACTGCCATTAGTTGGCGCTTGCAGCAGCAGGAAGTCGACTACATTGTGAATAATTGCGAAGCTCGGGTTTTCATTACCTCCTATGCACGCAAAGAGGTGGTAGAGCCCTTGGCTGGCAACATGCCACTGGTCGAACAAGCCTACATGCTGGACGGCACCATTGACGGCTTTGCCAGTTGGGAGGATGCCACAGCAGCCATGCCGACCCAGCCCATTGCGGATCAAAGCGAAGGCGCTGCCATGCTGTACTCATCCGGCACCACCGGGTACCCCAAGGGCGTAAAGCGGCCGCTGCCCGAAGTCGCATACGGTGAGGAAGAGGCCGTCGATCTTTTGAAAGTGCTTTATGGCGCCTCTGACGAGTCGATTTATTTGTCGCCTGCACCCCTTTACCACGCCGCTCCCTTGGCGTTCACCATGAATTGCATTCGCACCGGGGTACCCGTTGTCGTGATGGAGCACTTTGAGGCCGAGTTCGCCTTGCAGTGCATCGAACAGTACAAAATCACCCACAGCCAATGGGTGCCCACCATGTTTGTGCGTATGCTGAAACTGCCCGAAGAGGTGCGCCTGAAGTACGACGTTAGCTCCCTGAGCTGTGCGATTCATGCGGCAGCACCTTGCCCCATACCCATCAAAGAGCAAATGATCGATTGGTGGGGTCCGGTAATTTACGAGTACTACGCGGGCACCGAAGGTAACGGTTTTGTGCAGCTAAACTCCGAGGAGTGGCTGGCTCATAAAGGTTCTGTTGGTAAGCCCCTGACTTGTGAGCTGCATATCTGCGATGAGGATGGCGAGGAACTACCTGCTGGTGAATCCGGCACCATTTACATGGACGGCGGCGGCACCTTCGAATACTACAAAGACGAGGGCAAAACGAATGACTCGCGTCACCCCAAGGGTTGGTCGACCCTTGGCGACGTAGGCTACGTAGACGAAGATGGCTATCTGTATCTCACCGATCGCCAGCACTTTATGATCATTTCTGGCGGGGTAAACATTTACCCTCAGGAAGCCGAGAATGCCCTTATTACTCATGACGCCGTTGTCGACGTGGCGGTATTCGGAGTACCGAACCCAGACTTCGGCGAGGAAGTAAAAGGCGTAGTACAGTTACGGGATTTGTCCATGGGCACCCCGGAGATGGAAGTCGAGTTGCTTGACTATTGCCGTTCCCAGCTGTCGAGTATTAAGTGCCCGCGCTCTATCGATTTTCTTGAGGAACTGCCACGTCACCCAACAGGCAAGCTGTATAAGCGACTGTTGAAAGACGAGTACTGGGCCAACCAGTAACGCCTCAGTTTACTGACTTTGGATCACGTTGGCTGGTGAGAATTGATCCGTCAGCGGACGAATGCGTCGATCCCAATCCGGTTCCCGCTTGCTGAGCGACAGTAGGTTGCCCACGTAGCGATTAAGCGGCACGCCGAAGGGGGCCATGGGCGTCCTTAAGGTGTCGGCGTTGACCTGCAGGGTTTTGAGATCCAGCGGGGTGCGCGCATCTGGGTCGAGTCTCGCCTGAGGCACTAAGATTACTCGATTGCCTGAAGTCGATAGACGAAAGTTCAAGAAACCACCAAAGGCCTCGGCATAGGTCGCTGACTCGTAGTCGTAGAGTTTGCTGTTGGCGAAGGTATTGGCCACGAGCACTCCGTCGTCGTTGAGCAAGCCGCGCATCTCGGTGAGAAACTCTGCGGTCATGAGATGTTCGGGAATGTACTCGCCATCGAACGCATCAAGAATAATTAGTCCATACTGCTCACCACGCAGCGTCGCGCGCTTACCAAAAACCCTTGCATCCTGCACATACACCCGGTTTTGTTCGTCTTCAGCAAAGCCAAAGAATTGCTTCGCCACCCGAACCACGGCCTCGTCAATCTCTACTGTATCGATCACCGCGTCAGGTAAAATTTTGCCAAGCGCATTGGGCAACGTACCGCCGCCTAAACCAACGATGAGGATGCGCTGGGGATTGGGCTTTAGCAGCAGCGCGGACAGAGTCATCTTGGTGTAATCGAATACCATCCGCTGAGGGTTGTCGCGATCTATGCAGGTCTGTCGACTGTTGGTTCGGACCAGTGTGAACTTCAAACAGCGAATGCTCCCTTCGTCTTCGACGATTAGGTGCGTGTACAACGACCGCTCCTGATATACGACCTTAGCCTGAGTCGGCGAAGATAAAGCCAGAAGCGCTAAGCAAAGTAGCGAAGCGAGGAGGCCATGCCTGTTTGGCTTTGGAGTTTTAAGCATCTTTTTCTTTTAAGACCGGTGAAGAAAGCGGCAGGGACAGACTCATAGCAACAAGGACAACTTAGCTTTTCACAAAAAGAAGAAGCCTAACATCTGTAAAGGCTTGGCGCTTGGCAAACGGATCTAATTTTGTCGCGAGGTGTGGCGCTTTATGGTCATTGCGATTTTTTGTGCCATGACCTCTGGCGCAGATTCCTGCGTTGACCGAGCCAGCTCAAACATCTTCGCGTAAAGCGGTACTCCGTTGACTTCTTTTTCGATCTGTAATCGTCCAGGCTTGCTGAGCGCGGTTTTCCACTGACGCCGCGCCTCAGCCCAAAAAGCCTCTGTTTTGGTCCAGTAGCGTTGGCCTGGAGACCAATCCCAGCCCAGAATGCGCTCGTACCGCGCGAGCCCAATTTCTTTTGCTAATATTTTCCGGTTTCCCTCATCATCGAAGAGCACTTTCAAGTTTTCTTCCTCTTGAACCCAGCCGTGCTGATTTATGGTGTGTTTGTTCGTTCCAATTAAAAGGTCGTAATCCTGACGGACGCTGAATTCTCGCCTCGGCAAAGGACGAAAAGTAGTGTCGCTGTGCCATGACGAATAATTTTCAAAATGTTCCCAACTACCAACTGCTTGATAACGTGGGGAGTCGTCCACCTGATAAACGCTTTGCAGCCATTGACCATGTACTGAGGAGGATGGAAGCTTCCGGGTGGCCCATGTCTGATTTCCTACAAATTCGGTTATCTCGGTTGGTTCATAAATCCAGTCTTGCCTCCAGTGCTTCATCACGAACGGATCCGAAATTTCACCTGAGGGCAATTTGATTCGCATCACGAGAATGTGTTGAAGACTGATAACTTCTTCGCTGTTTTCTACGACAGAGACGAATTCGGTACCCCACGATTGGTAAGGCCTTGTGGGCCTATATTCCGCCTCAAAACCGACGGTTTCTATGAAATCAAATGATGATCGAAAGTAGCCTGCCATCGCCAAAATTGCGCGCCGATCGCGCTCAAGGGTAGACGGTGAGGCTTCCGTCATTCTCGCGAATTCAGCAGATACAGACAGGTCCAAATCGACGTTTGGTCCTGTGCTTGTGCCCCCACGTGGCGCTAAATCACTGTCTTCAGAAAATTGCCAAGCAAATGTGTATTGCCTGCTTTCAGTTGTTTTTCTTTGGTCAGGCATTACCCCTTCATCTTGGTACGACTGGACTCGGGCTCCCAAGCAAGGGATGGCGATAGCTGTGAGGACTAGTGCCAGGGCCATTCGACAATATTTTGCGATGCGCATAACGTAAAACCTCTCTTAAAAATAATGTTTGGAGTAGTCGTTTTGAGCTGCAGCCCAGAGTGAATTTTGCTTGATTTGAAATGTAAAATATATTACAAATGAGAATGATTAGCATTAGCGTAAATGTAAAACGCCCTCAAGGTGTAGGTTTTCGTTTCAAAATGGAGAAAAATATGACAAGGCTTATGGCTATAGCGCTCGCAGGATTCTTGATGGTTGGCTGCGGAGGTAGTACCGATTATAAAAACAGGGATGCCGACAGTGATGGGATTAAAAACGGACAAGATGCCTTCCCAGAGGATTCCTCAGAGTCAGTTGATACAGATGGCGATACCATTGGAGACAATGCGGATAATTGCACTACCACGGCGAACGCAAATCAATCAGACGTTGACGGCGATGGCACTGGAGACGCATGTGATACGACGAACGCCCCTACAACCTATACGTTCAACAGTAGCATCACTGATGGAGCTAGCTCAGTTAGTTATACCGGCCAGGTTGCCCGAAACTTCCTTATCCTGGGCTTAGTAGAAGAGGCTGAAGGCCTCGCGGAAACTGGGAACGCGGTCGATGCCAGAGCCAATATGAAGGACTACGTTGCCGGCGTCGCAGACAATAACCTGGCGCACGGTTTTTCTCTAAAAAATATTGGCGATACGACAGTACTCCCTGCTGGCACAGGAACAGACGGAGCTATGCTGATTGCGGACATAAGCTCGTCTTTCAAGAATCTTGACGAAAAGATCGCAGGCGGAAGCGGCCTCGAAAACACGAGCGGTGGGTCTGGAGAAACAAGTAAGCTACTCAACGACGAATTCTTCGGCTGGTCTGACGGGATTACAGAGGCTTCGCTGCCCATAGATCTTGTTTATGTTTGGATAGATCAGCTTGTGGAGGAAATGGACGGTGATGGGTTCCAAATCCCAACAGTGGATGCGCCTCTAACGATCGATCTCAGCGAGCATGAGGGGGACGAAGAAGGAAGAAACTACCGCCAGCTACTGCAGAAGTTTCTCTTAGGTGCGGTCAATCTGTCGCAGATCTCCAACGATTACCTCAGAGTGCCATTTAACGATGCTGAATATCTGGCGCAAGAGGGGACAAAGGACTACGGCAAAGGTGAGCATGACTGGGACGAGGCTTTTGGTTACTACGGAGCTGCGCGAGATAATAATGACTACACCGATGACGAAGCAGCAGGAAAGGGTGGCCGGGATAACTGGAAAAATGGCTGGTATGACTCAGATGGGGACCTTTCAATCGACGTCAGGTCAGAGTACAACATGGCGATATCGCAAAACTGCGCCAAGAGGGATCGAGGAAGCACCACCGGAACGGATCTTTCCAAGGAAGCGATGGATGCCTTCCTTTTGGGTCGCCACATAATAGAGCAATCAACGGCTTCACAAAGCATGTCTGACGATGAGTACGCCGTTGTGCAGGCTCAGGCCGACATCGCCGCCAATGCTGTCGAGAAATGTATTGCGGCAACGGTAATACATTATGTCAACGACATGGAAGACGATTATGACCTGATCGTCGATGGGCAGTATGCCGATAAAGACAACTTCATTAACCTCGCGAAGCACTGGGCTGAGATGAAAGGTTTCGCACTGGGTCTGCAATTTAACCCTACCTCCCCTTACGCAGCTGAGGATATGCGCGATGAACTCAAGCAAATTTTGACCGATATGGGAGATGCCCCGGTTCTCGCTAACGGATCTCAAAATGGCGTCGCTGCGATTGGTACGGCCGCTGAGGCGATAGCTGCGTATAGAGCTAAGCTTGTCGCCGCTCGCGATGCTATGGGCGTCGCATACGGATTCGCCGCGAGTGATGTCGAAAATTGGTAGAAGCAAGCAAATTGAAAAGAGAATGATTATCAGTAAGGATAAAGTTCTTGGACCTTACAAAGGGCGTTTAACGCCCTTTGTTGTTTTCACACATCTTCAAATCCAAACCGGTGACTTCAGATGATTTCAAAAACGCATCTAACTCTATCTCTCTTATCAATTTCACTCGCACTAGCGGCGTGTGGAGGCGGTGGAGGTGGCGGCGGCGGTACTTTAGCAACCTCTAACTCACCCAACACGACTGCGAGTGGGTCCGGATCCGGCTCAACAGCGGATAGCAGTAGTGATGACCCTGTTGACGAAGATGCAACTGGCGACTCTGGTGCCATTGCACTTATGCTTTCGGATATCGCCAACAACGTCATGATTCCGGCTTATCAGGATCTATCCGCGAAGACGGCGTCGCTTGCCGCCACGAGCGGCGTAAAGACATACTGCGACGCCCTGGGCTCGGCAAATGAGGCAGCCGCGTTGAATAGCGTGAAGACGCTTTGGTCGGCGGCGTCGGATGCTTATGCGAAAACGGAAGTTCACTCGGTTGGACCGGCTGACATTGACGGTGCGTTTCGTTACAGAGTCAGTTCGTATGCTAGCGCTCCGCTTGATAAGTGTGGCGTCGACAACTCGGTGACGAATCAAAACGGGGCCGACTTCAATTTAGCTACTAGACCCGCCAGTCAGAGAGGTCTCGGAGCGGTGGAGTACCTCTTGTTCAACACTGATTTAGATCACAATTGTTCCTCTAATACTGCTCCATCAGGCTGGAGCGATCTTACTGAGGCAAGCCGGAAAAGTCAGCGCTGCGATTATGCAATTGAACTAGCCAGAGACATAGACGTCGCAGCAGATGGCATAGTCGATAACTGGAGTGCAGATGGTTCGAACTATCTAGCCGAATTTATCAGAGAAGGCTCAGCGGGCGAAAAGCTGCAAGAACTCACAGACGCGATTATCGTTCACATGGATAAAGAAGCTAAAGACAAAAAGGTTGGTATTCCAACCGGCGTGAAGGAGGAGTGCACAAGCCTGTCTTGCCCAGACAAAATTGAGCGGCCTTACGTTAAAAGCTCCTTTGACGCGGTAAAGGCCAACCTTCAGGGGTTTATTGACGTTGTAAGGGGTGGAGATGGCAGAGGTTTCGATGACTTCTTTGCGGACGAGGGCTACGCGAGCACGTCAGATGATATGGTGGCAAAAGCTGAGGCAGCGATAGCTAATATCGACGCGGCCACTAAGACTTTATCTGCGCAAGTGATCGCCATCGACGATGCTAGCAAACAAGAAGCTTGCACGAACGCCTATGTCAGCCATGATGAGACGTACGAAGATTACAGCGGGTGCGCCCTTACGGGCCTTCTTAAGGATGTCACCGACATCCTTAAAATAGATTTTGTAACGATTGTTGGAGTCAACCTGCCTGGTCGAGTGCAATCGGACAATGATTAAATTGACGCTCAAAAACTCCACTACAAAGCTAGTGGTTATCGCATCGCTACTGTTCGCGCAGACTGCTACCGCTGATCCCAGCATCGAGGAAGTCGTGGTTATCGGCTCAAAAGAAGAGCTCAACATGCTGGCTGGCTCGGGCGCGGTACTAGACGAGCGCTATCTGGATAAGCGCGACCACTCTGATCTGCATCGAGCCCTGGCCGAGGTGCCCGGGCTGTATATTCGCGAAGAGGATGGCTACGGCTTGCGCCCCAATATTGGGATTCGTGGGGCGACAACGGATCGCAGTCAAAAGATCACTATGATGGAAGATGGCATTCTGATAGGCCCGGCGCCCTATTCCGCGCCTGCGGCCTATTACGTGCCTAACGTTAACCGAATGGGCGCGATAGAGGTCCTCAAGGGCCCTGCGTCTATTAAGTATGGTCCTCATACTGTAGGGGGTGCGATTAACTTTGCTACGCGGGCTGTGCCCGACGTTTTCGAGGCAAGGTTAAATGCCAGCTATGGCTCTGATGGCTACGAGAAATACGAGGGCTTGGTTTCTAATTCCGTCGGAGATGTGGGGGTCCTCGTGGACTTCTTGCGCTACTCGAGCGACGGGTTCAAGAATCTCGATGGTGGCGGCAATACTGGGTTTGAGCGGAATGATATTAACGTGAAAGTTAAATTCACACCCGACAGCAAAATGCCGCAAATCATAACCATTAAGGCTGGTTGGGCGGATGAGGATTCAAACGAAACTTATCTGGGGTTGACCGATACCGATTTCAACGTTGACCCCGATCGCCGGTATGCAGCCTCGGAGCTGGATGGGTTTGATACCGAACATCGGTTGCTTCACCTCAATTATGGCATTGAAATCAGCGACCGCTTGACGTTTAACGCTAAGGCGTATCGGAACGAGTACGAGAGGGCTTGGAATAAATTCGACGGATTTCTCTCTGGCACACCCACTCAACGCATTTTGGCTAGCCCAGGGCTCTATGTCGCACAATACCAAGTCTTGCTTGGCGCGCGCGACTCCAGTGGAGCTGACTCACAAACGGTCGACGTCACTAATAACGATCGAGAGTTTATGTCGTTCGGCTTGCAAGGAGGGGTATCGCTTGCGCATCAATTCGGCGGTTTTACTCAGAATCTTCAGATAGGTATTCGTTTTCACCATGATGAGGTGGAGCGCGAGCATCGGCAGCGCGGCTACCTGATGCAAAGCGGCAGCCTTGTTTACGATGGTAAAGAGCGCCAAAACAAAGTCACCAATAAGGGTGAAACGGACGCGGTTTCGGTGTTTGCAGCGAATGACGTTGAAGTCGGCAATGCTACCGTCACACTGGGCGTTCG
>MDTC01058805.1_pt1 | contig 12616 bp, 9 predicted proteins | sample 811181 | NCBI WGS metagenome assembly MDTC01 (sample SAMN05326644, study PRJNA326480) | marine metagenome | isolation source: seawater | place: Pacific Ocean: North | collected 2011 | reverse complement strand
GATGCCGACTCCCATAGAAATGCCAACCTCTTCCTCCAGTGATTCGGTGATCTCCAAACCTGCATCCTGCAGGGCTTCCTGAGTGGCTGCAATCGCGTAATGGATGAAAAGATCCATCTTCTTCGCCTCTTTGGGAGATACCAAATCCGGAAGTTCAAAATTCTTGATCTCTCCAGCGATCTGGCAACGCATTTCGGAAGCGTCAAATTTTTCAATTCGACCAATCCCAGACTTTCCACTGCTGCCTGATTCCCAGGTTTCAGGGACCGTGTTACCCAGAGGGGAAACACAACCCAGCCCGGTGACAACGACTCTTTTTATCTCAGTCATCTTGATTTGGTTCGGGCGGGTTTGGAACCGCCCATGGATTCCCGATTATTTTCAGGACTCAGCCCGCCTGGGCCCCTTTGATGTAATCCACTGCGGATTGGACTGTAGCAATCTGCTCTGCAGCATCATCCGGGATATCAATACCAAATTCCTCCTCCAGGGCCATCACCAATTCTACCGTGTCCAGTGAGTCTGCTTCAAGGTCATCCACAAAATTCGATTCGAGTTTGATATCAGCTTCATCTTTTCCAAGCTGTTCTCCAATGATTTTGATAACTTTGCTTTCAAGTTCGTCCATGGTTGCTCTTTATGTTTGGGTTGTTGTCCGTCTTCTTTGAAGACTTTGTTCAAAATCTAAAGGAAATGTCAATCTGGTTGAAACATTTCCAGAACTAATACATGCCTCCATTGACATGCAAAACCGTACCAGTGATGTAATCCGCTTTTTCTGATGCCAGAAAGTCGACAGCATGGGCGATGTCTTCCGGCATTCCCATCCGTTTTAATGGAATCTGTCTGAGAATTTCTTCCTGCTGAGCTTCGTTGAGCGCCTGGGTCATGGCCGTATCGATGAAGCCTGGCGCAACCGCATTGACCGTGATTCCACGGGATCCGACCTCACGTGCCAACGACTTGGTGAATCCTACCAGGGCCGCCTTGGTGGAACTGTAGTTCACTTGACCTGGATTGCCTGAAAAACCGACTACAGAGGAAATGCTGATGATTTTCCCACTACGCTGCTTCATCATCGTTTTTAAGACCGCACGAGTCGTATGAAACACTCCGTTGAGATTCACATCGATGACCTTCGACCACTGTTCCGCTTTCATTCGCATCATCAGGTTATCCTGAGTGATTCCAGCGTTGTTGACCAGAATATCGATCCGGCCTTCACTGCCGACAACCTCATGGACCATTTGCTCAATCGCTTCGGGGTTTGTCACATCAACCTGAAAGTCTAAGCATTTACTTCCTATTTGTTCTAATTCATTCCGTATTTCATCTATATCAGGGTTGAGGTCGGTCAGGGCGATGTTCGCTCCCGATCTTGCAAGCTGAAGTGCGATCACTCGGCCAATGCCTCTTCCTGCTCCTGTAATGAGGGCTAATTTTTTTTCTTGACCCATATCTTTTTCTTGTTCAGCGAACTTTGAAGTAGATCAACACAGCAATTACAAAAAGCCAGATTGATTTAAGATGCATCTGCCAGATCACCCGACTATTAACTTCTTGGGGCGTCAGCAACTTGTTTTCTTCTGGAACCGGGTCGATACCAATCTTTTTCAATATGATCAACCAAACCGACTCCACTTCAGACGGATTACGGTTAAAAGTCCAGAGCCTTTGAAGGTGATGATGATAAGGGGATCTGAGGAAAAAACGAAAGCGTTCTGCTTTTTCACGCCCTCTAGTATGAAGCATCCATTTAAAAAAAAGACGCTGAATGATGGAAGAAAGGACAGAAAAAATAAAAATTCCGCCAACAATCGGGAGAAACAATTCAGCCTTCACAAAAATGAACATGGCCGAAACCATACTCCCGAGCGCCAGGGCTCCAAGGTCTCCCATGTAGATCAATGCTGGTGGAGCATTGTATTTCAAAAATGCAGTCCCAGCACTAAGGACGGTGGTCGCAAGCACCGCCAATTCCTTGATCTCATAGGTCAAGGGAGGAATCTTCAATCTTGCAGCAAATTCGGAATCACCTCCAATATAGGCCACTGCTCCAACAAACAGGGCACAGGTCATCAACGGTACCGTAGCGAGCGAATCCATGCCGTCAGTTAGGTTGACTGCATTAGCGCCACCTACGATGATCAAAAGCATAAAAGGAATGAAAATGTATTTTGGCAGGTATGGATAGGCGTCTTTGAGAGGTACAAAAGGCACCACTAAATGCCCGTCGATATCGACATAAAGATACAGTCCGAGAACGACTACCAATGCAACAACAAACTCGGCTGAAAGCCTGAAACGAGCACTGATTCCATCGGCTTTTTCGGAATAATGCTTCTTCTCTGAATGTCCTGATTCAACCCGTCGTCGGTGGATCACCTTGGCCACATCGTCCACTGCGCCTATCACTCCAAAGGCAAACATGATGATCAATAATGCCACGATGTATTGGTTCAGGTTGCACCAGAGCACTGCTGCAACAAGGATCCCAAGCAAGAGGACTCCACCACCCATGATCGGTGTAGCCCCAGTGTAGGGTTTGAGATTATTTGAAGTGCCGTTGAAATCCGAAGTAATGCCGACGGCACGAAAATGTTTGATCACAAAGGGCATTAAAATGACAATGACCAGGTAGACGGTCAGGAAGGCCATTCCGCTTCTGAAGATGACCGATTTGAAAATCTGATAAGGCCAAACAGAATAAAGCAGAATGGAGAGCATCGAAAGGATCAGAGACTCATCAGTTCTTTCTCTTTGGTACCGATCAATTCATCAATGACTTGAATGTGTTTATCGGTTACCTGCTGAACGTTTGTTTGGGAAACTTTTTCTTCGTCCTGGGAAATCGCTTTCTCTTTTTCGAGTTTTTTGAGCAAATCATTCCCTTCCCTACGGACATTGCGTATAGCAATTTTAGCATCCTCACCGATTTTTTTGACTTGTTTGACGTATTCCTTGCGTCGTTCTTCCGTAAAAGGAGGCATGATCAGACGTATGATATTTCCGTCATTGGAGATGCTGAAACCCAGATTGGCGGCCTGCAGGGAGTGTTCTATGTCTTTGATCATGTTTTTTTCCCAGGGATTTATCGCCAATGTCTGAGGTTCTGGTGTTGAAATATTGGCCACCTGTGAAATGGAACTGGGATTTCCATAATAATCGACTTTCACCGAATCCAGCATGGTGGGGCTGACCCTTCCTGCATGGATCCCTCCCAGATCACGTTTTAGACTATCCAACGTTGCATCCATTTTACGCCCTGTTTGGGCCTCGACTTCTTCTGTGCTTTCAGGATTCATACTTTTCCTTCAGTTGATCAGGGTTCCAACCGTTTCACCACACACCGCTTTTTTGATAGAATCTGGTGCATTCAGGTCCAGAACCTGAATTGGAATTTTGTTGTCCCGGCAAAAAGCAATGGCAGTAGCATCCATGACTTTCAGATTACGGCTCAGCACTTCGTCATAATGCAAACTGCTGAAACGCTTTGCATCCGGATCTAACATAGGGTCTCGATCGTAAACCCCATCGGTTTTGGTTGCTTTGATGACCACTTCCGCTCCTACTTCCGTAGCTCTCAACACTGCAGCTGTGTCGGTGGTAAAGAAAGGATTTCCTGTTCCTGCAGCAAATATCACAACACGCTGCTTTTCCAAATGCCGGTCGGCTCGACGCTTAATGTATGGCTCACAGACTTCACGCATTTCAATAGCCGACATGACACGAGTCGGAACATCCTTCTGTTCAAGCATTTGCTGAAGACAGAGGCTGTTGATGACGGTGGAAAGCATACCCATGTGATCTCCTGCCACCCGGGCGATGTTCCCATCGGAAGATTCTGCACCGCGGAAAATATTCCCGCCACCAACCACGACCCCAACCTCAACATTGAGTTCAATGACCGAGATGATGTTTTCAGCAATTCTGCATATCGTATCGTAATCAAAACCAAACCCCTTGCTGCCACCAAAGGTTTCTCCACTGAGTTTGAGGAGAATGCGGCGATACTTCGGAGTCACAGACGCTTTAGAACTGGTATTTGATGAAGGATTCTAGCCTAATTCCAACCCCTATTTCCTTGGAGACCTCCTTGACCAGCTGGTTCACAGTTTTTTGTGGATCCTTGACAAAAGGTTGGGTTTCAACGCAAATTTCCTTGAGGAATTTTTTGATCCTTCCTTCGATCATTTTTGCAATGATCTCTTCCGGCTTTCCAGATTCCCTAGCCTGTGCAGAAAAAACTTCACGCTCCTTGTCGAGCAATGAAGAATCTACCTGATCTTCACGAACTGCCTCTGCTGGAGAAGCTGCAATGTGCATTGCCAGGTCATGGGCCAGTTGTTCGAGCAGAGGATTTTTACAAGCCTCCTCGGTTTCAAGGGAGACGAGCACCCCGATCTTGCCTGTCATGTGGACGTAACCGCCGACATATCCCTGCTTCACCTCAAGACGTGCTGAATCCAGAAGCTGCATGTTTTCTCCGAGCTCAGCGACTTTTCCGTTTATCAGATCCTGAACCGTCCCCCCACCATCAACGAGTTGTTGTTCAAGTAAAGACTCTGAACCTTGGAAGAGTACCTGTCCTCCAAGGGATTGTAGAAGTGCCTGAAACGAATCGTTTCTTGCCACAAAATCAGTTTCGCAGGCAAGCTTAACAATCGCTCCTGAGCTTTGAGTTTCGTTGAAACGGATCCCAACCGCTCCTTCCCGGGTTTCTCTGGAGGATTTCTTCAAAGCCTTGGCCTGTCCTTTTTTACGCAGAAACTCCTTAGCTTCTTCCAGATCACCATTGCATTCGACGAGGGCTTTTTTACAGTCCATCATCGCAACACCGGTGATTTCACGCAGCTCTTTCACGGCTGCGGCAGTTATTGCTGACATCTCGGTTTTAATAAAGGGTCTTAAATAAGTTTAGATTTTGGGAACCTAAGCGGTTCCCTGTAGAATTGGTAACGTTTCAGGATGCCTCTGGTTTTTCAGAAACCTTTTTTTCCTGAACCTTTTCAACCGGAGTCTTGGAATCGGCTTCAGGAGCAGGTGGTGCAGCGTCCGTTGCTGATGCAACGGATTCGGATTCTGCAGCCTGTTTTTCGGCCTCCTCCTCAATCTTAGCTTTTGGTGCCTGATCCTCTGCTTTTTCTAAAGGAGCGGCAGTTACCGCTTGATCCACTGCTTTTTTCTTGGATTCAGTCCCTTTAGGCTTTTTGTATTTGACGGTTGGTTTTTTGGGTTTGGCCTCAACACTTTCGGCCTCAGGCTTCTTTGACTTGGAATCGGCATCTGACTTGGGAGCTGAGGATTCTTTCTTTTCCGTAGCTTTGCCTTCGTTGATTGCCTTTTCCCGAGCTGCACGTCCTTCAATCACCGCAGTTGCAATGACGTTTGCATAGAGCTGGACTGCTTTGGGAGAATCATCATTACCCGGTATCACATAATCGATACCACTGGGATCACAGTTTGTATCGGCAATTCCAACGATCGGGATTCCAAGTTTCTGTGCCTCACGAACTGCGAGATGTTCACGCTTACAGTCGATGATGAAAATCACTCCCGGGACATCCCTCATCGTCCGCACTCCTCCTAAAGAACGGTCGAGCTTTTGGCGTTTCCGTTCAATCTGCAGCGCTTCTTTCTTCAGAATTCCTTCGTAAGCTCCCTTTTCTCCTGCAATCTCCTCAAAAGACTGAAGCCTTCCGATAGATTGCTTGACGGTGCTGAAATTGGTCAAAAATCCACCTAGCCAGCGAAAATTGATGTATGCAGAATCACAGCGGTTGGCTTCTTCAAGTACGATGCGCTGAATTGACTGCTTGGTTCCGACAAAAAGCATTGATTTGCCTTCGCTGCTAGCCTGTTTGACATACTGGTATGCTTCCTGGAGTTTACGAAGCGTCTGGCGAAGGTCGATGATGTGAATCCCGCTCTTGACACCGTATATGTAGGGTGCCATTTTCGGATTCCAGCGTTTGGTCTGATGACCGAAATGAACTCCTGCTTCCAGGAAGTGTTTCATAGATATGACAGCCATAGTGTCTCCGTTGATGAATGGCTTGAGAAAGGGCGACTTTTGGATGAGAAAGTCGACCGGGCTAGGTTGAGGTTGATAAAGTAGTACTTCTCCGAATGCATCCCTGTCCGGAGAATCACTGGTCACACCAGAAGTACTTTTTGAAAAACCCCTTTTTATATCAAAAAATGAGGGGCAGAGGCAAGCTTTTTCTGTAGGAATTTCCTTCTTTAGGAAACCAGAGCTTAAGAGATGAAAAGCGACATGGATCCCTTTTTATGGAACAGGCAGAACGAACCAGAAGCATTGGCCGAATTGGACCAAAGATGTTTCCGGAAATGCTGGAAGCTCCAGGAATATATTGATCTGTCTCGGAAAAAACCTTTTCGAGGATGGTTTTTAGAACATTCAGAAAAAGGCCCCTGTGCTTTCCTAGTATTTTTTCTGATCCCTCCTGAAGTCCAGATCCTACGAATGGGAGTACATCCCGAATTCCGTCGTGAAGGACTGGCATCACGGTTGCTGGATGAACTTGATCAAGAAGCTATAGCAAATCAAAGCCATTCCCTCTGGCTCGATGTTCATGCTGAAAATGTTCCTGCAGTGGAATTATACAAAAAATCTGGTTTCACCGAAATCTACCAGCGAAAGGGGTACTATCAGAACCCCCCAGGTGACGCGGTACTGATGAAAAAAAACCTTCATGAAGTTGCTGCTTCAAGGTCTGATGAATACTGACGAGAAGGAAGCACAAAAGCAGCAGCAACAATCAAACAGGCAACCAGGGCCAACACCTGAATCACTCCTTCAAACCCAGCACCGCTGGAAAGCATCCATCGCGCCGTGGCCAGGGCGGTTGCCCCTATGATTAGATTGAGCATAAATTTAACCGATAATACCTTGGTCCGCCATTGGTCCGGAACATAGCGAGATAATACTGCATCCGTGATCGGGATCTGTCCAAAGACAAAACCCATAGCCAGAAGAGTCACAGCAAACAGGGCATAATCCTTCTGCATCACCATCATTCCTAAAAACAAAGGCTGTCCTGCTGCAACAAAGATCAAAACGGGTTTAACGGCCCTTCGGTCAATCGTACGACCCACAAGCAGTTGTGCGAATGCGGCAATGGCATAAACCACCGCCGCCAAGACACCCGTGATGGCGATGTCTTCCGAGATGCTGAGCATACGTACTTCAAAAATCCGCGGTACTAGAAAAGTCATTGCTCCAAATACAAATCCGCCCGCAGCAGTAACCATCGCTAGTGAGATTAACGCCCGCTGCCAGCCTGTTGCAAAACCAACTTCCGCTTTTCTACTTAAAGCCGCTTCCGGAGATTGCGCATTCCCTCTAAGAATCAATCCCAAATAACTGATTCCAAATAAGATCGAGGCGCATCCAGGGATGATGAAAGCAAGCTGCCAGTCATAATCTGCCAAAATGAAACCCGTAACCAGCGGAGCGCCGGCAACTCCCATGTTGCCCCAAACACCGTTCAAACCTAGACGCCAGCCTACATTTCCACCTCCTTCAATCACCATTGCAATTCCAACCGGGTGATAAATTGCTGCAAAGACTCCAATCAACGCCAGTCCCAACCCCATTTCAACAGGATTTCCGGAGAAACTTGTAAGAATTGCAGAAAACCCGATTCCAACAAAAAACACAACGATCATTCCGTTGCGATGCCAGCGGTCAGCAAAGTGGGCCGCTATCGGGGCACAGGCCCCGAAAAGAACCAGGGAGGGAATTCCATAGGGAATCATCTCGGTGTAGGCCCCGTCTTCTGCCAACCCAAAAGCCAACCCCGCGCTGAACGCTGCCTTGGCGAAGATGAGCATCAGGAGATGATCCGTGAAATGACCTATGTTCAGAAAGAGGAGTCTTGAAGAAAAATTGCGGAACATTTTGAAGGCTTAAGAAAATGAAAAAAACTAGCTTCGCACAATAAAGCTGCTCAAAACAATCAAATAGTTTCAGGAAATTTAGAAGTCCCTGTTTTCAGGCAGCTCCGGAATCCACATGTACCGGGGTCAATGGAAATCTTGAACCGTCTTGAAGCACAGCTGCGAGAAACCTCCCGGTGTGACTTTCCTTAACTGCAACACAGTCTTCTGGAGTACCACTGAACAACAACTTTCCTCCACCTGCCCCACCCTCAGGCCCAAGATCCGTTATCCAGTCGGCGCTTTTAATCACTTCCAGGTTATGTTCGATGATGATCGCGGTATTTCCCTGGTCCACAAGGCGCTGGAGGATCTTAAGCAGCCTGGCAACGTCATCAACATGAAGCCCGGTCGTTGGTTCATCCAAAATGTAGAGTGTTTTTCCCCGGGATCGTTTAGAAAGTTCTGCGGCAAGTTTCAACCTTTGGGCCTCGCCTCCGGATAGGGTGTTTCCCGGCTGACCAAGTTTCATGTAGCCCAGACCAACCTCATCGAGGGTTTTCAGAATTCTTAAAATCCTAGGCTGGGATTCGAACAGTTCGACCGCCTTAGTGATCTCCAAATGGAGCACATCGGCGATGCTGTGACCTCGGAAGGTCACTGCCAGGGTTTCTCGATTGTATCTTTGTCCTTTGCATTGATCACAGGTGACCCAGACATCGGAAAGAAAGTGCATTTCAATCAGATGGTAACCCTGACCTTCACAGGCACCGCAACGTCCCTCGCGGGCATTGAAGGAAAATCGGCGTTTCGTGAATCCCCTTCGCCGAGCTTCATTCATTTTACTGAAAAGGTCTCGGATGGGGTCCATGACTTTGGTATAGGTGGCAGGATTGGAACGTGGTGTTCGTCCAATCGGTTCCTGGTCGATCACCATCAATTGTTCAAGCCTGTCATAGCCTTTGATTTCCTTGTGTTTTCCAACGTCAGCACGCTTTTCGAGCATCTTCTTTTCCAATGCTCGCTGTAAGACGTCCACCACCAGCGAGGATTTTCCAGATCCAGATACCCCAGTCACGACATTCATCAGTCCCAAGGGAAATCGGACATCAACTTGGTTAAGGTTGTTAGCGGAGGCACCCCTTATGATGAGTTCATTTCCTGGAAGAGCCTTCCGCCGTTGTTCCGGAACCGGAATCCCCTTTTCACCTTTGAGATAACGACCGGTGAGCGTGTTTCGACGTGATGCGATTTGTGCAGGATTTCCACTTGCAGTGATCAGTCCTCCGTGATGCCCTGCACCAGGACCGATGTCGATGATATGATCCGCAGCACGGATGGTATCCAGATCATGTTCGACCAAAATCACGGTGTTGCCGAGATCTCGGAGACGTTTGAGGGTACTGATCAGACGATCTGTATCGCGGGGATGAAGCCCGATGGTTGGTTCATCCAAAACATACATCACCCCCACGAGGCCTGAGCCTATCTGGGAAGCAAGGCGGATCCGTTGGGCTTCTCCACCTGAAAGGGTAGAAGCCTTCTGGTCGAGACTGAGATAATCCAGGCCGACGTTCACCAAAAAATCGAGTCGGGTCTGGATTTCACGAAGAGCCTGCTCTGCCACGGTGAGCTGATTGGGCGTGAGCACCCAGCTTTCAAGTTCTTTCTGAGCTTCCCGGATATTGAGGCTGCAGAACTGGCTGATGTTCCGTCCCTGGATCGTAACAGCTCGGTATTCGGGCTTGAGCCGCTCGCCCATGCATTCAGGACAGGCCGGGTCACTGATCCGGTAGGCCAATTCACCCAAACCATCACAGGAAGGGCAGGCACCCAAATGGGAATTGAAAGAAAACATGCGCGGTGTCAGTGCTTCCTCCTGATAAAAACCGGTTTCAACGCAGGCAGGTGTTTCTGAAAGAAATTCTGCCTCCGAATCGCTTCCAGCACGTTTCAACTTGAGCAGACCATGTCCTTTCTGGAAGGCATTTTCGATGGCTTCAGCCAGACGCTTCTGTTCCGATCCGGAAACCTCGATGCGGTCGATGACCAGATCGATGGAAGATTTCTTTTTCAACTTCGGCGCAGAACCTTCTTCCCACTCATCCAACCGGACAAGTTTGTTTTTTACATAAGCCCTGAGAAAACCCTCATGAATCAGTGATTCGATTACCGCTGGAAAATGGTCCGGTTGATCCAACAGCAGGGTCTTACCCGCCCCCGGAAGGAACAGGGGCGCAAGCAGTTCAAGCCTTTCACCATTGTATTTCTCCAGGCAGTATTCCGCTGCTCTGGTAGGGCTATAACCAATCAAAGCTTGTCCTGAAATCGGACAATGCGCCATACCGATTCTTGCAAACAATAGTCTCAGGTAATCATAAATCTCGGTGGTTGTGGCTACCGTGGAACGTGGATTACGGCTGGTGCTCTTTTGGTTGATCGCAATCGCAGGGGCTAGGCCGTCGATGGAATCGACCGGTGCTTTGTCCATCCTTCCCAGAAAACGTCGCGCATAAGTGGAAAGCGATTCCACATAACGGGATTGGCCTTCAGCAAATAGGGTGTCAAAGGCCAGGCTCGTCTTTCCGGATCCAGAAACCCCGGTGATGACTGTCATCTGATTCAGTGGGATGTCCAAATCCACATGACGCAGGTTATTTTTTGAAGCACCCCGGATCTGGATGTCACGTCCGTTGATCTTCGAATTCTGTAACTTTGAGACCTTTCCTTTGTTCTGTCCTTTGGAATCGACCGACGCCTCCAAAACAGCATCAGTTTCTGTTGATTGAGAAATCTGGTAAGAAATTGGTGGATCACCTTTGAGGGGTTTTTTTAAAAAACGTCCTGTCAGGGTTTTTTTCTTAACGAGCTTTTCTGGAGGACCACTGCAAACGAGTTCTCCACCTCCGTTCCCTCCTCCTGGACCTAGTTCGATGATGTGATCGGCCATCTTCAGCACATCGAGGTTATGCTCGATGACCAAAACGGTATTGCCCTGTTCCACCAATCGATTCAGGCAATTCAGCAGAAGACGGATGTCATGAAAATGAAGACCGGTGGTTGGCTCGTCGAGCAAATAAAGTGTTTTTCCAGTGGATTTTTTTCGCAGTTCCGCAGCAAGTTTGATTCGCTGGGCTTCTCCTCCAGAAAGTGTGGTGGAAGGCTGTCCCAGTTTGACGTAGCCCATCCCGACTTCCTTCAAGGTTTCAAGGATGATGTGAATCTTTGGCTGCGACGAAAAAAACTCCGCCGCTTCATCGACCGTCATTTCCAGCACATCAAAAATTGTCTTTCCCTTGAAAAAAATCTGCAGCGTTTCGGCATTGAAACGTCGGCCCCGGCAGGTTTCACAGGGAATCTGAACATCACTAAGAAACTGCATCTCGATGGTCTGGATACCTGCTCCCTGGCAGTCAGCACAGCGGCCGCCTTTGACATTGAAGGAAAAACGACCTTTTTTGTAGCCACGGGCCTTGGATTCCGGAACCAGGGCAAACAGGTCACGGATGGGATCGAACATTTTTGTGTACGTGGCTGGGTTGCTGCGCGGAGTTCTTCCGATCGGCGTCTGGTTGATTTCAATCAGGCGGTCCAGTTCCTGAAGCCCCTCGATCGCATCATGCTCACCAGGGGTCTGATTGGATTGTGGAATAAGGTGATTGGCCACAGCCTTTTTCAAAACCCCATCGATCAGGGATGATTTTCCGGACCCGGATACTCCTGCAACACAAACAAACAAGCCCAGGGGGATTTCCACGGTGAGATCCTTGAGATTGTTGAAACGTGCCCCGCGAACAATCAGTTTCTCCCCGGAAGTAGTTCTTCGTGATTTCGGGAGCTCGATGACTTCACGACCAGAGAGAAAATCTCCGGTTAGTGAAGCTTTTTCTGCCACAATATCATGGAGGCTTCCCTGAGCCGTGATCTCACCTCCGTTCAGACCTGCCACTGGTCCGACATCAACGATGTGATCCGCTGATTCGATGGTTTCTTCGTCATGTTCCACTACCAGCACCGTATTTCCTCGGTCACGTAGTTTTTTCAGCGTTTCAATCAGTTTGAGGTTGTCACTTTGGTGCAATCCGATCGAGGGTTCATCCAGCACATAAAGCACCCCCTGCAGCCCGGCTCCCAGCTGCGAGGCGAGCCGGATACGCTGTGCTTCTCCTCCGGAAAGCGTTGCTGCGGAACGGTTGAGGTTCAGATAACCGACACCCACATCGTTGAGGAAATGCAGCCTGTTCTTGATTTCCCTGAAAATATCACGACCGATTTTTTCTTCACGTACGCTTAATTCAATGGATTCAAAAAAAAGAATGGCTTCTTCAAGTGAAGCTTCAGAGAGGCTGTGGATGTCCTGTTCGTGAAAACGGACCGCCAGAGCGGTGGGATTCAGGCGCCGCCCCTCACAATCAGGGCATACAGAGGTTTCCTGAAATTTTTCCAGCGGGCCTTTGGCAAAGCGGTAAACAAACTGGAGGATCGCAATGATTCCGGGCCATTGGCCGTTTTGAATTTTCTTGCGGAGCTGACCGGAAAAACGGAAGACGTTGGAGATGCCCAGAGGAACTTCTGCGTTTCCATGAAGGACCAGTTTCCTGGTTTCTTCCGGAAGTTTCTTCCAGGAAGTCCTGCGGTTGATGGAAAACTGACGGTAGAGGTCATTCATGTGCCTCTCGTCGATCCGGGTGAAAAGGATGTTCCCGCGTTCCGT
>MDTC01035670.1_pt1 | contig 12616 bp, 7 predicted proteins | sample 811181 | NCBI WGS metagenome assembly MDTC01 (sample SAMN05326644, study PRJNA326480) | marine metagenome | isolation source: seawater | place: Pacific Ocean: North | collected 2011 | reverse complement strand
GGGCCCGCCATGCAGCTGTCTTTGTCAGCCCGCAATGTCGGAGATGAAATCCTGTAGTGTCCGCACGCCCAGCATATCGCGTTGCAGTGCGGCGATGGCCTGTGAGGCCGCCCGGCTTCCGGACACCGTTGTATAGTAGGGGATTTTGTTCGTTAAAGCGGTATGACGCAAGGAGAAAGAATCGGTGATAGCCCCGGACCCCTTGGTGGTGTTGAACACCAGTTGAATGGCGCCTGACAGCATTTCATCCACTACATGCGGCCGGCCTTCCATCACTTTGTTTATTCGGGTCGCTGGCACGCCGGCATCACTCAATGCCTGCATTGTGCCGGCGGTAGCGAGAACCGCAAAGCCGAGACCGACAAGCGTCTCGCAGATATCGATGAATGCGGGTTTGTCTTCGTCGCGAACCGAAACAAACACCGTGCCGGATAATGGCAGGTCAACACCGGCGCCAAGCTGGCTTTTGGCAAAGGCACGGCCGAAGTCGCTGTCAATACCCATCACCTCGCCAGTGGATTTCATTTCCGGCCCCAGCACCACATCCACGCCCGGGAAGCGGGCAAAAGGGAAGACAGCTTCCTTGACCGCTACATGATCAAGACGCATCGTGCCCAGATCAAACTCGGCGAGTTTCTCGCCAGCCATGACGCGGGCCGCTATCTTGGCCAATGGCACGCCGGTGGCCTTGGCGACAAAAGGCACCGTGCGGCTGCCGCGAGGATTGACCTCCAGTAGATAGATTACCTCATTCTTGATTGCGAACTGCACATTCATCAGCCCGACTACACCCAGCGCTCGCGCCAGAGCCTCAGTTTGGCGGCTAAGTTCGGCAATCAACGCATCCGAAAGGGTCTGTGGCGGCAGGGAACAGGCGGAGTCGCCGGAATGAATGCCGGCCTCCTCGATATGTTCCATGATCCCGCCGATATAGACATCGTCACCGTCACACAGCGCATCGACATCCACTTCGATGGCATTGTTTAGGAAACTATCAATCAGCACCGGATTATCGCCCGATACCACCACCGCCTCGCGCATATAGCGTTCCAGATCGGCGGTTTGATGCACCACCTCCATCGCCCGCCCGCCAAGTACATAGGATGGGCGGATGACAACCGGCAGGCCGACACGCGCTACAATCTCGCGCGCCTTGGCGGTTGAATGGGCGATACCATTTTCCGGCTGTTTTAGCGCCAGACTGTCAACCAGCTGCTGGAACCGCTCACGATCCTCAGCAAGGTCAATCGCATTTGGGCTGGTGCCGAGGATAGGAATGCCGGCGTCTTCCAGCGCAGCCGCAATCTTCAGGGGTGTCTGACCGCCAAGCTGCACTACCACACCATGCATGGTGCCATTGGCGGATTCGCGCTGGATAACCTCGATCACATCCTCGTCGGTCAGCGGCTCGAAATATAGCCGGTCCGACGTGTCATAATCAGTCGATACCGTTTCCGGATTACAGTTGATCATAATGGTTTCATAGCCGGCTTCCGAAAGCGCATAGCAGGCATGAACACAGCAATAATCAAATTCGATCCCTTGGCCAATCCGGTTTGGCCCGCCACCGAGGATCACCACTTTTTTTGTGTCCGCAGGTGCAGCTTCACATTCGGCGCCTCGCAGCGGTTCATAGGTTGAATACATGTAGGCGGTTTCTGCGGCGAACTCGGCGGCGCATGTATCAATGCGCTTGAAGACAGGCCGCACCCCGGCCGCATGCCGCGCAGCTGTAACATCAGCGCGCGATATGCCAGTCAGCGCCGCCAGCCGCGCATCGGCAAATCCCATAGATTTCAAAAATTGAAGAGCGTCCGGATCAGTTGGGATGCCACTCTCGCGCACACCGGACTCGGCATCGATGATGGCCGCCATTCGTTCAAGGAACCAAATATCCCAATTGGTGATTTGCTGCAGTTCTTCAAGCGGCATTCCATGGCGAATTGCCTGTGCAATGCGCAGAATGCGGAAGGGCACAAATTCACCCAGCCAGCCCCGCAACGGGTCATCACCAAGCGTGCTGTCCGGATCCGGCATTGTAACTTCGTCGAGGCCGCTCAGGCCGGTTTCCATCGACCGTAGTGCCTTCTGTAGGCTCTCCTCAAAGGAACGACCGACGGCCATGGCCTCCCCCACCGACTTCATCGAGGTGGACAATTTTGCATCCGCCCCGGCAAACTTCTCGAAGGTGAAGCGCGGAATCTTGGTTACAACATAATCGATGGTCGGTTCAAAGCTTGCCGGTGTCACGCCGGTGATATCATTTGCTAATTCGTCCAGCGTGTAGCCGACAGCCAGCTTGGCCGCGACCTTAGCAATCGGAAAGCCAGTTGCCTTTGACGCCAGTGCCGATGACCGGCTGACCCGTGGGTTCATTTCGATGATGATAATGCGTCCGCTATCGGGGCAGACGGCGAACTGCACGTTTGATCCGCCCGTATCGACACCGATCTCGCGCAGTACGGCCAATGAGGCATCCCGCAGCGCCTGATATTCTTTGTCGGTTAGTGTCAGTGCCGGGGCAACCGTGATGGAATCACCTGTATGTACCCCCATCGGGTCAATATTCTCGATCGAGCAGACGATTATGCAGTTGTCGGCCGTGTCGCGCACCACCTCCATCTCGAATTCTTTCCAACCAAGGATCGATTCCTCAATCAACACCTCGCTGACCGGTGACAGACGTAGGCCGTTACGGACAATTTCCTCGAACTCGGCGCGGTTAAAGGCAACGCCGCCACCTTCGCCGCCAAGGGTAAAGGAGGGGCGAATGATGACCGGCAGCCCGACAAAATCCAGTGCGTCGAGCGCATCCCCGAAATTGTTGACGGTGCGGGCACGTGCGCATTGCAGGCCAATTTTTTTCATCGCCACGCGGAACAGCTCGCGGTCTTCGGCCTTCTTGATTGATGCCGGGCGAGCCCCAATCATTTCCACTCCGAATTTGTCCAGCAAGCCATCCCTGTCAAGTGCCAGCGCAGTATTCAGCGCTGTCTGCCCGCCCATCGTCGGCAACAGGGCATCAGGACGCTCGGCCTCGATGATACGGGCCACGGTGGTTGGAGTAATCGGTTCGATATAGGTGGCATCCGCCATGCCGGGGTCGGTCATGATGGTTGCTGGATTGGAATTCACCAAAATGACCCGGTAGCCTTCCTCGCGCAGCGCCTTGCACGCCTGTGCACCGGAATAGTCAAATTCACATGCCTGGCCGATGATGATCGGCCCGGCACCAATGATCAGTATGGACTGGATGTCTTCACGGCGAGGCATAATCAGGCTTTCCTCTCGTCCATCAGGGCGATAAATCGGTCAAACAAGTACAGGGAATCGTGCGGCCCGGGCGAGGATTCCGGATGATATTGGACGCAAAATGCGGGTTTCTCGCGGTGTTTCAGCCCTTCTATAGACCCGTCAAATAATGAAATATGCGTAACTTCCAGATCATCGGGCACTGTATCCGGGTCAACAACAAAGCCGTGATTCTGGCTAGTAATTTCGATGCGGCCGGTTGCAAGATCCTTAACCGGATGGTTGGCGCCGCGGTGCCCGCGATCCATCTTGTGCGTGTTCGCTCCCATCGCTAGCGCCATTAGCTGATGTCCGATGCAGATGCCAAAGACCGGCATACCGGAATAAATAAGGGTGCTGATTTCCCCAGCGGCATAGCTGCTCGTGGCGGCCGGGTCACCCGGGCCGTTTGATAAAAAAACCCCGTCCGGTGCCATTTTTAAGATATCGGCGGCCGTTGTCTGGGCCGGTACAACGGTGACATCGCATCCGGCATCTGCCAGACAGCGAAGGATATTTTGCTTGCAGCCAAAATCCATGGCGATAACCCGGTGGCGCGGTGTCGCCGCGCGGTAGCGCGCGGCAAGAAAATCCCAGCTGCCTTCAATCCAGCTGGCGGGTGATTCGACAGTCACCTCAATGGCCAGGTCCATGCCGTCCAAGCCGGGCCAAGCTTGCGCCATGGCGAGCAGCTTGGTCCGGTCAATCAGGCCATGGGGTTCATGACAGATGACACCGATTGGTGCACCGCTATCACGAATGCGGCGGGTTAGCGCCCTTGTGTCAATCCCGGCGATGCCCGGCAGGTTGTTGTCTTTAAGCCAGCCGTCCAGTGATGTTTCTGCACGCCAGTTGGCATCCGCGGTCGGTAGCTGGCGCGTGATCATGCCCAGTGCGGCCGCTTCACATTTTTCATGGTCCTGCGTGTTTGCGCCAACATTACCGATATGCGGAAATGTAAAGGTGATGATCTGCCCCGCATAGGACGGGTCCGTCATGATTTCCTGATATCCGGTCATCGATGTGTTGAAACATACCTCACCCACATTTGTGGCGGCGGCGCCAAAGCCAAAGCCGGGGAATATAGCCCCATCAGAAAGAACAAGAACAGCTGTCGGGTTTGTCCGAAGTGCCTGCGGCGCGGCATGAAGCCGGGCAGAGTTACTGTTCTGTGCCATGGCTATCCCTGCGTTTCCTTTTGCATGGAAAATTTGCTCACCCAGATTTCATCTTTCTGGACGGATCCCAGTAATATCCGCATATTGTGTCGGGAAGATCCGTGTGCGAGAAAGCTGGTGTTTGATACATAAGGCAGACAGGCCGGTCAAGTGGTGCTATTGGAAATGCGACGCCACTTGTAAAATTCAATGGGAACCGATAAAAGCCGCCACGCTGTTGTCAGCTCGATTTAGGTTCGCCTGACGGCGCATTGCGCTAGAGCAGATGGCTCGGCAGGGTGGCGATTAAGGCAGGTTAATAATGGCTACGTTACGCGAAGATATCGCTTCGGCGATGAAAGAGGCGATGAAGGCAAAGGATCAGGCTGCGCTGGGAACGCTGCGCCTAATCAGCGCTGCGTTAAAGGACCGGGATATCTCGGCCCGCGGCAACGGTAATCAGGAGGGCATCAATGATGGTGAAATTCTGGCTATGCTGCAGACCATGATAAAACAGCGGCATGAATCGGCAAAGATGTATCGCGATGGCAACCGGCCTGAACTCGCCGAATCAGAAGAGGCTGAGATTGCGATCATCATCGGGTTCTTGCCCGCCCAGCTGGGCGCAGCCGAAGTCGCCGCCGCGATAGAGGCTGCGATAGAATCCTCTGGTGCCGCCTCCATAAAGGAAATGGGGCAGGTTATGGCGCATCTGAAGGCGAATCACGCCGGACAGATGGACTTCTCGGCAGCGAGCCAAGCCGTAAAATCAGCCCTGATGGCAAAGAGGTGAACTCGCTGTCTGCTTGCAGGTCTGCGCTTTGCGCTTCATTATGCTGACCTCAGTTTTTTTCTAAAGCGGGCAGGCGTCATGGGGGGCTGACCGCACCATCGGAGACACATGGCGGTACCACCCGAATTCCTGGAAGATCTGCGTCAGCGCATTCCGCTGTCAGATATCATTGGCAAGCGGGTCAAGCTGACTCGCAAGGGACGGCGGCATAGCGGTCTGTGCCCATTCCATTCGGAAAAGACACCGTCCTTCTCGGTGGTTGACGACCAGGGCTTTTATCACTGCTTTGGCTGTGGCGTGCATGGTGATGCCATTTCCTTCCTGCGCGAAACTGACGGCCTGGATTTCATGGAAGCGGTCGAGCGACTTGCTGGCATGGTCGGCATGGAGGTGCCGCGTAACGCGCCCGAAAACACTGATCTCCAGCGGCAGCGCAAAGCAGCATTTGAAATATTGGAAGAAACCACGCGTTTTTTTCAATCGGCGCTGTTGCGCGATGCTGGGTCAGCAGCGGCGCGCTATCTACAGGAGCGCGGGCTTGATGAGGCGGCATCGTCAGCTTATCGGCTGGGCTATGCGCCCCGAAGTGGGTTGCGTAACGCATTGTCGGCGCGCGGGTTCAGTGATAATGATATGCTGGCGGCCGGCGTTATCCGACGCAGCGATCGCGACGGTGCGCTGTTTGACTACTTTCGGGACCGGGTGATCTTCCCGATCGAGGATCGCCAAGGCCGGGTGATTGCCTTTGGTGCGCGAGCCCTTGGCGATGTGCAGCCAAAGTATATCAATTCCGGCGAGGGCCCGACCTTCTCGAAGAAACAGGTTCTTTATGGCTGGGTGCAGGCGCGCGAGGGGATGAGGCGCAAATTGCCGCTGGTCGTGGCAGAAGGCTACATGGATGTGATCGCAATACAGCAAAGCGGGGTCGCCACCGCGGTGGCGCCGCTGGGAACCGCCCTGACCGAACAACAAATCGGACATCTTTGGAAACTGCATGATGAACCGATCCTGTGTTTTGACGGTGATGCCGCCGGCCAGCGTGCGCAGATGCGTGCATTGGAACGGCTGCTGCCGGCCCTGATACCGGGGCGTTCGGCGCGCCTTGCCTTGTTGCCTGAAGGCAAGGATCCAGACGATCTGCTGCGCAGTGCGGGTTCAGACGGTCTGTTGAAGGTGTTGGCTACGGCACGATCGCTTGTTGACAGCTTGTGGATCGGAATGGCGACACAGCATGATCTGCACCAACCGGAACAACGGGCCGCATTTTGGGGTCAAGTTCGCGGTATGGTACGCCAGATTGGCCATAATCAGGTGCGCAGTGCCTTTGCGGATGATATCGAGGCGCGAATCGCGGCCATGCGCAATGCCAACCGCGGTGTTGCACGCGGAGGTGACGCTGTGCGCGCGCGGCCTCGCGTGCGCCGACCGGCGACGGGTTCGATTAACCGCCATCGCGCCATTTGTGCGCTGGTGATGGCACACCCGGGACTGCTTGCCGAGCTATTTGAAAAGCTGCTCAGCATCGATTCAGGTGATGATGCGCTCGAAAGGTTGAAAAAAGCGGCAATTGACGCAGTAATCCGCGATCCAGACCTTGACGCGGCGGCCTTGAGGCATCATCTAACGGGGTTGAATTTCGTTGATGAATTAACCGTGCTGGAGGGGGAAGAGCTTAAGTCACGAATGTCTTTTGACCCGACAAAACTTTCCAGCCAGGAAGCCGGTAGGCAGGTTGCCGAGCTTTTGCAACTTGTGACTGGCGCATCGGGTCTTTTTTCTTCTCCAGGCATATCGGCACGTTGAGGCGTAAAGGAATTTGGATCCGGCGGTATTTCATGTCGCCAGCCGCGAGTGAAAGTCATGCCGCCGGGGCTGGCAGTGCACTCGCCAAGGCAAAATTGACAGTCTCCGTGGCCGGTATTGGTTGCATTAGGTGGCTGGCGGTGCGGTGCTGGCAGATACCCCGATAGAGGGGTTGATCGACAATTGGAAGGCGGACGACGTTAATGGCAGTCAAGGCAACGCAGCAAAGTGACACAGATATCGCGCCGGCTGAGGGTGCGGACGGCGCCTCTGGCGCGGATGCCGCGCTGCAGGCAATTAAAACGCTTATGCGTGTTGGTAAGGAGCGCGGCTTTATCACCCATGATGAGCTGAATGCCGCTTTGCCGGAGGGCGATTACACATCGGAGCAGATTGACGATTACATGTCGAAGCTGTCGGAGATGGGCGTCAATGTAGTCGAGGCTGCCGACACCGGGGAAAGCGCCGAGGGCGAGGAAGAGGAAGCCCGAGCCACCGGCAATGTGTCCGACAGTGACGTTTCCGGTACCGACGACCCGGTAAGGATGTATCTTCGCGAGATGGGCAGTGTTGAGCTGTTGTCGCGCGAGGGTGAGATCGCCATTGCAAAGCGCATCGAGGCTGGCCGCGAACTGATGATTGGCGGGATCGGTGAATCCCCCCTCACCATCCGCGCCCTGCTGCACTGGCGCGACCAAATTGCCGATGGCGTGGTGCCACTGCGCGACATCATTGATCTCGAAACCACTTATGCGCGTATAAACGGCAGCCCGGTAGGCGAGGCGCCAATCGACAGCATGGGGGATGGCATTCAGGATTCTGACCTCGAGGATGATGAGAACGAAGACCAAGAAGATGCTGACGAAGAAGAAGGCGAATATGGCGATGCCGACACTGACACCTCTACCCGTGACGCCAACACCGGGGACGAGAGCGAAGATATGAACATGTCGCTAGCAGCGATGGAGGATGCAATCCGAGACCAGATGATGGCTCTGTTCGACGACATCGCCAAGCTTTTCAAGCAATTTAGTAAGTCACAGGAGCGCCGCCTCGCGCGCATGTCCGAGGACGAGCAGCTGCCGACCCGCAGCGAGAGCACGCATATTGAAATCAAGGTGCGGCTTGTCGAGCTGATGGAAGGGGTGAATTTTAATCCGGCGCGGATTGAGGCTCTGTGCGACCAGCTATTCATGCTGAATCGGCATGTGACCGGGCTGGACGGTCGGCTGATGCGGCTTGCGACCAGTTCCGGCCTAAACCGCCGGCAGCTTCTCGAGGCATGGAATGGCCGTGAATGCGTTGAGTCATGGCCTGGCGACAGCTATCGCAGTAACCAGTGGCGTAAGCTGAAGGCGCAGCATGCCGACGAGCTGGCTGAAATTCAGGACAAGATCCGGCTGGTTGTGGATGATGTAGGGCTTTCTGTCCCCGAATTTCGCAACATCATCCAGACCATCCAGCGTGGGCAGCGCGAAAGCGCGCGGGCGAAAAAGGAAATGGTCGAGGCGAATTTGCGCCTGGTTATTTCGATTGCAAAGAAATATACCAATCGTGGCCTGCAGTTCCTCGACCTGATCCAGGAAGGCAATATCGGCCTAATGAAGGCGGTTGATAAATTCGAATATCGGCGTGGCTACAAATTCTCGACCTATGCAACCTGGTGGATTCGCCAAGCAATCACCCGATCGATCGCCGACCAGGCGCGCACCATCCGGATTCCGGTGCATATGATCGAGACGATCAACAAGTTGGTGCGCACATCACGCCAGATGTTGCACGAAATTGGCCGTGAGCCGACACCTGAGGAGCTGGCAGAAAAACTATCTATGCCGATCGACAAGGTGCGCAAGGTACTGAAGATTGCAAAGGAGCCGATCAGTCTTGAGACTCCGATTGGCGACGAGGAAGACAGCCATCTCGGCGATTTCATTGAGGACAAGAACGCGGTGCAACCGCTGGATGCCGCCATTCACGCCAATCTTCGCGAAACCACCACTCGGGTGCTTGCCAGCCTGACCGCGCGTGAGGAGCGTGTGCTGCGGATGCGTTTTGGCATCGGCATGAATACTGACCATACGCTGGAGGAGGTTGGCCAGCAATTCAGCGTAACGCGCGAGCGGATTCGCCAGATTGAGGCAAAGGCGCTGCGCAAACTGAAGCACCCGTCGCGCTCACGCAAACTGCGTAGCTTCCTTGAGAATTAATGTTTTTAGATGTTTGACCCTTTTGCCAAGCCATCACTGTCTCGGTAATGTTCCTAAGGGTCTTTTCCCCTTGGGGGCCTGTAGTTCAATTGGTTAGAACCCACGGCTCATAACCGTGTTGTTGCAGGTTCGAGTCCTGCCGGGCCCACCACCACCGTTAGCGTCACCCTTTTTGGTGAACTGAAGTGCCTGCCACCCATGTCTGCCGGATATCACTCGGTGTGGCTAGCATAATAATCTTCTGCAGCAGCGCGTCATCAACAGCTGCTTCACTTGCTTGGGTGTCGTCGTGACCGCTATCCAGCATCTGGTCATGAGGCAGCTGCACCAGCATAGCATCGAACTGGCGGCCGCATGCAAAACATCCAACCGGCAGGTCCAGCGTGATGGCGCCGCCCATGGTGGCCAGCCAGAAGGCGGTGCGAAAATCTACACGGTTTTCTGGGTGGCCACGCGCCGCGGCGGGCTTGTCCGCATCAACACCTTCTTCCAGCATCCGCGATGCGGTGACGCTCATGCGCGCATTATCCATTAGCGACGCCGAGGGCCCGCCGGAAATATCAGTGCCAAGCCCCACATGCAGCCCTTTTTCAAGCGCGGTGCGCAGCGGGAAAACCGCATTTGAGAAATACACATTTGAAAGTGGGCAATGCGCCACGCCGGCCCCAGCCGCCTCAATTAGCGCCATGTCATCATCATCAATGAAGGTGCCATGCGCCAGTACCGTTCGACGTGTCAGCAGGCCGAAATCACGCAGCGCGGCAGCATCGCTCTTGCCCATCCGGTCATGCACATGATGGTGTTCCCAGTCACTTTCCGAACAGTGGGTCTGCACATGCGCCCCCGTTTCTGCCGCAAGCGCGCCTAGCCCGCGCAGCGCCGCATCGGAACAGCTGGGAATGAAACGCGGGGTGATGGCAGGCAGCACCCGCCCGTCATTACCGGCAAGGCGCTGCACAGCATCGACAAAGCGGGCTGTATCGGCAACTGAATCCGCCGGCGAGCCATCGCAGTAATTGTCCGGGCAGCTTTCGGCAAGGTCCATCGCCACCCGGCCAACAAGGGCGCGCTGGCCCAGCTCGATGCAGATTTCGGCAAGCCGTAGGCTGGATTCATAATGGATGGTGGCAAAATACATCGCGGTCGTTGTGCCATTGGCCAGCAGCCGGCGCACCAGCATGCGATAGACGCGGTCAGCAAAATCGAGGTCAGAATACTTTGATTCCAGCGGAAAGGTGTGGGTTTGCAACCAGATTTCCAGCGGCACATCCAGGGCCTGGCCCAGCTGCGGGAATTGCGGCGCATGGATATGCAGATCGACTAAGCCTGGCAGCAGCACGCCCTGGCCGCGTAGATCGGTAACTGGCGTCGGGGCGGCGAATGGCCCGCCGGGGGCACGCGACGGGTCGTCGGGCCGCAACACCGCAGTGATGGCGCCGCCTTCAACCGCAATCAGCGCGTCATCGATACGTTCAATGGCAGCGGTCTCGCCAGCCTGCAGGCCTGGCGCATGGAACAGATCCGCCCTGAAAAAGACCATTGTCATAATAGCGTGTCCTGCGGTTCGGCCTGTTTTTTTAGTAAGGTAGTAATCGTCGGCATCCAAGGTCGCGTACCCTGTCTTTGTCCGGGTTTACAATAAGGCCAGCAGCTGTGCAATTGCCATGCTGTCAAGCGTGGTCAGGGTCAACACCATCCCGCCGATGCGCAGCCGCATACTTTGCGTCAGAAAGCCGAAAAAAACCGTGCGCCAGGCGCCTGACGAGGAACATCGCGCGACAGATATGCGGCAGGGTTGCAGATGCGTCTGACTGCCCGGCAATCAGCATCAGCACCAGCATGATCGGTGTATATTCGGCAAAATTACCATGACCGCGAATGGCGCACTCAAGACTGTGCTTATCATCGCCGGCACGCTTCAAAACAGCGAATAAGGGATTGCCCCTCAGCGCGATGACTCGCAAGGAAAGGACGATAAAAAAGAGCCAACAGGCTGGCATGGAGCCACGTGATGATGGGGAAATGCGACCTGACCATGGGGGAATGCAGTCCTTTTTTGGTCCGTATCGCAGACTTTATCCATCGTTAACCGCAGGACCAAACCTACAATCTCACGCGTATAAATTCAGGCCCGCCTTCAGGCGAGGCTGCGTATATATCTTTCTTGACCATGTGTCTCGATCGCGCCGGGCCGGCAGCGGCGTATTGCGGCGATGGCCTCATCCGCTGCGACACCGCGCCAGACCAGCAATGCAGCAGCAAGCAATCCGCTGCGGCCAAGGCCGGCCCGGCAATGGATGGCAAGCCGCGCGCCATCATCCAGATTGGCGGACAGATCCACCAGCAGCTGCTGGAAGGCGGCGGCCTGGTCAGGTTCGGGCACGGCGCGGTCGGCAATCGGAAAGTCACGCCAGTCGAGGCCTGCCACGACCGCTTGCGCCGCCAGCGACGGCACTCCGATCAGCCGGCATTCATCCGCGTCGATCAGGCTGACAATAGACGAGATGCCGAGGCCCGCAAGATGACCAAGGTCCTGTGTTACCAGTGATGGCGGCATCCGCACACCGTCGCGGCTGCCAGGGCAACGGCAAAGGCCAAGCCGGTGCGACGGCAGTGCCGGGTGATCAATCCATGATAATCTGAACTCAGAAACAGCTGCGGTCGGTGTTGGGGAAGGTGGTGTTGAGGAAGGCGGCATGAACAGTCCTAGAACCCGTAAGTCAGTGACAGCACAATCGCAGCATCACGCGCCAGTGCGGCACTGGCTGGATCATCCTTGAACTTTGTCGGCCAGCTAGCGCTGACATCCGCTGTAACTGCGTCATTGATACGGCGGCTGCCGGTCAGGCTGATCAGCTGGGCCCCGTTATCCAGATCGCGTGATACCAGCAGCATCGCCTCGCTATCCTCGACATCATTGAGCAGCAGCCGCGCGCCAACCGCCAGATCGTTCTGGAAACCGCTATGGGCAACGGCCTTGCGACTGTCGCGTGCGATCTCGGCAATCAGCACAAGATCGCGGCCAGACCCGTCAACATCATAGATATTATGCTCAATCCCCAGCACGGCCGCGCGATAGGACTTTACCGTGCCATTCAGATCATACTGGCCCGACCGGCGGATGAATTCCCCTTTAACGGCGCTGTCACCGCGGAGGTAAAGGACATCAATCCCGGTCTGGGTGATCCGGCTGTAATCAGGCTGCAGTGTGCCGTCAGCCTGCGGCAGCAGACGCGGGTTGACCCCGGTGCCGCGGAACCAGCTCAGCCCGAGATCCACATTCCCGAAAAAGCCGGACCAGCGCAGCGCTGTTGCCAGATCGTCCTTCTTGGCGCCATGGCTGAAACTGTGCTGGCGGCGCACCG
>MDTC01111263.1_pt1 | contig 12617 bp, 7 predicted proteins | sample 811181 | NCBI WGS metagenome assembly MDTC01 (sample SAMN05326644, study PRJNA326480) | marine metagenome | isolation source: seawater | place: Pacific Ocean: North | collected 2011 | reverse complement strand
TTCTTCATCTAATTTATTAGATTCATATTTTAGAATAGTATTTTTTTCTAATTTATAATTTGATAAAAATTCTTTAATCTGTTTCACAGAACTAAATCTATTAATACCCTTGCCATTTAATTCTGACTTTAAGGATTTTAAGGATTCTGTAATTCCGTATACTCTTGCCATTTAATTGTTGTTATAATAGTTTACATTAATTAATTTTTTCATTATATTTACATAACTTTATGATTATCAATAACTTACTTACCAATACAAAATTTTGAAAATATATTTCCAAGAATTTCATCATTTGAAATTTCACCTGTTAATTCACCAAGTAAATTTAAAGCTTGCTTGATATCAATTGCCAATAAATCTGATGGTACTTTATTTTTTATTGAGCTTCTAACTTTTTCAATCTCGAGTTTAGTTTTGAATAAAATATCGTAATGTCTAGAGTTAGAAATAATTGAACTTTCATAATTTCCAGTCATTTCTTGAATATGATTAATTATAGATTCTTTGAGAACATTAATATTCAAATTTTCCTTAGCACTAATTTTTAAAGCTTTCATTTTTTTAGAAAAATCATTTTCAGCAATATCAATTTTATTAATCACCTGAATTATATGTTTATCGTCGTATTTTTGCTGAATTTCGTGAATATATTTTTTATGAAATTCAATTTTTTTATCACTTAAATCTAAAGCATCAATCAAATAAATGATTATTTCAGCTTCTTCAATTTTTTTGAATGTTTTTTCAATACCGATCGATTCAATTTCATCAATAGTGTTTCTAATACCAGCAGTATCAATAAATCTACAAACTACTCCATTTAGTGTAATCTGATCTTCAATAGTGTCTCTAGTTGTTCCTGGTATTGAACTGACAATTGCTCTATCCTCATTTAATAAGTTATTTAAAAGTGTAGATTTACCAGAATTTGGTTCACCAATAATGACAATGGGAATTCCATTTTTTATCACTTGACCAGTTTTAAATGACGCAATCAAATCAACTAACTTTTTTTCAATATCATCTAAGATATTTTTCAATTCTGAAGTATTGGCAAATTCAACATCCTCCTGAGAAAAATCTAATTCAAGCTCTATTAAAGAAGCAAAATTCAATAACCTTTCTCTAAGCATATTAATATCATTCCTAAATCCACCTCTCATTTGGTTCATTGCGATTTTATGTGATGCTTCAGAATTACTTGAAATTAAATCAGCAACTGATTCGGCCTCGCTTAAATCCATTTTTCCATTGAGGAAGGCTTTCATTGTGAATTCACCTGGTTTGGCTAATCGGCAATTTAATTTTAAAAGCAACTGAATTATTGAGTTTTGAATGAAACTACTGCAGTGGCAAGATATTTCAACTACATCCTCACCAGTATATGATTTTGGATTTCTAAAAATTGATACAAGAACTTTATCAATAAATGAATCTGAATCTTTGATGTATCCTAATAGAATTTTATTTGATTGGGTTTGTTTAAGGGAGATTTTGTCAAAAGAGTAAAATATCTTATCAACAATTTGAATACTTTCTGGTCCAGAAACCCTTATTACAGAAATGGCACCTAAACCAGAAGGGGTTGCTAATGCTATAATATTATCGTTATCGATCAAAACAAATAATAATTTAGACAAAGATACAATCGTAATTAATATGAATCTAAATATTATTATGAGTTTAAATAAATATATATTTGTCACATATTATAATGAATCTTCTTGTTTATATAATTCTATATCCATTAATTTGGGTAATATCAAAGTCTAGTTTCAGGCTGATTTACCTATTTTCAGATTTTTTATATTTAATACTTTATCATGTTATTTCATATCGAAAAAAATTGGTAAGGAAAAATCTTGCTCTAGCATTGCCTGAAAAAACATTTTTAGAAAGAAAAATTATTGAAAAGAAATATTACAAGCATTTATCTGATCTATTTCTTGAATCATTCAAATCATTAAATATTAGTGAAGTTGACATAAAGAAAAGATACAGTTTTAAAAACATCGAATTATTGGATGAATTATACAAGAAAAAAAAGAATATTATTTTAATGGGTGGTCATTATGCTAGTTGGGAGTGGTTTTTTATAATTGACAGACTAACTGATTATAGAATAAATGCCATTTATAAAAAACTTTCAAATAAATACTTTGATAGTTTAATAAAAAAAATTAGGAGTAAGTACAATGGGAATTTAATCTCGACTAAAAATACATTTAAAGAAATTTTAAAAAATACTAAATTAAAAGGGTTAAATATTTATGGATTTGCCTCGGACCAATCTCCGAAAAAAAATAAAGCAACATATTGGAATAATTTTTTGAACAATTTTGTGCCATTTCACACTGGTGCTGAGATAATTGCAAAAAAATACGATATGGCTGTTGTTTATATGAATGTAGAAAAGGTTAAAAGAGGATATTATTTAGCGTCTTTTGAACTGATCACTGACAAACCAAAAAAATATAAAGACTTTAAAATCACAGAAGATTTTATTAAACTATTAGAAAATCAAATATTCAAAGCTCCAGAATATTATACATGGACTCATAATAGATTTAAACATCGAAAAACTAATTAATATTTGCTTATTTCAGAAACAAATTTTTCTGCTAATAAATTTGCTTCATTTTGAGATTTAGCTTCACTGTAAATTCTAATGATTGGTTCGGTGTTACTCTTCCTTAAATGAACCCATGAATCTTTAAAATCAATTTTCAATCCATCTAAAGTGTTAATTTCCTCTTCTGAGTATTTATCTCTCATGGATTTTAATATTTCGTCTAGTTTAACTCCTTCACCTAATTTTACCTTACTTTTACTCATGTAATAAACTGGTAAGCTATTTTTCAATTCAGTCATCTTCATGTTAAGATTTGAAAAATGAGTTAAAAATAATGCTATTCCAACCAAAGCATCTCTACCGTAGTGGAATTCAGGTAGTATGATACCACCATTTCCTTCACCTCCAATCACGGCATTCTTATCTTTCATTAACTCAACTACATTAACCTCCCCGACTTTACTAAAATAATGATTACAGTTTTTTGAATTACTTAAATCTTTCATAGCCCTGGATGAACTAAGATTACTGACCGTATTCCCAGGATTTTGTTGTAGGTAATAATCAGCACATGCAACTAATGTATATTCTTCTCCAAATACATCTCCATTTTCACAAACAAAAGCCAATCTATCTACATCTGGATCAACAACAATACCCAAATCAGCCTTAGTTTTAACAACTAATTCAGACAATTCCTTTAAATTATCCTTGAGAGGTTCCGGATCATGTGGAAACTCCCCATTGGGAGTACAATATAACTCAACAACTTCCACACCCATCTTTTTTAATAATTCTGGAATAGCAATGCCCCCTGTGGAGTTAACCGCATCAACTACAATTTTTAATTGTTTTTTTTTAATACTTTGAACATTGACAGAGTTGAGATTTAAAATTAAATCAATGTGTTTACTGATATAATTATCAACTTTTTTAACATTACCCTTTTGAATATTTTTTTCAATAGTTGGTTTTGTTTCTGCAATTGCTAAGATATTATTTCCATCAGATTGGGATATAAATTCACCTTTATGATTTAAAAGCTTAAGTGCGTTCCAGTTTTTTGGATTGTGACTTGCCGTGATAATTATACCTCCATCAGCATTTTCCTCAGTTACTGCGATTTCAACAGTAGGAGTTGTTGATAAACCCAATGATATTACGTTAACACCCATACTAGTCAATGTTTGAATAACTAATGATTCGATCATCGGTCCTGAGGTTCTTGCATCTCTTCCTACAACAACACTATGGTTTGAGCTGAAACAAACAGACTTAAGCCATTTAATATAAGATATTGTAAAAAGAATTACATCCTCATTTGTTAAGTCCTCACCTACTCTGTTTCCGATGGTTCCTCGAATCCCTGAAATTGACTTAATTAGTGGCATTAAAATTGTTTTTGCTAATATAGCTTTATTTAATAATAGATAAATAATTTGAATTTGTAAATTGTTAAAAATTTACTCAGTGAAAAATATAATCATTATACTGATATCAATTACTTTAATTTCTTGTAAAAAAGATAAACTAGGCTATATAGCAGAAAATGGTATGGTTGTTTCTGCCAGAATTGAAGCAAGTAAAATAGGTGTTGATATTTTAAGAAAAGGAGGTAATGCTTTTGATGCAATGATAGCTACTGAGTTAGCATTAGCTGTTTCGTATCCGTCTGCAGGAAATATTGGAGGTGGTGGGTTTATGGTTTTTAGAAAAAATAATGGAGAAATTGGAGCACTTGATTTTCGCGAGAAAGCGCCCTTAACAGCTGACGAGAATATGTATATTGATGAAAACGGTAATATAATTGAAAAGTTAAGTGAGGAAGGTGCTCTTTCATGTGCTGTTCCCGGAACAATTGCGGGCATTTTTAGCGTTCACGAACGATTTGGCACTCTACCAATCAGTGAAATTTTTAGACCAGTAATTGAACTTGCTGAAAATGGTATAGTCATAACTAAAAAACAGAGTGATAGAATTTCAGAATTCCACAATGATTTTGTAAGAATAAATAGCAATGAAATTATATATAATAGAACTTTAAAAGAAAATGATACTCTTGTAAATATAAATTTAGCCAGTACATTAAAGAAAATAATGAAAAATGGTAAAGATGAATTTTACAATGGAGAAACAGCTAAAATTTTTGTTGATTTCATTCAAGATAAAGGAGGAATAATAAGTTTAGAGGATATGAGAAATTATAATGCTGTATGGCGAGAACCTCATGTTTTTCAATATAAAAATCTTAATATTATTTCGATGCCGCTACCGTCCAGTGGTGGGATCTGTTTAAATCAAATATTAAAGATGATTGAACCTTTTGATGTTGGTCAATATAAACACAATTCGAAGGAATATGTAAAAATATTAGTTGAAGCACAGAAAAGATCTTTTGCTGACAGAAGTAATTTTTTGGGTGATTCTGACTTCGTAGATGTTGATATCAAAAAACTAGTAAATAACAGTTATTTAGAAAAAAGAATGCAAGATTTCTCGTTTGAATCCCCAACAAATTCAAGTATGATAGATTTTGGAGATATATATTCTAATGAAAGTGAAGAAACCACACACTACTCAATTGTTGATCAATATGGAAATGCAGTTGCTGTAACTACCACTCTAAATAGCACCTTTGGATCTAAGCTTTACTGTGAAGAGTTGGGTTTTTTCATTAATAATGAAATGGATGACTTCTCAATAAAACCTGGCTATCCCAACCAATTTGGTTTAATTGGTGGTGAAGCAAATAAAATTATTCCTGAAAAAAGAATGTTAAGCTCAATGACACCAACTATTGTTGAAAATGATGGAAAATTATATATGGTTATTGGAACCCCAGGCGGTTCAACTATAATCACTTCAGTATTACAAACAATTCTAAATATTCACGATTTTGGAATGGGAATGCAAGAGTCAGTAGACGCAGGTAGATTTCATCATCAATGGCTTCCAGATTCAATTAGAGTTGAAAGTAGTTTTTTTGACAAAAACATATTAAATGATCTTGAAGAATTTGGTTATAATTATTACGACAAGGGTCCGATTGGAAGAGTTGATGGTATATTGATAAAAAATAATAAATTAGAAGGAGGGGCAGATAAAAGAGGCGATGATGCTGCATACGGTTTTTAGTGAATGGGCAAGAATAAAGAAGAAATATCAATATATAATGCAAAATCTAACAATCTTAAAGGCATTGATTTAAAGATTCCTAGAAACGAATTAGTCGTAATAACAGGACTTTCTGGTAGTGGAAAGTCATCACTTGCCTTTGATACAATTTATGCTGAAGGTCAAAGAAGGTACATTGAAACTTTTTCAGCATATGCTAGACAATTTTTAAATAAAATCGATAGACCAGATGTTGATAAAATAGATGGTCTTTCTCCTGTAATAGCAATTGAACAAAAAACTGTAAATAAATCTCCAAGATCAACAGTTGGTACTACCACTGAAATATACGATTTTTTAAGACTTTTATTTTCCAGATGTTCAGATGCTTATAGCCACAAAACAAATAAAAAAATGGTAAGCTATAGTTCTGATAAAATATTTGAACTTATTAAAAAAACTTATAATGAAAAAAAAATAATTTTATTGGCCCCAGTGATTAAATCCAGAAAAGGGAGTTATCAAGAATTATTTCAAAATACATTAAAAAAAGGCTATGTTCAATGTAGGGTTGATGGTGAAATAATTGACATTAATGAAAAGACAATATTAGACAGATATAAAATTCATGATATCGAAATAGTTGTTGACAAACTAGATTTTCAAAAAAATAACTTTCCAAATGAGAGATTTAAAAGCAGCTTAAATACTTGTTTTTATTTGGGTAATAAATCAGTTTTAATAATGGAACATAAAACTGGCGAAACTCGCTATTTTAGTCAGAATTTAGTATGTGAAGATACTGGAGTTTCATATCAAATTCCAGAGCCAAATAATTTTTCTTTTAATTCTCCAAGGGGGGCGTGCACAAAATGTAAAGGGATAGGTAAAATAAAAGAGGTTGACATCAAAAAATTAATTCCAGATAAAAATAAGAGCATTGATCAAGGTGGAATTGAACTGATTGGGGGAAAAAATTCATGGGTTTATAAACAGATAAAGTATATTTCAGAAAAATTAAATTTCTCATTAAATGAACCGATTAAAAAAATTAGTAAAAAAGGTCTTGATGCAATATTGTACGGTTTAAATGATAGTTTAAAAATTGAAAATAAGTCAATTGGAGTAAATTATGATTATTTGATAAAATTTGATGGTATTGTTAATTTTTTAGAAAATCAATTAGAAAATTATGACTCCATCAAAATTAGAAGATGGGCGAAAAATTATTTCAAAGATTCAGTTTGTGAAAATTGCAATGGCTCAAGATTGAAGAAAGAATCATTATTTTTCAAAATTGACGGTAAAAATATTAATGACATTGTAAACATGGAGATTTCAGAATTATCTAAATGGATAAAAAATTTACCCAATAAACTTAATGAAAAACAAAAAATAATATCCAAAGACATTTTAAAAGAAATTTCTGAAAGGATATATTTTATGGAAAATGTGGGTCTTGAATATTTGAATTTAAATAGAACATCTAAATCACTTTCAGGAGGTGAAAGTCAAAGAATTAGACTGGCTTCTCAGATAGGCTCTAATTTAAGTGATGTATTGTACATTTTAGATGAGCCTAGTATAGGTCTTCATCAAAGTGACAATTATAAACTTATCAAAACATTAGTAAACTTAAAAAATTTAGGAAATTCAGTGATAGTAGTTGAACATGATAAAGAAATGATATTAAATGCAAATCACATTATTGATATTGGGCCTTTAGCGGGGAAAAATGGGGGTGGAATCGTTTTTTCTGGTACCGTAAATGAATTGTTGAAATCTGACACAATAACTTCTAAATATCTTTCTGAAAAACTAAAAATAAAACATACTAAAAATCCTAGACCTGGTAATGGTAAAAACATCTTATTGAAAGGTTGTAAAGGGAATAATCTAAAAAATATAGATGTAATAATTCCATTAAATGTTTTAACAGTTGTGACAGGGGTTTCTGGTAGTGGAAAATCAACTCTAATAAACGAAACGTTATATCCATTAATCCATAATAAAATATTTAAATCCGAAAAAAATGTTCACGATTTTGATAAAATAATAGGATTAGAAAATATTGATAAAATCGTTAATATTAATCAGTCTCCAATCGGAAGAACAACCAGAAGTAATCCTGCAACTTATTGCGGTGTATTTTCAGAAATTAGAAATTTATTCTCTAACCTAAATGAATCAAAAATTCGAGGTTACAAAGCAGGTAGATTTAGTTTTAATGTTTCGGGAGGAAGATGTGAAGAGTGTAAAGGTGGTGGTCTCAGACAAATTGAAATGAAGTTTTTACCCGACGTGTATATTGAATGTGAAAGTTGTATGTCGAAAAGGTTTAATAGAGAAACATTAGAAATTAAATATAAGGGAAAGTCTATAAATGATGTTTTAAATATGAGTATTGACGACGCAACTACTTTCTTTGAACATATACCCAAAATTTACAACAAACTAAGTACTATAAAAAATGTTGGTTTAGGTTATCTTTCATTAGGTCAACAAAGTACTACGCTTTCAGGCGGTGAAGCGCAAAGAATTAAATTAGCTTCTGAATTGAGTAAAAGAGATACAGGAAAAACATTATTTGTTCTTGATGAACCAACAACAGGCTTACATTTTGAGGATATAAGAGTACTACTTGAAACAATTAAAAAATTAATCGATAGAGGGAATACGGTAATTATTATTGAGCACAACTTAGATGTAATAAAAACAGCAGACTATATTATTGATTTGGGACCCAAGGGAGGTAATGAAGGTGGAGAAATAATTTTCCAAGGATATTTCAATAAGTTTTTAAATTCAAAAACAAGTTTAACAGCAAAATTTTTAAAAAAAGAGCTAACTTAAAAGAAAAAACAAATGGAAAACAGAAATAAAAAGTGGAATGAAACAAAAACTAATGATTCATGGTCTATTTTTAAGATTATGGGTGAATTTGTTGAAGGATATGAAAGAATGAGTGCTATTGGGCCTTGCATATCAATTTTTGGATCTGCTAGAACGATTCAGGATGACAAATACTACAAGCTTGCTGAAGAAATATCATCTGAAATAGTAAATCGTGGTTATGGTGTTATCTCTGGAGGAGGTTTAGGAATAATGGAAGCAGCTAATAAGGGTGCTAATAAAAAGAAAGGTAAATCTGTTGGTCTTTGTATAAACTTGCCCTTCGAAGACACCCACAACAAATTTATTGATAAGGATAAACAGCTAAATTTTGATTATTTTTTTGTTAGAAAAGTAATGTTTGTAAAGTATGCTCAAGGCTTTGTGGTAATGCCGGGTGGTTTTGGAACATTAGACGAATTTTTTGAAGCTGTAACATTAGTACAAACATATAAAGCTGAAAGATTTCCTATAATTTTGGTTGGATCAAAGTTTTGGAAAGGATTGATTGATTGGATAAAAAATACTTTATTAACTGAGCATAAAAATATAAGTAAAGAAGATTTAGATTTATTTTATGTTGTTGATACAAAAGATGAGGTAATAGACGTTTTAGAGAACTTTCATAAAAACTATAATTTTGGTCCAAACTTTTAGAGTAACTGTCTAAACTTATAAATTAAAAATATATAAAAATTGCATAAAAATTTACTATTAAGTAAATTTGCAACACTTCACTTAGTTAATTATAACAGATGGATTATAAAGTCAAAAGAAAACACATTTCTTATGATAGTTTCAAAAAAGAAGTTTTAAAAGATTTTGAAATAATTAATTTAAGTAGGGAATGTAGTATTGAAGGAAGAAAAGAGGTTCTTACAGGAAAAGCAAGTTTTGGAATTTTCGGAGATGGAAAAGAATTGCCTCAAATTGCAATGGCAAAGTACTTTAAAAAGGGTGATTTCAGATCTGGGTATTATCGTGATCAAACTTTCATGTTTGCTATTAATGAACTAACTACAAAGCAGTTTTTCTCAGGGCTCTACGCACATACAGATTTACATTACGATCCAATGAGTGCTGGTAGACAAATGGGGAGTTCATTTTCAACTCACAGCCTAGATGATAACTACAACTGGAAAAATCTTAAGTCACAATATAATTCAAGTGCTGACTTATCTCCTACTGCCAGTCAAATGCCAAGAATTTTGGGATTAGCTCAGGCCTCAAAAATATATAAAGAAACTGATATTAAAGGTGCTGAAAAATTTTCTGAAAATGGAAACGAAATAGCCTGGGGTACTATTGGGGATGCAGCAACAAGTGAAGGATTATTTTTTGAAAGTTTTAACGCTGGGGGACTAATGCAAATACCCATGATAATAAGCGTTTGGGATGATAGCTATGGTATTTCTGTTCCATCTAAATACCAAACTACCAAAGGAGATATTTCAAAGGTTTTAAAAGGGTTTGAAATAGAAGGTGAATCCAATGGTTACAAGATTTTTAAAGTTAAAGGCTGGGATTATGTAAGTCTGATTGAAACCTATGAAAAAGCTGAAAAAATCTGTAGAGAAAAACATATTCCAGTACTTATTCATGTACATGAATTAACTCAACCCCTAGGGCACTCAACATCTGGGTCACATGAAAGATATAAAACAAAAGAAAGACTTGATTGGGAAAAAGAATACGACTGTATTAAGAAAATGAAGGAATGGATATTGGAAAATAATATTGCTGAAAAAAAGGAATTAGATCAAATTGAGCAAAAGGTTAAAAATCAAATAAAAAAATCTAAATATGAAGCTAAAAATGATTCAGTAAATGAAATTATAAATTTTATAAAAGATTTTAAGCTTGTAATAGATCAGAACAATATTGAAAATGAAAAAGTTAAAGAGATTTTAAATAAGTTAATTTTAATTAATGAACCATATAAAAAAGATCTATTTACAGCATCTGAAAAAATTATACGTGAACTAATTTTAACTAATCATGATGGAGTAAAAAAAATTTCTAATTGGATTAATAGTTTAAGGCATAACATTCAGAATGATTATAGTTCGCATCTTTACAGTGAGTCAAAATTAAATCCTACAAAAATTACAGTTAACCCACCAACTTACGAAGAAGAAGACAAAAAAGTTGACGGAAGAATAATTTTAAGAGATAATTTCCGTGAGATTTTAAAAAAATACGATAATGTTTTGATTTTTGGTGAAGATGCAGGAAAAATTGGAGGCGTTAATCAGGCTTTGGAAGGATTACAAGAAACATTTGGTGAAAAAAGAGTTTTTGACACAGGTATTAGAGAAGCAACTATTATTGGACAAGGAATAGGATTGTCAATGCGCGGTCTTAGACCAATTTCAGAAATACAATACTTAGACTACCTTTTGTACTCCATACAATTGCTTAGTGATGACCTTGCTAGCTTACATTACAGAACAAGAGGTAAACAAAAAGCTCCACTGATTATACGTACAAGAGGTCATAGACTAGAAGGAATATGGCACTCAGGATCTTTAATGGGTGGTATGATAAATCTATTGCGGGGAATTTTTTTACTAGTTCCAAGGAACATGACAATTGCTGCTGGATTTTATAATATGCTATTAAAAGGCGATCAACCAGCAATCGTTGTTGAATGTTTAAATGGATATAGAAAAAAAGAACGAATGCCTAAAAATATTGGGGAATTTACAATCGAAATCGGAAAGGTTGAGGTAATAAAAGAGGGCGATGATATATCGGTTATTTCATATGGATCAACTCTAAATATTTTAACTGAAGTAGCGAAAGAGCTTGAGAATTTTAATATTTCTTGTGAAGTAATTGATTGTCAATCTTTAATACCATTTGATATTCATAATGATATTCTTAAAAGTGTTAAAAAAACAAACAAAGTTTTAATTATTGACGAGGATTTTAAATACGGAGCATCAGCATACATTCTTGATATATTGATTAATAGACAAAATATTTACAATTATCTAGACAGCAAGCCATCAACATTATCTGCCAAAGAACACAGAACGCCATACGGGACAGATGGTGATTATTTTACAAAACCATCATTTGATGATATTTTTAAGAATATATACAAGATAATGAATGAATCTAATCCAAAAAAATTCCCTTCGGTTTAATCAACTAAAATTCTGATCACCAACTCCTCTATTAATTTTGGATTTATTTTTTTTATGTAAAGACCTTTTGAGTACATATCAAAATCTCTTATAATTGAAATTACTTTGACAGTATCCCTTAATGAGTAATTTTTTGATGCAACACTAAATTCACTTAAAAAATAAGGGTTAATTTTTAGTTTGGTTGCAATTACTTTTTCATTTTTTGATTTTATTGAGTGATAAATCAATAATTTTTTAAAAAAATCAAAAATAATTGAAGTGGTCAATACTAATGGATTAAGAGATGAGTTTTTAGAAAAAAATTGTGCAATATGAATTGCCCTATGTTTATTTTTTTCTGCTATTGCTTTTCTTAGTTCAAAATTATTATATTCCTTTGAGACTCCAATATATTTTTGAATATCATCAAGAGTTATTTTTTTATCATCTTTCTTAATCTCGATTAATTTTTCAATTTCATTGGAAATTTGGGTTAAATTATTTCCGATAAATTCATTTATCAATGCGGCACACTTATTATCTATTTGGTAGCCTGAATTTTTTATTTTGTTTTGTATCCAATTTTGAATCTGATAATCATATAATCTTTTTGATTCAAATATTAAACTGTTTGTTTGTAGTAATTTATAGACAGATTTTCTTTTATCTAAGGATTTGTGATTATAATTAAGGATTAAAATCGTTGTTTTAGATGGATTTTTAATATATGAGCTCAGGCTATCAAGTTGTTTAACTAAATTTTGAGCTTCTTTAATCAATACAACCTGATAATTTGACATTATTGGATATTTTCTACACAAATAAACGATCTCATTTACTGATGTATCTTTAGCATATAAAATATTTAAATTAAATTGCTTTTCATCTTTAGTTAGTACATT
>MDTC01195305.1_pt1 | contig 12618 bp, 6 predicted proteins | sample 811181 | NCBI WGS metagenome assembly MDTC01 (sample SAMN05326644, study PRJNA326480) | marine metagenome | isolation source: seawater | place: Pacific Ocean: North | collected 2011 | reverse complement strand
TATACCAATCAAGCCGAGGGCACGGAACCTGGTAGTTCGCATCAACATGATGCGCTCGTAACGGGCAACGCCAAAGATGTTCCGTAGAATGTTCATGAATGGTTCCCGTTTTCTTTGGGGGCTTGGTCGTCTGTCGCCATAAAATAGATGTACGCGTCTTCGAGGTTCGGGGGCTCGGGCTCAGCGCCCCTCGGCGGGGCGTCGTCTCCGACAATCCGAACTGCCAGATCATCACCCACCGGCACCACGGTGACAACATGCCATTCCTTTTGTATCTTAGTGAACCCGTCGTCGTCGACGTGCAGCGTCCAGGTCTTGTTTTCGGCATGCCGTACCAGTTCCTCTGGCGGACCGTGGAACAATAGTCGGCCGAAGTTGAGTACGGCAATATCTTCGCAGGTGCTTGAGATGTCGCCGACGATGTGGGTCGACATCAGGATGGCGCGGTTGCGGCTCAATCGCCCGAGGATCTTGCGGAATCGGATACGCTCTTCTGGATCTAGGCCGGCCGTTGGTTCGTCGACGATCAGGAAGTCGGGCTCGGCGAGGATCGCCTGGGCGATACCCAAGCGACGTTTCATGCCACCCGAGAACGTCCCCGTGTACTTGTCGCGCACCTTCGTCAGCGCCACCTCTTCCAGCGCCTGCTCAACCACCTGCTTCCGATGCTTGCTTGGCTGAATGTGAGCCAGACGGGCCATGTAGTCGAGAAACTCAAACGCAGTCAGGTTTGGGTAGGCGCCGAAGTACTGCGGCAGGTACCCGAGCCGCTGGCGGACCTCCCCGCGGGCGACGTCGATAGGCAGGCCGTCGATCGTCACTTCGCCCGTTGTTGGCTCCATCTGCGTCGACAGGATCTTGATCAGTGTTGTCTTGCCGGCACCGTTTGGGCCTAGCAGACCGAAGGTGCCGCTGCTTATACGTAGATCGAGATTGTCGAGCGCCGGGAGCGCTCCTTTTTTATAAATTTTGCTCAGTGAAGAGATCTGGATGTCCATTGACCTTCCAATGGGGAGCAGGAGGGAGAGAGACCGCCTTCGCATCCTGGGACCTGCAAGCCAGAAGTTAACTCGATACCTTATGAGAATACCGCACCGGAGGCTATTGTTCTCTATGGAGAACATTCGGTGTTCGTAAACTATCTGTAAAGATTTGTAATAGCTTCTAAAAATGCCATGTTGGAGAAGGCGCCCAGTGTAAGAGTATGGGACGATTCAATGGAGCAACGAGGGTCCGCTGCTTCCATCCCCACGATGAAAGTCAAGTGAAGTGCGAAAGATGAAGTCGCCACAGTTCCCACTCCTGTTCTTACTGATGCTGATGGTTGGCGGTTGTGAGGTCCAGACGGACGAACGCGTCATCGATCTCGTCGTGCCGGTTACCGTACAGCCGGTGGCGCGCGGCATCATAGAGTCGTTCGTTTCAACGACCGGCAGTTTGCGTGCTTCGCGCAGTGCCGACATTCTCGTTGAGGTTCGTGGAAACCTTTTCTACGTCGAGGACGTAAGCGGCAAGAAGCCAGTTGAGGGCACCCGCGTCGATGAAGGTGCCCACATCGCACGCATCGAGAGTGAGGAGTACGTCAACGGTATCCGGCAGGAGTCGCGACAACTGGGGTTGGAGAATGCCCAGAATAACCTGGCCGAAAAACAGGCGCTGTTCGATGAGGGTTTGGCGGTGGCCTCCGAGGTGCAGGCAGCCAAAAGAACTGTCGCCGACGCCGAGTCCGACATTACTGACGCCCAAATCCAGCTCGGGAAGTTGAATGTCTACGCGCCGCTTTCGGGTTATATGACCGCACTTGTTGACACGACTGAAGAGACCATCGTCGAGGCCAACACGGTGATCGGGCAGGTTGTTGACTACAGACAAGTGATCACCGACTTGAAGATTCCTAATTCGCAGATGCCGTACATCGACCTAGGGCAGGAGGTGCGGGTCATCAACTACGCCTTCCGCGACCAGGTGTTCATCGGCGCAGTATCGGTGCTCGACCCGACCCTCGATCCGACGACGCGCACTTTCCGCATCGAAGTAACGATCAACAACCCCGGGTTGGTCCTGCGTCCCGGGATGTTCATTAAGGCGGACATCGTCGTCGAGCAGCGTGCTGACATCATTGTCATCCCCAAGCAGCTGGTGCTGAGCCGGCAAAACCGTAGCGTTGTTTTTGTCGAGGAAGAGGGCCGTGCACAGCAGCGAAATATCGAGACCGGCCTGTCGAACGACCTGATGGTCGAAGTGATTGCCGGACTCTCGGAAGGCGAGCGTCTGATTACCAGAAACTTTGAGACGCTTCGCTCGCGAACCCAGGTCCGCGTTACTGGCGAGGGCGGCCCAAGGGGAATGAATAACTGAATCGGCAAGTTTTCTCCCCGTGCACTTGACGGCCTGACATGTCGCTACCAGAGTTTTCAACCCGCTATCCGGTTACCATCGCGATGGCGACTTTTGCCGTCGTGCTGCTCGGGTGGATCTCTCTCGACGGCCTCGGAACCGACCTCCTGCCGAACGTCGAGACGCCGGTCATTACCGTCGACCTGCAGGTCCCCGGGAAGTCTCCACAGGAGATGGAAGAGCGCTACACGAGACGGTTGGAGCGCGACATCAGTACGGTCAGCGGTGTCGATCGAGTCTACTCGATAACACGCTCCGGCCAGGCTGTCGTCGTTGCCGAGTTCACCTGGGAGACCGACATGGATTTTGCGCTTCTTGATGTGCAGAAGCGCATGGGTACCTACGCCACCGACGACGAGATTGGAACCCTCGACGTGACTCAGGAAGACCCGCAGGCACTGCCGGTGGCGCGCATTGCGGTGACTTCACCCGAGTATGCCGACCTTGATGAATTGTTCGGGGCCATTGACACCCTAGTAAAGCCTCGCTTCGAGGCCCTCGACGGTGTCGCCTCGGCTGAGATCGAAGGTGATGCCGAAAAGGAGATTCGCGTCATTCTCGACCCTTACCTACTGGAAGCCTTCGGCCTCACCGATAGCACGGTGGTGCAGCAAATCCAGCAAGCCAACCAGGATGTCTCAGGTGGCCGTATAGAGGAAAGTGATCAGTCGTACCAGGTAAAGGGGATGGGTCGTCTCACCGACATTACCGAGATTGAGAACCTGATCGTCGGCCAGCGCGCCGGCGCTGCCGCTGAAGGTAGCTCTGCTGCCGAGGCAGGTGCAGGCGCAGGCACGGCTGCAGGCGCAGCGACCGAGCCCGAGCTGCGAGTTCCGGTATACGTGAAAGACGTCGGCCGCGTCATCCTCGAGTATGCCGAGCGCGTGACCATCGTGCGGCTCAACGGTGTCGAGTGTCTTGGCATCGCGATCTACAAAGAGGCTGACGCCAGCACGGTAGACGTCGTGCAGACGGTGCTTACCGACATGGAGCAACTGAGGCTCGATCTACCGAACGTTGAGTTTACCGTCGTCGAGAACCAGGCTCGGTTCATCGAGGCGGCCGTCCAGGAGGTGGAAGAAGCCGCTTTCTACGGTGCTCTGCTCGCGGTCGGCGTCTTGTTCCTTTTCTTACGTTCGATCACCGTGACGCTGGTTATCGGCCTGGCGATCCCGGTCTCCATTCTGGCCACGTTCACGCTGATGTACTTTCAGGATCTGACGCTCAATATCATGACACTGGGTGGACTGGCGCTTGGCGCCGGCATGCTCGTCGACAATGCCATTGTCGTAATCGAGAACATCTACCGGCGTCTGGAGCTTGGCGCCGATCCGTATGAGGCTTCGGCCAAGGGCGCCTCCGACGTTGGGGTTGCGATCCTGGCCTCGACGTTGACCACGGTGTCAGTGTTCCTGCCGATCGTTTATGTCCAGGGGCTCGTGGGCGAGCTCTTTGAGGAACAAGCGTGGACGGTGGTGTTCTCGCTTCTGTCGTCGCTGATTGTTGCGATGACGGTGGTCCCGATGATCGCCTCGCGTCTGCTGCGCAAGCAAAGCTCGGGCCGAAGACCAAAACAAAGGCGCTTGTACCGTGCCGGGTTGTCCTTGGCGCTCGACCACAAGCTCGTCGTTTTTGTTCTTATCGTCATCTCCGCGGGGGTCACGTTCCAAATGGCGCTGACGATCCCGATGGAGTTTATTCCGCGAGAAGACCAGGGTCTTTTCAACGTCGACGTCGCATTGCCCGAGGGCACTCGCTTGGAGATGACCGACCGGGTGGCGGCACGCGTCGGTTCGATGATCCAGGAACTGGGCTCCGCCGATGTGGCCACGGTGTACTCGCGCTCTGGCCAAGACCCAGCGCGGGTGACCAACGTCACCAATCCGAGTGGGCCAAACCGCACTAATCTTTCGGTGGCGTTGTCCACCGGCCCTCGTCGCAGCATCGCAGAGATGGTGGAGGCCATCGACAGGGAGCTGGCCGAGATCCCCGACTTGGAGGCCAAGTACGAGCTGCAGGAAACGGCTTTGCAGGGCGTGCTCGGGGCGGAGGCGGCGCCGCTGCAGCTTGAGATCATCGGTGACGACCTCGACACGTTGCGCCGGCTGACCGCCGAGGTGGGAGCGCTGATCGAAGAGTTGCCGGCCGTCTATAACGTGCGAACGAGCTTTCAAGGCGGCCAGCCAGAAATCGATCTGAACCTGCGCGACGATGTCATCGCTGCCTTTGGACTCACGCCGCAATCGCTGATAGCTGATCTTGAACGCCGGTTGACTGGCGAAGTTGCCGGCGAGCTCTCGAAGGATCAGCGCTCGCGAGACATTCGAGTCGGTTTCGAGGACGTCACGCTCAACGAGTTGCGCTCGATTCGTATCGACACGGCTGAGGGTGCGGTTTTGACGCTTGGCGACATCGCCGATCCCCGCACTGTCGAAGGCCCGCGCGAAATTCTACGTGAGGACCAGAGGCGTATCGGGAGGATCAGCGGTTATCTGGTTGAAGGCGCCGTGCTCAGCGAGGCGATCGACCAGGTCGAAGCCCTGGTATCGCAGGTTGCGCTCCCGGTTGGCTACGGTGTTGAAATTGGCGGAGAGGAGCGCGAGCGTGCCGAGTCATTTGCTAGCCTCGGCTTCGCTCTCGGGCTATCCGTGATTCTCGTGTATATGGTGATGGCATCGCTGTTTGAATCGATCCTGCACCCGTTCACGGTGATGCTGACAGTACCGTTCGCAGGTGTCGGTGTCGTCGTTGCCTTTTGGGCATTAGGCGAGCCCCTTAGCATCATGGCTTATATCGGCGTCATCATGCTGGGGGGAATCGCGGTGAACGACGCCATCATTCTGGTTGACCACGTTAACCAGTTGCGTACCAGAATGTCGATTCGTGAAGCTGTTGTGCAAGGGGCGCAAGACAGGGTGCGTCCGATCCTAATGACCAGTGCCACCACCATTCTGGCGCTTTCGCCGATGGCGCTTGGCTTAGGAGAGGGCGCCCAGATGAGAGCGCCGATGGCGATCGCCGTGATTGGCGGACTAGTGACATCAACGCTGTTGACGTTAGTCATCATTCCGGTGGCCTACGAGATGGTCGAGCGCGTCCGCAGGTTGCCGGAGCTGCTGAGTACAACGGACCCGGCATGATCTCCAATCTTGCCATCCGCCGCCCCGTCACCACGGGGATGTTTTTTATCGCGATCGGCATGCTCGGCGTGGTTTCGCTCGGTCGACTTAGCGTCGAGTTGATGCCCGAGGTCGTCTTCCCAGAGATCTTCATTGTTGCTAACAAGAGCGCGATGTCGCCTGAGCAAATCGAGCGTGAGGTCGTGATGCCGATCGAAGAGGAGGTAGGCAAGCTCGAGAACGTAGTGCAAATCGACTCTCAGTCGCGCCTTGCCAACGGCAGGGTAACGATTGCGTACGAGCCGTCGACCGACATGAGGGTCGCCGAACTGCAGGTTAACCGACGCATGAGCCAGCTGCTGCCCACGCTTCCGGAGCAGACGACGCTCACCGTGCAGCGCTTCGACACGTCGATCTTGACCAGTGCAGTCATGACGCTCCAGGTGCTCGGCACCGGTGATCTGAACTGGCTGCGCGACTTCACCGAGGAGAAGATCCGGCCCGAGCTTGAGGCGGTCGATGGTGTGGTTTCGGCCACGCCTCTGGGTGGGCAGCAGCGGTCGATCGAGATCATCGTTGACCCCGAACTGCTGGCTGCGCACCAGTTGTCGATGAACGCAATCACCGGGGCGATCAACAGTGTCAACGTGCCGCGCGCGTACGTCGGGCGCGTGTTCGACGCCAATCAGCGTTTTCCGGTCAGTGTGTCGGGGCAGTTCGCGGCAATCAGCGAGGTCCACAACGTCGTCGTGCGGCAGGACGGGCAGCTTACCCTCGGTGATATCGCCGAGATCAACTACGGACTCCAGGAGCGCACCGACTATAGCCGGGTCAACGGCCTTGAGGCAGTCAGCATTCGCATCCAGAAGGAAAACGAGGGCAACCTGATCTCCATTGCTGAGAACCTGCTCGTCACCGTCGAGAGGCTCAACCGACAGTTCGCCGCAGAGGAGATCGAGATTACCGTTACTGACGACCAAGCGGAAATCATGCAGGAAGCCCTCGGCACGCTCCAGCGGGCGGCAGTCATCGGCGTGTTCCTGGGACTAGGCGTGCTGTTTTTGTTCCTGCGAAGTGCCCGGTTCGTTGGAATTTTGTTGTTGGCGATTCCTTCGTCTCTTCTGCTGACCTTTAACCTCATGTACGCCTGGGACCTGTCGCTCAATGTGCTATCACTTTGTGGCTTGGCGCTGTCTATGGGGATGCTCGCCGACAATGGCATTGTCGTAATGGAGTCCATCTTCAAGCACTTCGAAGCCGGCAAAGATGCCATGGAAGCGGCGCGTGCGGGGACAGCCGACGTCAGCCGCGCCATTATCGCCTCAACGACGACGACGGTAGCTGTATTCATTCCAGTGGTTTTCATCCAGAGTGAATTCCAGGACATCATCCGTGAACTTGCGCTGGCGATCACGTTTCCGCTAATGGCGTCGTTGCTTGTTGCTCTGACGCTCGTTCCGATGCTCGGGGCGCGCACACTGTCGCGTGCTTCGCTCCGGCCCCTCGGGACCGGTCGCTTGCTTGAGATGTATACAGTCGTGCTCAAGGCAAACTTACGTCATCGCGTACGCCTTGCTGTCGCTGTAGCCGTGGCGCTGCTGGCCACGCTGGTCGCCGCGTTTTTCTTGATGTTGCAGCAACAGTCCCTGACCGAAGAGAGCGGTTTCACTGTTTACATTTCGCTCGACGAAGGTGCGACCCTCGACGCCACAGATGCGGCCGTCATCAAGGTCGAGCAAGTCGTCTCTGAACTCGACGACGTAGAGACTTTTACTACAAGTGTTCAGGAAGCGCAGGGCTCGGTGAACGTCACGCTTGTTGATCGGGCCGACTACCCGGATCGCATGACCGTCGACATGGCAAAGGAGGCGCTCGAAGATGCCCTCGATGACATCGACCGCGGGGACGTAGACGTTGACTTCGATCCGCCCGCCTCAGGCGGCGGCGGCGGTGGTGGGCGGAGTGGCGGCGGTGGCGGCGGAATGACCGGTGGTTTCTCACTCGGGCAGGGTGCGACGCCGGAGACTGTCGTCGTGCGCGGCAGCGACTTCGCTACCCTGCAGATGATTGCTGACGACTTGGAATTTCGGCTCGAAGAGGTGCTCGACGTCAACGAGAACAGCATCTCGGTCGACCTGGCGCGCAGCGGTCCCGAGGTTCAGGTGATCCCTGATGCGATGGCCATGTTCGACCGCCAGCTCGCCATCAGCACGGTACTGGGGGCAATCAGCCAGGCGAACCCTCGGGGCGTGCAGACATCGACTGCTTATCTTGAAGCCGATGGTACGGAGACACCCATCGAGGTTCGTTACATCGACGATATCGAGGAAGATCCAATCGGTCTCGACGAGTTGCGGCAGCTGCCGATCCTGACCCCAGCGGGCGAGTACACGCCGATAGAAGAGGTTGCGCGCGTTCGCACCGATGAGGGGCGCAACACGATCTTGCGTACAGATCAATCACGTCGTGTTGTCCTTACCTACCGTTTCACCGACGAGGTGTCGGAGGCGCAACCCCGGATCGACGCGGCCCGCGCCTACGTACGGCTGGTGATCAACGACATGATCTTGCCGCCGGGTTACACAATCGAGGTTACCGAGGCTGAGGTCGACACGATTTACTACTGGATGATGGGAATTGCGGCCATCCTGGTGTACATGATCCTGGCGTCATTATTCGAGTCGTTTTCCTCCCCAATTGTTATTTTTTGCACGCTGCCGACCGCGGTGATCGGCTCGTGCATGGCGCTGCTGATCACCGGCACCGGCCTAACCTCAGAAGCGGGGCCGATGGCGCTACTTGGCTTCGTCGTCCTCATCGGTATCGCAGTGAACAACGGCATCATTTTGATTGATGCTGTGACCAGCATGCGCAAGCAGGGTTTCAGGCGTGAGCGGGCTGTGCTTACCGCGGGCCGCTCGCGGGTGCGTCCAATCTTAATGACATCATCAACAACGCTGCTTGGTGTTTTCCCTCTCACCCTGTCGTTTGGCGGTGATTTCGAGATCTGGCCACCGTTCGCGATCACCGTGGTTGGTGGGCTCGCGGTGTCGATGGTCTCGACGTTGATCTTCGTGCCGGTGGCCTACATGGGCATTGACCAAGTAACGGATTGGCTGCGGCGTATGGGTTGGCTCGGTGTTGGAATCGCTTCAAGCATGACAATGGCGGCCACCTATGGCGTGCAGTATCGGTATGAGAGTTATTTTTGGACGTCGATCTTTGCGGTCCCTCTATGGTTCCTTTTCCTGACGTCGGTGTGGACCATTATGCGGGCGCACCATACACGAGTGCTCGTGCACACGAGGCGGGAGCCAGTATATTCAGTGGAGCTCCACACGCTTACCAAAATATACGGAGCCCCTGGTCGATTCCGGCGCGACTGGGGCCGCTTCGAGCGCCGTGCTCGGCGCATGCTCGATGAAGGCCTCGAAGTACTTGATCGGGGGTCGGTGAAGGACGGGCTGATCTGGAAGCTTCCTGTTCTTGCGCTTCTGATCTTCCTGCACACATACGTTACGGCAGGGATGGCTCTTTTCGCGATTTCGGTTGTAACCTGGGGGCTTCTTGTTCATCTGGTGCACGCTGTCGGTTCATTGGTTCTCGAGGGATCGTCCCGAGCCTTTCTCTTTGTTGTTCGCTACGGTTTTTTGACGTTATTCCTCTACTACACACAGCGTCGACTCGATGCTTGGTCACTGACGATTACTTGCGCCGTGCTGTTCTTTGCGGTCCGTGGCGTCCGGTGGCTGGCACGCCAGGTTGAGGCCGGCAAGGTCGATATCGAAGACATGATAGGGCGGGTGGTTTGGTTACGTCGGCCGATCTATCGCATTGCCGCGAAGACGCCGATCATTGGAGCTAAACTCTCGGAGTTCACCGCGTTGCGTGGTATCAATCTGACAATTGGCCGTGGCATGTTCGGTCTGCTCGGGCCGAACGGCGCAGGCAAGACGACGATGATGCGGATTATCACCCGGGTCCTAGAGCCAACGTTTGGTTCGGTTTCGGTCAACGGAGTCAACCTCGCTGAGCACGAACACCTGCAGGGCCTGATCGGTTATCTGCCGCAGCATTTCGGCTCGTACAATCACATGACTGGCTACGAGTATCTGGAGTACCGAGCTCTACTTGAAGGATTTAAAGATTCCGCTGAGCGTAAAGAGCGCATCATGGATGTGCTAGAGCAAGTCAACCTGGTCGATCGGAAAGAAGATACGATTGGCTCCTATTCAGGTGGTATGCGGCAGCGCATTGGCATCGCCCAGACGCTATTACACACGCCGCAAATCATGGTCGTCGATGAGCCGACCGCCGGGCTCGATCCGGTTGAACGCATCCGTTTCCGCAACTTGCTGGCCCGTTTGAGCAAGGATCGCATCGTCATTTTCTCGACTCACATCGTTGAGGATGTCGCCGGCAGCTGTAACCGGCTGGCCGTCATCAACAATGGGCAGTGTGTCTACGCGGGCACACCGCAGGTTATGCGTGAGCAGGCACGAGGCAAGGTATGGGAAGCGGTGCTCGAGGAAGACTTCTTCAACGATCTTGAGCATGATCTCAATGTCATCACCCACCTGCGAACCCCGGCTGGCACCCGTGTCCACTTCTTGGCAAATGAAGCACCGACGCAATTCGAGGCTAAACAAGTAGATCCGTCACTAGAAGACGCGTACATTTACTTACTCGGTGAGCATCGAGGTGTGGCGTGAGCGACGTGAGTCGGGGCCCACAGTCGGATCATGGTGATTTCGCGCCGACGCTCGGCGCAGCAGCGCCGGATGTCGAGGCGATGCTGTCGTGGCGCGAGCTGACAAGCAGCTTAGTGTCGCTGTTTCGTCTCAGCGGTCGCGTCGTTTTTCGCCGCAAGTTGTTGTTTATGATGCTTGGCCTCCTGACGTTCTACACGATTCTCTACCTCTTTGCGGTCTACCAGCCGAACTCGGGCTTCGGCGTCGGCGATGCCTTGTTTATTTTGGTCGAGTTACCCGGCACGGTTCTCGGGATCTACCTAGCCATGGACCTGATCGCCAGGGAGCGTGACCAGCATACCCTTGAGGTGTTATTTAGCACCGCTAGCTCGCACTACACAGTTTGGAGCTTGCGGATGTTATCGGTGTACGCCGTGCTGCTGGTCACGATGATGATCATGAGCACTGTTTCTTACTATTTTTTCGCGGAGTTTCCGTACATATGGGGTGGGCTAAACGCGTTTCTGCCGGCGTTCTTGGTCGTTAACCTAACGTTCTTCTTCTCTGTTTTTACGCGCAGCGCCAATGCCGCTGGTATGTTGGGGCTCGGCTTTATAATTTTGGTCCTGATTACTTACGAAAGTTTCCAAGGGACAAATTGGGACCTGTTCCTGCACCCATTCGAGATGACGGTGATTACCGAAGATCCGGCCTGGGCTGAAAAAATCTTGATCAATCGCCTCACAGTTTTCATTGCTGGCGCGATGCTGTTGTTCCTCGCGCTGCGGCAGATGGAACATCGGGAAAGGCTTCTAAATTAAGGGTGCTTAGGACATCAATTCCAGCGGTTATTCTCGCTGGGTCCCTAACAACGTTCCCACAGGCCCTTTTAGCAACCCCACGTCCCATTACCGTTAATTCATCGCGGGAGGGTTGGTTAAGGCAGCAGAACAATCTTTAGGTCGACGTCTTTAGATTTAGATTGGGTCTGTTTTAGTTGCTGGCCGTGAAAACGGGTTGCACCCAGGCGCGCCAACCTCCGGAGTCGTAGACAACCGCGCGCACGTACACCTCGGGGCCGCGGAGCTCGAAAACGGCTGGATTTTCGGGGGTTTCGGACAGCACCTTTCCCCCGGCGCCAATGAACCTGGTCAGGTATTTGAAGTTGCCGCGTTGGCGGATGCGTATTTCAAGGCGCCGGTCGCTTACACGGATATCGTCGAGGTCAACGCCCGTGCTTGCGTAAAACAGCCCCTCTTCCAGGTGAGTAACGATCTCGTACGCATCGAGAGACCGGGCGCGTACAGTGACCCAGCCACGTCCTGGGTTGGAGTGGTCACGCCCAATAGTTTGGAAATCGTGGGCGTCATCGACAGCGATTCCGTAGATGCGCTTGCCGCGCGTAAGCAGGTAGTCCCAGATAGCCTCCAGGCCGAGCGCATCGCCGCCACCGTTGTTGTGCACGGCCGGATGACCGTTGTAGATCTCAAGGAGACGATTGTTTTCTACCTGGGCAAGTTCCTCGGCTCCAAACGACCACCCAAAGTTGGGGTGATTGATGTGCGGCGCTCCTTCTACCTCACGGATCGCGTCGACATTTTTTTGGATTGTGCCGACAAGAGTTTCAGCGGTTTGGGGGATTACGAGAGTGTTGATGTTAATACCGTTAATATGCACGGAACTGTCTTCAAAACTCGAAGTCACTTCCTCGCCGGGGATCAGAATGAAGGTTTCATCGACGATGTGCGAAAGAATCGCCGGGTTGGTCAGCACATTGTGATCGGAGAGCACCAGGAAGTTGTATCCGTTTTCCTTATACCAGGTGGCGACCTCTTCCGGGGAGGAGTCGCCATCGCTCTCCAGCGTATGTGTGTGAGTATTTCCCTTAAACCATGCCATCCCTGTCGTATCATGAGTTTCAAAGCGGAATCCACTCGATTGTGCTACCAGCGGAGCCGCTGAAGACGATCCAAAGAAAACCGTAATGGCCATTGACGCTATCAAGACAGTGTTTTTCGGTCTCAAAGGATTTCCCCGCGTTTTCGGCCTATGTTTGTGTATGAGTGAGTTTATAAGGCTTGTTCCTAGGTTAATTTTTGCATTATGGGTCAATTTTGGATTCAATTATTGTGGTGTGCCAGGCGATATTTCATCTGATCTCTAACTTGAAGTGGGCTAGTTGACTGGCAGAAATCGCGGTTTCCCCCGAATTTGGACCTTTTTGAGGATATTAAGCATGTAAAATTTACCTAAACATTCTTTATTTGCCCTTGCCAATAATTCGTTATTGAGCCTAGTCTAAAGCACTCGTAGTATGTTCCTAGCACCGTTCTTGTCCGCTATTTAGGTGGGCGTGAGATAATTTACACATGAGAAAGTTCGCGTTAGCAGCATCGATCGCCTCGATTCTA
>MDTC01166091.1_pt1 | contig 12618 bp, 7 predicted proteins | sample 811181 | NCBI WGS metagenome assembly MDTC01 (sample SAMN05326644, study PRJNA326480) | marine metagenome | isolation source: seawater | place: Pacific Ocean: North | collected 2011 | reverse complement strand
TACATGTTTGCTTGTCGCAGTCGCTGCACTGTAGGTAAAAGTTTCATTATAAATCAATCCAACACCATCAGCCGTCCTGATTGTATTCTTTTTAATTTTCCCATAGGCGTATCCAGCAACAACTGGCCGTAAATTGTTGGTTGAATCGTATACTTTTTGAGCGGAAAGATAAGTGATCGGTTTCTGATTGATCCTTCCGTCTGTACCGGTGATCGAATAGTCGGATAAAACATAATTGGCGTGGTCATTATTGGAACCACCATCACTGATTGAAATATTTTCAACCTTGAATGCTTTATCCGCCACGGAAGATCCACTCATTTCAACATTCTTGTCAGGTGAATTATTAACACTTCCATCACGATAAGTGCCAACCGCTGCAACATTAACTAAATCTCCTGTCTTCAAACCGGTCAATCCAATCGTCAGACTTTTCATCTCGGGATCACCATCGTAAGTCTTGGTTTTTCCACCGGAAACTGTGGGACTCAAAGACAAGGGAGTAACCGTGTGCGAGCCCACAACCTTGATCGTATTACTAAAAATACTGCCACTATTATTCACAGATGTTGGACCCAACAAGTACGAACCAACTTTTAACGAATTTGCAGTTGAGTTGGATGCAGACGAAGGAGAAATAGTGAAAACTATATTATTTGAACTCCCGTCTCGAACTGTCACTTGGTTGTTGGAGTCTGCAATTGGAGTGTAAGTGGAGGCACCGGAACCGGAACTTATTGTCTGGGTGGATCCTCCCGAATCAAGATAAGAAACGGAGTGGATGCTGTAAGTCGAAGCAGATCCGTATGTCGAACTATGCACGCTCGAGGATCCATCACCCATGGTTACGAGTAATTCATTTTGAGGAACAATGGTAAAGGTTCCATTGGCAGCACTTAAATTGTAGTTGGTGGAAGAAATTCCGCTAATATCAGGCGTCAATGTATAGTCACCAGCATCCACTCCCGCACTCCGCGAATAACTCGGGGAACCAGTAAGTACCGATGCGGTTTCATTGTTTACGAAACCAGTGTAGGAAACACCAGCGTATCCAGAAGGGTCGCTCTGCCCGACGAATTTAAATGAATCATTGGCAGTGATCGCTAAAGAAGCTTGGTTGATAGTGACTGAACTAGTGACCAATGTGGTCGCAGCCGAACCATTGATCGAAATGGCATAATCGGTAATGTAGGAATTGGGGCTTTGATCCGTGGCGTCTGTAGTTTCCGTAAATGAATTTATCGTTAATCCGGATATTGTAAGAGTTTTCCCGGAACCCGCGTCCGCAGAACTGTAAAAAGCACTGGAATAACTAATATTTGCACTTGCATCCCCTTCCACAAGTGAACCGCCAAAATTCCACACCGGGGAAAAAGAGGCTGACCGGTCAGTAGTTCCATCGTATGATTTGCTTGTGGTTGTACTGCCATCCAATGACAAGGTAAGGGGTTTTGCAGTAATGGTAACTTCATTCACTCCGCTGGAACGCACATAGGAAGGCAATTGATAGTTCGTGGCAATCCCCACCGAATCAGATGCATCATGAAGAGTAATTGATTTGACATATCGATTTGAATCGGACGAAGCGACATGATAGTTATAAGTTTTTGCTGAAGAATAGCGCAGGGCTTCATTGCCAATAAGTCCCGATATTGTGACTTCGTCTGAATTCCCAGAATCATTGTAAGAGGTCGAAGCATCAGAATCATCGTAGGAACTATCGAGAAATTCATTGCCGTCGTACTCTTCGCTTGCCACCAAGTTAACGGTCTTTGGATTAACCTGTACCCCACCCTCCGAGATGCTGTAGCCAAGACCATGCAAATTAGTGGTCACTGAATAAATCGATCCGGTCTTGTTATTTGATCCCTCGTAGGTTTGTATTGGCGCCTTCACATTGAGGTACTGACCGGATGAGTTGGTGGTGTAAGCAGCACCGGTAATCGAATAATTTGAATTGTCAACATCATCACCATTTTTAGCTCCGCTGGTTACCGATAGGGTTGGCAGGGTGCCCCCACTGTAGTAATCCCCATAATTTATTGTAGCGGTGGATAAAACAAGCGTGGGCTGCTCACGATAAACCGCATATTTTCCAGTGGATAAAGAAGTTGTATAATTTGTGGCACTTTCATCACTGTTGTATCTAAATCTTCCCGTGCCAGAACCGATTAAATTGGTCAATCCAGTCGACCCGGATACGCCACCGGTGAAAAAAGTGACTCGTCCACTTCCTCCAGTGGTAATACTTGGGGAACCGCTGATGATAACATCTCCACCGGAAGAGGTTCCAGCGGCGTCATTTTTTCCCGCGGTCAGTACAATTGCACTGTTCCCCGAATTGGAAGTGGTCAAATTCGCCCCCACCGTCAAGTCGTTGTCGGCATCTATCGTCAGGGTGCCAGATCCAACATCCACCGCTGCATTGATCACAACATTCCGACCAGCTGTAAGGGTCAAGTCATTTGCCGCGGAACTTGAAATCGCCGAACTGACTGTAAGGTCGTAATCACCAGAACCCGTTTGAATTGAAACATTGCTGGAAGACAGAGCAGTTACAATGGAAGTAGGGTGAATTAAAGTATCGCTTCCCACAGGAAAACTTGGCAACGCATCTGAATCAGTAGTTCCTGAGTTTGTAATTGTTATATGACCGGGATCCAGCAACCAAGTTCCAGTCTCGCCAAATGAAGCAAGTGTAGAAACTCGAGCGTGATTGATTGCAAGGTTACGACCAGAGGTTTCCACCATTCCCCCATTCCCTCCATACTTTCCACCCTCTGCGTAAATTTCTCCGACCACAGTAGTGAAAGAATTGGGCTTAAGAATATCTGACCATAATACAACTGTTCCTCCCTCACCCGAGTCTGTTGAACTGGCATTAATTTTGGCACCGGATTCCATCGTTACTTTTGTTGCCTCGAGCAAAGCATCAGGATTTTCAAATACCCGAAGTTCATCACTTGCCCCACCCTGCCAATCACCTCCGATTAAAACCTGACCACCTCCAATCGTACCAGTCGCGTCAATGATGGAATTCTCCTTCAAAATAATTTCGTCCGCTTCCAGGGTAACCATTCCACCCTTTCCATTTTTCGAGGAAACTTCAAGCAAACCGCCTTGTTCTATTGATCCGTTTTCTCCGGCGGTAAAAAGAATTCGACCGCCTACCCGGCGAATACCGGTGGCTTTTATTTTTCCCGTGTTTCGGACAAGTCCTCCACGAAGGGAACCCAATGCCTGAGCGGATAAAATAACCAGTCCCTCTTCGGCTTCTATCACATGACTATTTTCCACCAGAGCATCCCATGCACCGGATTCAACCCGTAGTCCGGATAATCTTTGATTGGGATCGAGTTGTAATTCGATTAAATCCCCTGAAGCCATGGCCACTGTTCCCTTTTGGGCAAAAACCAGTCCCTCATTTCTGACTTCCGGGGCAAGCAAAGCAATGAATCCTTCCAGTTTTGCCCGTAACTCACCTTCGTTAATTACTTTGCCAGAATAATTCTCTCCTTGGAGAAAGCGTAATTGACCCGCCATGAAATCTTCAATCGATAGGTCCATGGTAGTGGCGACTAAGCTGCCAACATCCACCGAAGAGGTACGACCAAAGAACAGACCGTTCCCGTTGCTAATGAAGACCTGACCGGGAGCAGTGATTCGACCAAGGATTTGGCTTGGATTGCTTCCCACTACACGATTAAGGGTTGCGGACGAGGAGTTGGGCTGTGCAAAATGAACTGAGGCGGAAGAACCGAGGTCAAAGGATTGCCAATCAATCACAGCCCGTTGTGAACTTTGCTGGATCAACATATCGGGACCAATCGATCCTATGTTGGCGTTGCCCGAGTTTATAAAGCCACCAGTAGGAAGTGTGTTTGGAGGGATTGATTGGGACCAAGCAATATTGACCTGCACACTGGCCAAAGTAAGTAGACTGAGAACAAAAAACTTAACTGGTTTCCCGTTTGAAAACAAACGGGATTCCGAATGTTGTTTTCGGCATCCGGACAAAGGACGAAATGATAAAAAAATGGGCACGCGCGCGTAGACTCTTTAAAGGGAGAAGATTGATTAACACAAATTCAAAAGCTTCGGGCAAGTACAATCCATACCCGATTTTCTTTTAAACTGCCATCTTGATCCATGCCCGTGGGCTGCGGATTCGGATTTTGCCCGATCCTTCTGGCATAGGTCGCCTGTACGCTAAATCCCAGTGGAGCCGTCCATGATGCATTAAGACCAGCTCCCGAAATCTCATACCCACTTGGACCCAAAGAGGACGGGTCTCTTTTTTCGACCATCCCCCAATCATAAAAGGGTTTGAGGATTAAATTCTTATTCGCAAGGTAACGAAGTTCCACATTTAATTTTTGCCCCTGTGGGCCCGAAGCTTCTCCGGAAGGATATGCACGAATACCACCCAAACCACCGAGGCTGAAATTTTCAGCACTGTCCAAATAAGACTGTTCGCTTTCAGCGATTTGCTGAGGATTAGCAATTGGAATATTGATTTGCTGAGGATTACCGGTTGGAATATCCAACCCATATTGCCCTTGAAATGAAGTATATAAACTTAGTTTCTCGGTGAGTGCCTGTTGTCTACTCAATGCGTAATTAATGATTGTATGAGAAGCGTCGCTGACATTGAAACCGGATACATTTCCATGGGTGAAGGAAAAGCTTCCACTGTTGGCTCCACCGCCGACAAAACTGTCAAAAAAACTACTCGAAAATTCAACTTTCGTATTTTTGATCGAATAATCTTTTTGGACCGCATTTGCTACGGTAGTTTCATAGGACCGATCATCAAATTGAATGGTGGTGTAGAGATTCCCCTCTCTTGTTCGAATAATGGGATAACGAAGACTAAAGCCCTGCTCGTTGACTTTACCCGCAATTTTCAGACTCGCTAAATCTTTCGAAACTACGCGATAATTCATCCGGCTCCCATTCAGGTTCATTCTCCATCCCCCTGAACCAAGTGGAAATCCATAACTTAATCGAGCATACCGACTCCCTTCACTGCGCAGGGTTTGAAGAGCAATAGTTTCCCCCCTTCGGAAAGGACTGACCAACATTCCATTAAAAGTGATTCTTTTCGAACCAAGGGAGCGGGAATTTGCGTTGTCAACCGAAAGATCGGCAATGTAAGGAGGCTCCTTGGAACTCTTAAACACCAAATCTACATGACCTGGTTTGTTGCTTGCCTGTAAAAACCCGGACAGACTGACTCCCGGCAAGTCATCCGCGATTAAAATGCGCCGATCCAAAAACTTGGCATTGTAAAAATCACCCACAATCACCTTATCTTTAACAATTGCAGTGACAATTTCCTCATTCACTGAGGTTGATCCACTTGTGTCATAGCGGACATCCCCCAGACGTGCTTCTACAATATCCACTTGTATTCTCCCGGAGGTAACATCTTGCGGCGGAATTGTCGCTCGGCCCAGAGCCCCCTGATCTTTGTAAAATTGTTCAATTCGGGAGGTGACTTCTACGAGTTGGTTAAATGTCAATTCCTGGTTAGTGAAAGACTCGACTTGTTCTGCAAGTTGACTTTGAGAAAAAATCGATGTTCCGGGAAAATACCATTCCCGGGCAACGAAAGTCTGATTACCATCAGAACTAGTGTTTTTCTCGGTAGATTCTTGAGCTAAACTAGCAACCAGAGAAAATCCCAAAAGTGTGAAAAGAACCGAAATATTAAATCCTTTACAGTAAAATACTTTCTGCACTCGATTCAAAAATTGCATTGAGCTGTTGCCATTCCACATTTACCAATCCTAGTTATTCACAAACCACCCTTCAAGTTTAATTTACTCAGCATGTAGTCTGTTTTGGTAGTTGAAAAGTTGGAATTAAACAAAATTTTCAATCCCCTTTTTTACCTAAAATAAAAGTAGATACTTAAGCCATTTTGAATAATTATGTAGTAATATTTTTAGCCAAATTTTGACCAATAACTGGTGCAAAAGGAAAGCATTATCTAAACTTATTATACACCAGAAAAACAGGAAAAGCCACCATCGACAGCCATCACTGAACCAGTCACAAAAGAAGAGGCATCTGAAATTAAGTAATGAATCGCCCCATAAACTTCTTCCTGCTTACCAAACCGGCGAAAAGGCGTCTTATTGATAACCTGCTGACCGCGATCCGTAAAACTTCCATCCTCATTGGTAAGAAGTGCCCGATTCTGTTTCGAGATAAAGAAACCGGGTGCCACCGCATTTACCCGTACGCCATCGCCATATTTAATTGCCATTTCAGTGGCCATCCAACGGGTAAAGTTGTCAATTGCTGCCTTTGCGTTTGAATAACCAAGTACCCGGGTAAGGGCTTGAGTCGAAGACATGGAAGAAAAATTGATCACACAACCTGTTTTTTGCTCCTTGAATGCCTGCGAGAAAACTAGGGTTGGAAGCACTGTTCCTTTCAGGTTTAAATCCATAACTTTTGAATAATCCTCAAGGTCAAGGTCAAAAATTTCTTTTTCAGGTCCTATGGTTGCTCCTGGCATATTGCCACCTGCACCATTGACCAGTGCATCAACACGACCATATTTTTCTATCACTTTCTCAAATCCTTCTCGCAAAGCAGCCTCATCGAGAACATCGCAAGTCAGTCCCATAAATTTCTCTGAAATCGATTTTGCTTCCTCGGTGGCGAGATTGACGCGATCTTTGTTTCTTCCCAGGTATACCACAATGGCACCATTTTTCTGCAAGTATTTCGCGGATCCGCCTGCAAGAATTCCGGTCGCCCCGGTCACGACTACCACTTTGTCCGATAAGTCAAATAATTGATTCATTGTTCTGGTTTCGAAGTTTTCACCTCACCACACGTGCTCCTCCGCCACTCATAAGCTTTTCAACTTCAGCCAATGATGCCATCGAAGTATCCCCGGGAGTAGTCATTGCCAGAGCTCCGTGTGCGGCACCATAATTCACCGCAACTTCACCCCCATGGCCTACAAGAAACCCATAAATTAATCCGGAAGCAAAACTATCTCCTCCCCCTACTCGGTCCATAATTTCAAGACCGGGACGATGGGTCGATTCATGAAAATTCCCACCTTCCCAACAAATTGCACCCCAGTCATTAAGCGTCGCGGTTTTGACACTTCGTAAAGTCGTGGCGGTGGCCTTAAAATTTGAAAATTCAGTAACCACTTGCCTGATCATATTCTTGAATTTATCGACCTCAATCGTGGAGATATTTTCATCCACTCCTTCGACTTCAAATCCGAGGCAAGCGGTGAAGTCTTCCTCATTGCCAATCATAACATCGACCTTCCGGGCAATGGATCGGTTTACTTCCTGGGCTTTTTTGATTCCACCGATTGATTTCCAAAGTGAAGGCCTGTAATTCAGGTCATAGGAAACAATGGTCCCATATTTCTGAGCCGCTTGAACAGCTTCTTCGGTCACCTCAGCGGTCGACTCTGAGAGGGCGGCAAAAATTCCACCCGTATGCAACCAGCGAACTCCTTGATTTCCGAATAAATCATCCCAGTCAACTTCTCCAGGCTTCATTTTTGAGGAAGCAGTCAATCCACGATCCGGGACACCTACTGCTCCACGAATGCCAAACCCACGCTCGGTAAAATTCAAACCGTTTCTTATTTCACGTCCTAATCCGTCATAGGGTTTCCATTGAATCAACGATGTGTCCACACCACCTTGCATGATGAAGTCTTCAATTAAACGGCCAATTTCATTGTCTGCGAAAGCAGTTACGACAGCGGTTTCCATTCCAAAGCATCTTTTTAATCCACGGGCAACATTGTATTCTCCACCGCCCTCCCACGCCTTAAACTCTCTGGCAGTACGAATTCTTCCCTCTCCGGGATCGAGTCGAAGCATAATTTCCCCGAGTGAAACAAGGTCGAATTTACATTCTGATTTAGGTCGTATGGACAGGCTCATGGCAAGGATTGAAAAAGATAAATCTCACTTTAGTTCTTTGGAAAAGTCACTGATAACCCAGAGATCAGCATTGATTTGTTCCGCAATATGATTGAACTCGAGTATTTCATTTTCCGAAAAAAGAAGCCCTCCAGCAGCTGCAGTACGGTTCGCAAAGTCCGCTTCCATTTGCCCAGGGACAAGGCAGGAGTCATTTCCACCGGAAAGAATATCATCTAAGACAACCTTCACATTTTCTGATTGGCTCCGACCAAAGGCAAAGTCCTTCGAACTCAGGGCCTCGGGATGAATCACTTGAAAATAAAAATTAGGAGTGTGTTTGTCCCCGTCTTCTAAGTGCCTGCTTCTAAGGGTGGGCTTGGAGGCACCAATAAATGCAGCCACCAATTCGTTTATCAGAGAAAGCCCATAGCCTTTATGGGCACCAAAAGGTTTCAAAGCCGCGACCTGATTCGGATCAAGGGTCTCCTCTCCATTTTGGTCCACCGCGGCCCCCGCGGGCAAGCTTTTGCCCTCGCGTTTGAGTTGTTGAACCCGCCCCATTGCAATGACGGATGTCGCCCAATCAATCACAATTGGATAACCGATTGAATCCATCGTAGGAAATCCCCAAGAATGCGGATTGGTTCCCAGAGTGGGATCGCTACCCATGAATGGCACCACTTCCGTAATCGCGGCAGTACAATTAGTGTATGCAAAATATCCCTTTTTGGCCGCATCCATAACATACCCACCACCCCACAGGTAGTGGAAGGCATGGTCCACCGAAACCTGACCGATTCCATACTTTTCTGCCAACTCGATGCATCTCTCCATTGCCTCATAAGCAGTGGCCTGTCCAAGCTTGAATTGACAATCCCAGACCTCTGAAGCGGCGAACCGACTCTCTTTCTTAATGATCTTGGCAGCGGGGACACATCCACCGGCCTTGGATCCGAAGAGATCATCCAAATGAAGAGCCTTCAGTGCATTGTGCGTACGGATTCCATGGGTCGTGGCATAGGCGGAAAATTTAGCCGCAGCTTCGCATTCCTCTTGGTTGAATCCACGCGATTCATAGGCCTTTCGGACCAGTTCGTTGTGTATGGCCTCGGGTACAATGTAAAATTGGTCTGCTTGAGAATTCATCGATTTTAGAATTACATGGATGCTAAAACAGGTGCGTCATTGGCTTGGGCAAGTGGTTTCTCTCCGCGGAGAGCCAAGACTAAATTTTTTGCCGCCATCCCTGCCTGCCGCTGCACCGATTCATAGGTACGGGAACCAATATGTGGTGTAATTACGGTATTAGGTGCTTGCAACAAGGGATGATCACAAGGGGGTGGCTCAAGATCGAGAACATCTGCTCCATACCCTCCGACTTTCCCGGAATTTAAAGCCTCGACTAAGTCACTGACATTTACGATTTCTCCGCGTGCACAATTGAGGATCACCACTCCCTTTTTCATTTTTGAAATACTATCCCGGTTTATTAAATCGCGGGTTTGAGGGGATAAATTAACATGCAAACTGATTATATCTGCCTGCTGAATTGCTTCATCAATACTTTTACATTTCTCCACCTGATTGGTTTGAGCGAATTCTTCGTCCCAGTAGAGATCGAATCCAACAGGATGCATCCCAAAGGCATTAGCCCGGATTACCATTTCCTTACCTATTCTTCCTAATCCTATGATCGCAATTGTTTTACCAAAAATTTCATTCCCAGTCAGGCGTATCCATTCTCCGGAAGCAACATGGTTAGCTTCCTGCACCAGTTTTCTAAAAAGAGCCAGCATTAAGGCAAAACTATGCTCCGCAACCGTGGTATGATTCACCCCCGGGCAAAAAGTTAGTGGGATTCCTTTTTCAGTGACATAATCGACCTCGATCTTATCCAGCCCAATGCCGTATTTTGAAATCACCTTGAGTTTGGGCAGTGCCCTGTCTACCACCGACTCGGTAATTTCATCGTCCCCACACAGAATTGCATCCACTTCACCGACCAACTCCAGCATTCGCGATTCCGGCAACGGCCCGCGTTCACAAACCAGTTGCAAGCCTGCTTTCTTTAAAATTTCATGATGTGGACCCGGGGTGTCCTGAAAAGAGGTGGTGGTGAGTAAGACTTTCATTGAATTCGTATACGAAGGGGTAAAAGGCTTTACTCGTGATAAGCCCGACGTCAATTTACTTATTTTCCAAACATCCAAACTGAACGCATGAAAATTTTGAAGCACAGCCCATACCTTAGCCGTTTTTTACTCCTTGTATTATTTTTTGGTAACTCGGTCCTGTCAGAAGAGAAAAAAACTAACTGGAAATCACTTTTTAACGGGAAGGATCTGACGGGTTGGCACAATCCATATTCCCACGGGGAATCTCGGGCAAACAACGGGATTATCGAACTGGTGGCGGACAAAAAATTCTTCCTCGCCTATGACCGCCAGATTGCCGACTTTATCATGACGGCTGAAATTAAATTGCCAGCGGGTAAAGCGAATTCTGGCATTTTGTTTCGTTCCCAAAAAAAAGAAGACGGTTCAATGTTCGGGTATCAGGCGGAAGTCGATGGATCTGACAGGAAATGGTCGGGGGGACTGTACGATGAAGGGCGACGTGGTTGGATTCACCCAAAAAAGCCAATTGAGAATGCTTACAATGAAAAACATTGGACACCCAATCGAAAAGATGCATTCAACCGCGATGACTGGAACCATTATAAAATTAAATGCCTGGCGGATCATATTCAAATCTGGGTAAATGGAGTAAAAACCACTGATTTAAAGGACGATACTGACGACAAAGGATTCATTGCCATTCAGCACCATGGGGAAAAAGGACAAGTTTATCAATTCCGCAACCTCAGACTCAAGGAAATCACTCCTTAATTTCTGATACATTCTAAGATGCCTGAAAAAAATTTTAAAGTTGGAATCATAGGAGCAGGTGTAATCGCCGACTTTCACGCACTGGCACTTCAGGCAATGGAGGGGACCGAATTAGTTGCGGCTTACGCGAGGAATCAAGAAAAATCTGACGCATTCAGCCGAAAGTATCGATGTACTGGCTACTCCGACCTGAAAGAATTCTTGCTGCACGAAGAATTGGAAGTTGTTACAATCGCTTCGGTAAGCGGAATCCATCTGGAGCATGTTTGCGCTTCTGCCCGGGCCGGCAAACATGTGATTTGTGAAAAACCCCTCGAAGTCACTACCGAGCGGATCGATGAAATGATTCAAGCATGCCAGGAAAACGGTGTAATTTTATCCGGTATTTTTCCGCGCCGGTTCAATGATTCAACCGCTATTTTCAAGCAGGCGGTCGAAACCGGAAGGCTGGGTAAGATCGTGCTCTGCGAGGTTTCCGTCAAATGGTGGAGGACACAGGAATATTACGATAGTGGAGCTTGGCGGGGCACCTGGAAATTGGACGGTGGCGGAGCATTAATGAATCAATCCATTCATACCATTGACTTGATGCTTTATTTGATGGGCGATGTCCACTCGGTCTGTGCATTCGGAGGCCTGGAAGCTCACCATGGTATTGAAGTCGAAGATATTGCCGTGGCCATTGTCGAATTTTATTCGGGTGCCCGTGGAGTGATTCAGGCGTCTACTGCGTGCTACTCAAATTCTGGACTTCCTGCTTCCATTCACTTGTGCGGCGACCAAGGATCGATCATGATGGCGGATGATAAGTTTAGTCTCTGGGACTTAAAGAATGCACAACCAGAAGATGAGGAAATCATGACACATTACGGGATTCAAGAACAGGCTACAGGTGCTGGTGCTGCGGACCCGAAGGCGATTGATTTTCAGTGGCATCAAAGAAATTTCGAAGATTCCATTGACTCCCTGCGACGAGGGTCCAAACCCAAGGTCGACGGAGTCGAAGGCAGAAGAGCAGTCGAATTAATCAATGCGATTTATCGCTCCATCGATCAGGACGGAGCTAAAATAATTTTGTAAAATCCTCCATTTAATCAATCTATTCAATTATGTATCTCACTGGAATTGCCGACGAAGCTTCGCAAAAAATAGAAGAACAAATCAGAGCCACCAAGGAATTGGGTTGGAACGCAATCGAATCGCGTTTCATTGACGGAAAAAATATTCACGACCTTGAAGAGGAGCACTTTGAACGGGTATGCGAAGTGCTTGAAGGATCTGGAGTTTTTGTCAATGCATTCGGTTCCGCGATCGGGAACTGGGGCAAGGATGTTCGGGATGATTTTTCCATCACCGAAAACGAAATTGCCCGGGCAATCCCAAGAATGAAAAGATTGGGTGCTAAGTTTGTAAGAATTATGAGTTACAAAGTTTTGGAACAGGAAGACCAACTGGTCGAAGAACGGATCATGCGGCTGCGTTTGATCGTGGATGCATTCATGTCTGAGGGCATTACTTCCTTGCATGAAAACTGTATGAACTATGGGGGCATGAGCGGGCAGCATACGATGGAATTATTGGAAGCCGTTCCGGGAATGAGATTAGTCTACGATACAGGTAACCCAGCCTTTAATCGAGATCGGTCAAAAGAAGGATTACCTTGGCAGGACTCTTGGGATTTTTATCAACAGGTTAAAGATCACATCGCCTATGTTCATGTCAAGGATTGCAACAACCCATCCCCGGAAAACAACAACAGGGAAACCTATGTCTATCCCGGAGAAGGCCAGGGCTATGTTCGAGAAATCATG
>MDTC01066690.1_pt1 | contig 12618 bp, 22 predicted proteins | sample 811181 | NCBI WGS metagenome assembly MDTC01 (sample SAMN05326644, study PRJNA326480) | marine metagenome | isolation source: seawater | place: Pacific Ocean: North | collected 2011 | reverse complement strand
CATCACATACGTCAGTACGGCGTCAAAGCAGGGGGTATGATGAATGAAGGTCAAGACATATGATTTGACTAATACCATTGAGGTAGAAGAACTTGAAGCAGGAATCATCATTGATTACAGCATCGAAGCAAATGACGGAAAGAACGTCAATCTTCCTGCTGCTTTTGATAGTGAGTTCCGTCCTGATCTTATTCGTCGAGCAGTTCATTCTTCACGTGCTAATCGTCGGCAACCATATGGACATAGAGAGCATGGTGGAAAGCGTGCTCCTCAGCCCGGTATGAAGCACTCAGTAGAATGGTGGGGTAAGGGACGCGGCGTCAGCCGAATTATGCGAAAGACTGGTGCCCGAACAGGTGCCCAAAACCCACACACTCGTGGTGGGCGCCGTGCACACGGTCCAATGGTTCTGAAGAACTGGTCTCAAAAGTTGAATACAAAGGAAGCCAACAGCGCTAGGGATTCAGCAATTGCAGCAACTGCAGATTCAGACATGGTCGCAGCACGTGGTCACCGATTTAGTGAAAGTGTGCGATTCCCAATTGTTCTTGGTTCCTACTCCGAAGATGGTGATAAGTTCGATGTCGAAAGTATTCCTATGGAAAAGGCAACAAAGAAATTCATTGCAATGATGGAGAGCATTGGCCTTGGAGATGATTTAGTCCGCGCCCGCGAAGGTTCTAACATTCGCGCAGGTAAGGGGAAGATGCGTGGTCGACGTCGTCGAACACCACGAAGCGTACTACTTGTTGTCGCTCAACGCGATGCACTTGCTAAGGCTGCACGCAATGTTCCAGGAGTGGATGTTGCTGTTGCAAAGGATCTATGCGCCGAGGATTTGGCGCCTGGCGGTGACCCTGGTCGACTCACCGTTTGGACAAAGTCGGCTATTGAGGCACTGGAGTGATTGAAATGGATCCGTACAAGATAATATTGATGCCATGGATTACTGAGAAATCATTGGAGGCTCGTAGAGTCGCCGTCGAGGACCTTGGCTATTTACAGAATAACAACCGCTTGGAATTTATTGTTCGCCGTGAGGCTTCTAAAGCAGACATTAAGGCTGCAGTTGAGGATTTACTTGAGGTACAAGTAGCCAAAGTCAACACGCGAATTACCAAGGAAGGTAAGCATGCAAGTGTCAAGCTCGCTGAGGGTTATGATGCTGAAGAGACAGCGCTCAAACTAGGAGCGTTCTGATAGAGGTGTTATGAATGGGTAAGAGAATTAGAGCACAGCGTCGTGGTTCTTCACCAAAGAACCGAGTTAGGAGTCACCGATTCCCTGGTGCAAACCGTCTACCACGTAAGAGTGGAGAAGTTGGCGAGGTTGTCGATATGATCCACAGTCCAGTTCACACTGGGCCACTTGCTAAATTGAAGTTCGACGATGGTACTACCGGACATGTTGCTGCAACAGAAGGAATGTTTGTTGGTCAAATGGTTGCATTTGGAGAAAATGTCAGCCTGCGTCCAGGAAATGTCACAACACTCGAGCAAATACCTGAAGGTACTGCAATTTGTAATGTTGAAGCCAGGCCAGGAGATGGCGGTAAGTTCGCACGTTCAGGTGGAAATAGCGCAATGTTGGAAACCCGTATGGGTGACAAGGTGCGTGTGAGATTGCCAAGTGGCAACCTCAAAGATCTTCCAATCAACTGCAGGGCGACCATTGGTGTCCTTGCTGGTCACGGCCGTACTGAGAAGCCTCTGATGAAGGCAGGTGCTGCCCACTATCGCGCAAAGGCGCGTGGAAAACTCTACCCAAGCGTCAGTGGTGTGGCGATGAATCCAGTCGATCACCCACATGGCGGTGGAAACCACCAAGCTGTACACGGTCCAAACAGCGTATCTCGAAATGCGCCACCGGGTCAAAAGGTTGGTCATATAGCCCCAAGCCGCACGGGACGCGGTCGAGGAAAGAGGAAGGAGTGATTCTGAATGGCACGTCGAAAAAAGAAGGTAATGCGTACACCAAAGGCAGCACGTCGTGCAGCGCGCAAGCGTCGCTCGGGCGTAGCGGAACGTCGTAAGAAGGAATTCACTTATCGTGGTATGACAGTTGACGAGCTCAAGGCTCTACCTATATTTGCTCCAGAGGATGATCCTGATGCACTATCTGTTGAGGCTGTAATGCCGTCCCGTGCCCGTCGGAGCATGTCCCGTGGCTATGACAATGGTATCACTAATGGTGGTTCCAATCTAGATGAAGAGCATTTCATTAATCGCATGCAAGAAAACCCAGGGAAGACAGTAAAAACACATTGTCGCTCTCTTTACATTCTACCTGAAATGGTTGGCCGAACCGTGGGAATCCACGATGGTCGTTCTTTCAAGATGGTCGAGATACTGCCCGAAATGATTGGGCATGCTCTCGGCGAATACGCGTCAACCCGGCGTAGTGTTACTCACACTGGACCGGGTGTTGGTGCAACACGGTCCAGTAAGCACGTGGCCCTGAAGTGAGGTGTGAAGAATGAGTCGAGATCGTACTAAATCGCAATCCGGATATTCGCAGTTGCTACAAGGCAACCGCCTTGCTATCGCACGTGTAAAGAATACTGATGTCCATCACAAGCACTGTTACCAGATTGCTCGCGCAGTCAAGGGTATGTATGCTGGTGATGCAATTGAGTATCTTGAGAAGGTTGTAAAGCAAGAAGCAGCAATTCCCTACACACGTCGTAGTCGAAAAGGAAAGGGTGGTAACACAATGGCAGGTCACAGAAAAGGAAAGATGGGACCTGGCCGCTACCCACACAAAGCTTCTATCGCATTCATCAAACTAATCGAGAGTGCAATGGATAATGCTCGTCAGCACCACGAAGACATCGATGCAGAAGATATGGTAATTACACACTTGGCCGCCCACCGTGGACAGGTCAAGCGTGGATTCCGTCCCCGCGCACGTGGACGTGCTTCACCCCACAATCACTACCAAGTCAACCTTGAGATATTCCTCGAGGATATGACTTCCGAAGAAGAAGAGGAGGATGATTACTGATGTCACAGAATAGTACAATTCGCAAGTTCATCAATCGCAACGTAGAGCGATTATTGGTACGTGAGTTCCTCTTGGAAAAAACATCCCGCGCAGGGTTTGGAGGTTTGGACTTCCAGCGAACACCTGAAGGTACCAAAGTTACACTATCCGCAGAGCGTGTTGGTATGGTTATTGGTCGAAAAGGAAAGATCATCAATGAATTGCAATCAAGACTTCAGAATGATTTCAATCTAGATAACCCTCGCCTCGAAGTCGCTGAAATTGACAATCCTGAGTTGAATGCACAAGTCATGGCAAGTAAACTCGCCAGTGCTCTTGAGCGCGGATGGTATTTCCGCCGTGCTGGACACTCCACTCTCTTGAATATCATGAATGCAGGAGCAAAGGGTTGTTTGGTTGTTCTTAGTGGAAAGTTAACAGGTAGCCGTAACCGAACTCAGAAATTCCAAGCAGGCCACATCAAGTATTGCGGCGATACTGCTCTCCAGTTCATGGATGTCGGCTTCTCTGTTTGTGTGAAAAAGTTGGGTACCATTGGTTGCACAGTTGCAATTATGCGTCCTGGAAGCAAGTTACCACACGAAATTAGAATCAAAGATCGTCACGAAGTCGGACTTTCACCACTGGCAGATGTAGCTATAATCAAGGAAGGCAGTTTGGATCTTCCAGAACCTATTGCTGAAGAGGCTCCAGAAGGAGAAATTCTTGAAGAGACAATCGAGGAACCAGTCGAAGAAGCACCAGTCGAAGAAGCACCAGTCGAAGAGACTACTGAGGAGGCGAACGAATGACTCATCTAAAGTCCCGTGATATCGACAACATGTCTGCTGAGGCTAGGGACAAGCGTCTTGTTGAACTTCGTGAGGAGTTGCTGCAACTACGTGCTCAACAAGCTCTTGGCGGTTCAGCATCTAATCTTGGTGCATACAAGGCAACCCGCCGTTCAATTGCCCGATTATTGACTAAAATGAATGATAACAAGGAGTGATAACTTAATGGCAGCAATTTGCAATCTCTGTGGATTACCGGATGAGCTATGCATTTGTCAAGAAATCGCGAAGGAACAACAAAAAGCAATCATTAGTACAGTGAGAAGGAGGTATGGAAAGATGGTCACAATTGTAGAGGGTATCGATGATACAGCAATTGATATCAACCAATTAGCCAAGATTCTCAAAGGCGCTTGCGCAAGTGGTGGTACTGTCAAGGGCCGCACTATTGAATTACAGGGAGAGCACAAGAAACGCGCATCCCAGATTCTCAAAAAGAATGGATATCAAGTGGAGGTGCGCTAAATGAGCGATAGTATACACATGCCATTCCTTGCTCGAACTCTTACAGTTCAAGCATCAACTGATTCCCAACTAGTTGGGCTTTCAGGCACAGTGATCGACGAGACTCGTCGAATAATCGCCCTAGACGTGGGCGGCGAGACTAAAAAACTCGCAAAGAACGTTATCGATTTCACCCTTGATAATGAGGGTGAGATTATTCAGGGCGCAATGGTATGTCAGCGCCCAGAAGACAGAATTCATCGAAATTACCGGAGGAATTGAATATGCGAGATATTGGAGTTGAACTGAATAGCAAGCCGCAGGGCGAATGGGATGGAGATGAAAATTGTCCATTTTATGGCACATTGCGACTACGTGGGCAGATTATTGAAGGTACCATTTCCAAGGTTGGTATGCAGAGATCAGTAATTGTTGAGCGTGAACATATTCGCTACATGAAGAAATTCGAGCGATATGAAAAGCGTACACGTCGATATGCAGCCCATCTTCCGTCTTGCATTGGTGAGGTCAGTGTGGGCGACAATGTCCGAATAATGGAATGCCGCCCACTCTCCAAGACTGTTTGCTTCTGTGTTATTGAAACGGAGGCGGTAGAATGAAGGGAATTTCATCCAGAGTAACACGTGGTTTGCCTACCCAGGCAAAAATTCAGTGTGCTGACAATACTGGTGCTAAAGTTGTTCAGCTAATTTCAGTTCTGAATACTGGTGGCGTTGCACGACGTTACCCGGCAGGTGGTGTAGGTGATCTCATTAGAGTCACAGTCAAGAAGGGTACACCTGAAACCCGACGTCAGATTTTCCATGCAGTGATTGTTCGTCAGAAGAGACCATTCCGTCGCACAGATGGTACTTGGGTTCAATTCGAGGACAATGCCTGTGTTATTGTAAACGAACGTGGAGAAGTCCGCGGTTCGGATATCAAGGGACCAGTTAGCCGTGAAGCGGCTGAGCGATGGCCCCGAATTGCTGCTACTGCAAAGCAGATTGTATGAGGTGTAAAAGATGGTTAGCAAGTCCCCCAATAAACAAAGAAAGGCTGCAGCGAATGCTTCGCTTCACCATAAGCGTAAGCGCCTACGGGCACGATGCTTGGATCCAAACTACTCTGGAGTAAGGAACGTTACAGTAAGGGTAGGCGATGAAGTTGAAGTTCGTCGTGGAGACTTCGGGAATCCTAATTCACAGAAGGGCGAGAAAGGCAAGCGTCATGGTGAAGCACGCGGAAAGTCAGGACTCCGTGCGAAGGTTGCAGGTATAGATTCTGATTCAGGAAGTGTATTCATCGAAGGTTTGGTTCATTCCAAAGCAGATGGAAAGGATGAGGGTATTCCAGTACACTGTTCCAATGTTGTTGTCGTCAAGATTGACGACAGTGATCCGATTCGATTGAAAAAGTTACAATCAAGAAATGGAGGTGACAATGAATGAGTTCAAGCCATATGAAGAGACTAGCAATGCCACGTAGTTGGCCATTGACCCGAAAAACCGATGTGTGGATTTCACGTCCACGTCCGAGTGGTCATCCAATTGAGCGGTGCATGTCTGCCGGTGTTATTCTGAGAGATGTTCTTGGTGTTGCGCAGACCATGCGTGAAGCAAAGCGAGCATTATCTACAGGCCTTATTCGAGTTGATGGTCGAGCTATCAGTGATTTGCGTCGTGGTGTTGGAGTGATGGATGTATTGTCAATTGGTGACAATCACTACCGCTGCATTCTTGATAAGAATGGGAAACTGCGCTACAAATCAATTTCGGCTAAGGATGCAACTCACAAGATATGCAGAGTAGATGGAAAGACCACAGTCAAGGGAGGAATCACACAGTTGAATCTTCATGACGGTCGAAACATCTTGATTGATGATGCGAACAAATACAACACCATGGATTCTCTTCTGATTGATGTAGAATCTCAAAAAGTTAAGAAACATTACAAATTCGAAAGTGGTGCAAACTGCTACCTAGTTGGTGGAAGTCACACAGGTAGTACTGCAGCTATGACAGAATACATTGTCAAGCGATCTAGCAAAGACAACGAAGTAGCCTTCGGAGACTTTGGTACAATCGTCGACCACGTTTTCGTTATCGGCGATAACACACTACCATTGGATGAGGTGAGTGCATGAGTGAAACAGTAAACCCAATGCTAACACCACGTATCACTAAGGTAACCGTGAATATCGGGGTTGGTGAAGGTGGCAACCGTCTTGTTCTAGGCGAAAGAGTCCTAGAGTTAGTCACTGGTCTATCGCCTGTAAGAACACTTTCCAAGAAAACAAATCGAGATATGGGTACTCGCGAAGGCGCCCCAATTGGTTGCAAAGTTACTCTTAGAGATTCTGAGCACATCGACAAGTTCCTGAAGGATGCCTTCTGGTGCCGAGAGAACACTCTTCCCTCTTACAATTGGGATGACTCTGGGAACCTTTCTTTTGGTATTCGAGATTACACAGATTTCCCCGAGATGAAGTACGATCCAGAGATTGGTATCTTTGGTATGGATGTGAACGTGGTCCTTGAGCGACCAGGTCACCGTGTAAGTCGTCGTCGGCAACGCAAAGCGAGAGTAGGTAGAGTACATCGCGTAACTCGTGAAGAAAGTTTAGGATGGTTCCAAGGCCGATATGGCCTTACAATTGTGGAGGACTGATAGCATGGCAAGAGATCATGGAGAAAAGATTGGACGAACACTAGGATGCCGACGCTGCAATCGCAAGCGCGGTATGATTCGCCGTCATGGCTTACGCCTATGTCGTCAGTGCTTCCGGGACGTAGCCCCCAAAATAGGCTTCAAGAAATTCAGTTGAGGTGGTGAAGAGATGCAATTTGATCCTTTAAGTGACGCATTCGTGAGAATTTACAACGCCGAGCAGGCTGGAAAGTACGAGGTAGAACTAGCTCCTGCAAGTAAGCTGTTAGATAACATGCTGAAGATTATGCAAATGGCCGGCTACGTCGGAGAGTATGAACGAGATACAAATGGGCGCGGAGACAAGTTCCGCGTCGAATTAGTCGGTTCCATTAACCGGTGTGGCGTTATCAAGCCACGCCACAGTGTAAAACGAGCAGATTTCGATAAGTGGGAATCTCGTTACCTACCTGCTCGAGACTTCGGTCTACTGATCATGACAACCAACCAGGGTGTCATGCATCACTATGACGCGAAGGACAAGAAGATTGGTGGCCGCTTACTGGCCTACGTATATTGAGGTGAAAAAATGGTAAAGATGGATCACATCAAACATGTCATCGAATTGTCGGATGGTATAGGAGCGTCTATTACAGACGGTGTTGTAACCCTCAACAAGGATGGCAAATCAATTTCAAGAGAATTCATCAACGCTCGAGTGAGTGTTTCGATGAATGATGGCAATGTCGAGGTTTTCTGCGATTTGCCTAGGAGGAAGGAACGTGCTCTTGCAGGTACATGGGCAGCCCACCTTAGAAATATGAACAAAGGGCTATCGGAAGGATTCGAATATCGTCTAAAGGCTGTATATTCTCACTTCCCCATGACCTTGAAGGTAGAGGGTTCTGTTCTGATGATTAACAATCTATTCGGAGAGCGAGTGCCTCGTCAGGCACCACTCCCTTGGTCGCCAGCAGATGTAACAGTCAAGGTAGAAAACAAGACTGAAGTTGTTGTATCTGGAATCGACAAGGAAAAGGTAGGGCAGACGAGTGCAAACATTGAGCGCGCTTGTCGAATTCGCGGACGAGATCGAAGAGTATTCCAAGATGGAATATACATCGTGGAGAAAGCATAGGTGGGATATGAATGAGTGAATATAGTGGCATGACAGTCGCAGAACTGAAAGAACTTCTCAAAGAAGCAGGTCTTCCAGTTTCTGGCAAGAAAGCTGACCTCATTGCACGTCTTGAGGAAGCAGGTGCACCAGTAGAAACTACAGAAGAGGTAGTTGAGGAAGAAGTTGAAGAAGTTGAAGAAGTTGAAGATGTTAACGATGACTTTGATGACTTCGATGATGAAGATTGGGATGAGGATGATGAAGAAGAGTATTTCCACGTCGCAAAGCAAAAACCTGAACTTGATGATTCAACAAAGGCAGCCTTAGAGGCTCGAAAGACTCAGAAGAAGAGTCAACCAAAATTCCGTCGTCAAGAGTGGTTCCGATACAAGCGTCTTTCGAGAACTGGTTGGAAAAGGCCACGTGGTGATGATTCTAGCCAGCGTAAAAATCGCAAGTATCGTTCACCATTGGTTCGTGTTGGATACGGTAAGATTGCAGCAGCCCGTGGACTACACCCATCTGGATTTGAAGAAGTACTTGTTCAAAGACCAGAGGATCTCGATGGTATCGATCCAGCAGTACAAGCTGCCCGAGTAGGCGGTACTGTTGGTGGCCGCAAGCGTGCACTTATTCACGAGCGTGCGGATGAATTAGGAATCCGAGTCTTAAATCGAAGGAGGGGTGTCTGATGCAAATAACAAACCAGAAGAAGATGGCAGCACAGATTTTGAAGTGTGGCGTTAACCGAATTTGGGTAGACCCACGATATATCGATCAAGTTAGTGGTGCCGTTCAGAAGTCGGATATCCGCGAACTCATTGAAGAGGGCCTGATCAAGGCCAAGCCAGTTCAAGGAACAAGCCGAGTGCGTGCACGGAAACTTGCAGAACAGAGATCAAAAGGTCGACGTAAGGGCCATGGTTCTCGAAAGGGAAGTGCCCGTGCTAGGATGCCAAAGAAGGAGCGTTGGATGCGAGTTATTCGCAGTCAAAGGCGCACACTGAAAGGGATGCGCGATGAGGGCACACTTCAGGCAAGCGAATATCGATACTACTACCGTAAGTCAAAGGGCGGTTCTTACCGTTCCATTGCTCACATGAAATCAAACATGGAAGTGGATGGCATAAAGATTGGAGGTGATGAGTGATGGCACAGGGTAGACGTCAACGTCGTAGATACAAACGTCGAAGTACAGGTCAAACAGATTATCATCGTAGATTGAAACTTCTTCGAGGAGAAACACCACGTGCAGTTGTACGGGTAACAAACACACAGGTAATTTGCCAACTTGTTGAATACGAATCAAATGGAGACAAAATTCTGTCCGTAGTTGATGGCAAATCATTGCGATCAAAGTATGGATGGCCCTCCGATGCTTCTGCTAAGTCTGTACCAGCAGCATACTGCACAGGGTATGCATTAGCAAAACAGGTTCAGAAGGCAGGACACGATGAAGCGGTACTAGATATTGGACTGGCAGCATCAACTCCAGGGAATAGAGTCTTTGCAGCCCTTAAGGGCATGATTGATGGTGGCCTTTGGGTCCCACACAGCGAGGATATTTTCCCAAGTGAGGAGAGACTCGCTGGAGCACATATCAACGACAGCATCGCAGGTGCTGTCGACAAGACCAAGAGCGCAATTGAGGAGGCTAACTAAGATGAGTGAAGAAAATGGAATGCCACAAGCACCAGGAATAGCTGCTGCTTTTGCACAATCGCAAGATTCCGAGGAAGGCGCACCTCGTCGCAGAGGTCGAGGCGTTGGCCCCGATCCAATGGAGATGTTGCGTAATTGGAAACCAAAAACTCGACTTGGTCGAATGGTACAAAGTGGACAAATCATCACAATCAATGATGCAATCTCTACAGGGATACCAATTCGCGAGGTCGAAATAGTCGATGCACTAATTCCTGGTCTTGAAGATGACATCATCAATGTCAACATGATTCAGAGAATGACTGACAGTGGACGTCGTGTAAGATTCAACGTTATGGCTTGTGTTGGAAACCGTGATGGATATGTAGGACTTGCTATATGCAAGGGTAAGGAAGTTGCAAGTACTATTCGTAAGGCAATAGAGAATGCAAAGTTGAACATTATTCAGATACAACGCGGAAACGGTTCATGGGAATCCGGTCAAGGTGCAGGTACAAGTGTACCATTCAAGGTAACAGGTAGAGCAGGTTCCACTCGAATCACTTTGCTCCCTGCTCCAACAGGAAAGGGACTTGTTATCGGAGATACTGGTCGAAAAGTACTCAATCTTGCAGGAGTTACTGATGTTTGGTCTAAGTCAAAGGGCCAGACAAGAACGACAATCAATTTTGCACAGGCAACATACAATGCCCTCAAGCAATTGAATGCTCACCGTGTAAGTGGCGACCAAGCGAGTCGCCTGAATATCGTAAAGGGGCGTGTGAATGAATGACTTGGCTAGTAATTCGTGTACGAAGTGATCGAACTGTTGAGAGAGGTATCAGGGAGACTATGGCTTCTCTCAATCTTACTCGCGTCAATCACGCTGTTTTGATTCCAGAGAATGATACCTATGCAGGTATGCTCCAAAAGGTGAAGGATTTCGTAACTTGGGGCGAAGTATCTGCAGATGCAATCGCAGGAATCATTCGGGACCGCGGTCGTCTAATTGGCGATAAAACCGTGACCGATGCAGCAGTAAAAGAAGCAACAGATTACAAGGACATTAGCGCTTTTTCGAAAGCAATCGCCAGTGGCGATGCTACTGTCAAAGATATGGAGACGATGAAGCGCGTCTTCAGACTGCACCCGCCTCGTGGAAACAAAGGCTGGGGCGGTGTAAAGCGACACTTCACCGTAGGTGGCGCACTAGGCTTCCGAGGTGAAGCGATTGAGGAACTCGCTGCTCGAATGATGTGAGGTGAACAAGTATGGTCTCTCGAACAAATAAATTCCGTGGTCGCTCACGCTACCATGGTCGTGGAAAGAAAGCAGGAAGAGGAGCAGGTATGCGAGGAGGCCGTGGAAACGCTGGTCTGAATAAACACCGTGTCATGACTCGAATCAAGTATATGCCCAAGCATTGGGGTATGCACGGTTTCAATCGTGACCCAAGTTTGCGTGTACGCTATTCTACTTGCAATGTAAGTGCCCTTGAGAATATCGCAGGCGATTCAGACACAGTCGATCTTTCAGAGCACGGAGTCGAAAAGTTACTCGGATCTGGCCGAATCGGCAAAGCAATCAATGTCACAGTTGAGCACGCAAGTGCTCGTGCTGTGGAGAAGATTGAAGCAGCCGGTGGTTCAGTCACTATCGCTGATGGTGATGAATTCGGCGAGTGGGAAGAAGAATAATACTCACATAACAAAATAAGGAGGAATCAGAAATGAATCGACGACCCAATGTGCTGGGGATTGTGATTATATCTGCCATATACTGGGGTTCTTTGCTATATTGGCAAAGGGAATCATTGTTTGGAGATACAACTGAAATAACGTCTTTGTATGCATTTTCACTATCTCTTCCCTTTGTTGCATTCGTGATATGGGGTACGTCAACTGACTTGCCCGAGAATATCAAGAATATCAGTTATGTAGGACGTGGTTTGAAACCAGGGATATTCGTCGCATTCTTCCTTGGAGCAGCTACTTGGGGATGGTATCAGCCAGAATTGGTTGGATTCCTTCTTGTTGGAATTATTTTGATGGGTGTAATGGCAGGTTTATGTCTGGCATGTCTTTTGTACACTGGTGAGGAATCTAGTCGACTCTACGGTCTAAAGCGTTTGGTCGATGTTTATCCTTCAATTTCAAAACCAGAAGGACACGTTCGCTTTAACTCAAAGTTGTGGACTACCACCTTTGTTCTAATCATTTATTTCGCGATGACGAATGTTATGATTTGGGGTCTTTCAGAGGCTACTATTGACGTATTCAGCAGCTTCCGAGCAATTATGGCCGGTGCATCTGGTTCAATCATGCATCTTGGTATTGGTCCAATTGTTACTGGTTCGATTATCATGCAACTGTTCGCAGGTGCTAAGATTATCAAACTTGATTTGGGTGACAGTGATGACAAGCAATTGTACCAAGGTGTTCAGAAGATTTTGGTTATGATAATGATCCCAGTGGAATCAATTCCTCAAGTATATGGTTTCCTTGAGGCTGATTTGAATTTGGTATCGACATTCGGCCAAGGATGGGCAAATACGATCATCGTCGCTCAGTTGTTTATCGGTTCACTACTAGTATTCCTGCTGGATGAATTGGTCAGTAAGTGGGGTATTGGTTCTGGTATTTCTTTATTCATCGCAGCAGGTGTTGCCCAGTCAACATTCGTTGGAACACTATCGCCACTGGCAGTTAATGCAGGCGCATATAGCATGCAAAATCCACCCGCTGGAACTCTTCCAATGATATTCTATACCTTACGTTCTGCGACCTTCTATGAGATGGTACAGGCCAACGGTTTCGAAGCAATTCTCTTAGGTGACGCGATGCATCCAAACGCAGTCGTTGCACTGTTTTCGAGTGTAGTTGTGTTCCTTGTTGTTGCTTATGCCGAGAGCAGTAAGTTGGAATTACCCTT
>MDTC01268387.1_pt1 | contig 12619 bp, 13 predicted proteins | sample 811181 | NCBI WGS metagenome assembly MDTC01 (sample SAMN05326644, study PRJNA326480) | marine metagenome | isolation source: seawater | place: Pacific Ocean: North | collected 2011 | reverse complement strand
TCCTAAGAATATTATAGACTACAATTAAACCTAAGGATCCTAACCCAAACAAGAAATAAGGGTCGGTATTCTTTTCATCAAAATCAAAGGAATCTACTACCCAAATCAAACTCACTGGTATTAAAACGGTAAATACCTTTGCAAAAATTAAAGATAGGAAGGCCAAAACCACACGCACCCTATACCCTAGCTTATCGCGCGGCCAAAGAAATGGAATCAAGTTTTTAATTATGGATAAATTGGTGCTGCTATTTTCTTCAGTTCTTTCAGTATTAGGCGGCATCAAATTTAACTCGTGAGCTTAAGAATATATACAAAATAATGATTAATCCAGAAGGGAAAAGACTTGACCTGGGTAAATTAAATCTGGGTCAATAATTAAATGATCATTCTTTTTATAAATTTCCATATACATAATTCCCCGCCCATAGATACGCCTAGCGATACGCCACAAACTGTTCCCTGGTTGCACAGTTATGGCCTCAGCAAAAAGCTTGTCTAGTAAATCTTTAGCCTCTTGCTTAAAGGGGGACTCTATTCTGGACAATACAGTTCCTTGGCCATCCACCTCATCTAATCGAAGCGTGTATACCCCTGGGTTAATGACACCTAAATCCAAACTCCAACTCCCATCATTGGCAGGTTGAACTTTCCTATGCAAAACATTATCTAAATAGACTAGAACAGCCATATCTGATCGGCATCTTCCAAATAATATCGCTGTGCCATCACTTGAATATTTGATCCTATCCAAAGAAACTTTTTCAACACCAATAGGATAAGGATCTTGTTTTAACAGCAAATCATCTTCTTTGACTTCAATTATCGAAACTGTATTAACCTTTTTCTCCTCGAGATTGTTATCGTCTGAATCATTAAAAAGGTTTGGTAAAATGAAGAAGCTATTGGATGAAACCACCCAGGCAGGTTCAGTTATTTGTTCATTACCCACAGTTTTATCCTCTTTCTTCTCATCCCTTGTAAGTAGTTTTAATTCACGTGCATCCTCTGATGAAGATATTTGACCCACAATAACAAAATCACCATCTTCATCCGACTCCACAGTCCCAATTACTTCAGTACCAACTTTTGCTTTCACAGTAGTACCTGCTTCTGCTTTGCCAGCAATCACTGTAACACCACTTTCATCAACCCTTAAGATATCCACCTTAGTTTCACTTTCCTCTTGCGACCCTCCATCGGTAGCCTCCTGCAGAAGACCTTTTTCCGTTTTTGTTACTTCTGAATTTTTTAGCTCTTTAATTTCTTCTGCATTATTTGTTAATTTATCATCTTGGCTTGATTTTTGAGTAATTTGATTAGTCTCTGCACCATTATTAGAGGTATCATTGTCACTTGAAGTGAGGAGATCAGATTTCTTTTTCAAATCTTGGGTATTTACTAACTCTTCCCCACTCACCTTTTTTTCCAGGGAAGACTGTTTTTCAATTAGAGATTCCTCTTCTTTTTTCACTACTGCAGACTCTGTTTCAGAAGTGTCGTTATCTTGGTTATTATTTTTTAATACTTCGACATCACTCGTATCTGCAGTCGATTGTTCGGAGGTAGAAGTTTGTTCTATCTGCTCATTTTCATCGATAGCGCGATTGACTACTATGTAAATTGCTGAGGACAAAAATCCTACTAAAAGTACTAGAGCTCCTGGCCACCCAAGCTTCATAAAAATCTTATTCATAGTTTAGCAGAAAACCTCATTCCCAATATGTTTCTGGAGTTAACCACAACATTACTATAACAGTAAATAAAAAAGGAAACCAAACATGATAAAAAGTCGAATTGATGCAATTTGTGTATTTTGTGGTTCAAGATCAGGTCATAAAAAGGAATTTTCTGAAGCTGCTTTTCAGCTTGGTAAACGTCTCGCAATAAACAAATATAAACTAGTCTATGGAGCAGGAAATATAGGGTTAATGGGCGATATAGCAAAAGCTTGTGAACAAGCAGGTGGGGACATTTTAGGCGTCATGCCTAATAGATTGACAAGAAAAGAGATTGGAAGGAAAAGTATAAGAAGCTATGTAATCACAGAAGACATGCATGAGCGAAAAAAAGTGATGTACATGAACTCAGACGCTGTGATTGCAATGCCTGGAGGAATTGGCACACTAGAAGAAATTTTTGAGATTATGACCTGGAAGCAGTTAGGGTTTCACAACAAGCCTATCTATTTATTAAATATTTTGGATTTTTGGAACAAAATACTAACTACTCTCCAAGAAATAATTGAACTGGGGTTTGCAGAAAAAACAATAATGGATTCGATCAAGGTTTGTCACTCAGTAGATGAAATCTTTTTTGATTTGGAAAATTCTGCTCTCATTGCATCTGATGAATAAATGAATAAACTAATCCAAATTAAACCAAAACTACTACCATGTATCAGGGTAAAAGGTTCTGAAAATATGAACACCGCTACCAAAAATTGAAATGTTGGGTTTAAATAGTTTACAAGACCAACTGTGGAATAATTTAATCCCGAAGTCGACAGCGAAAATAAAACTAATGGTACAGCTGTGATTAAACCAGACATAGCTAACATATAGAAATCAGTTGTGGATACATGGAATAATATCTCTGGGGAACGTAAGCTAAGAATAAACAAATAACATAATGCTATGGGGCATAACAAGAAAATCTCCACCGAAACAGTTTGCAAAGAATCCAAACCAAGGTAACTTTTTATTAGGCCGTATATACCAAAAGTTACTCCCAATAAAACAGATATATAAGGAATGTGCCCAAGACCTTTAGCAAGTAAAACTACTGCCATAAGAGCTAATAGTAGTGCTATTAACTGAATCTTCGAAAATTTTTCCTTTAAAAAAAGGAACCCAAGGCAAACTGCAATTAATGGAAAAATGTAATAGGCAAACGAAGCTTGAATAACTTGTTTTGCACTAATGGAATAAATGAAGCCAAATTGATTGATTCCTATCATGAGGCTAGCACAACCCAACAGAAAGAATATTCTATAGTTTTTAACTAAGGATAAGGTTCCATTCAGTTTTCCTGTAAAAGTCAAGAAAAATGCTAAAAAAAACATCCCCCATATAACCCTGTAGGCCATTATAATTAGAGGATCAATATGACCTAATTTACGATAAAAAAGGGGAGAAAGTCCCCAAATAGAGCAAGCCGTCACTAGAGCCAGCAGTGACGAAAGCTTCAAAAAAACCTAGCCCCTAATAACCAGATGATCACCTCATCCGTGATGCCACATTTTCCCAATTCACCAAATTATCTAGAAAATTTCCCAAGTAAGCAGGCCTTTTATTTCTGAAATCAATATAATAAGAGTGTTCCCACACATCACATCCTAATAAAGCATTCTGCTTAAAACATACCGGATTAACGCCATTCTCAGTTTTAGTGATCCTCAAAGAACCATCTTCAAGCTGCACTAACCAGCACCAACCAGCACCAAATTGTCCTACACCTGCAGCAGCAAATTGTTCCTTAAAATTTTCAATAGAGTTGAAATTTTCCTTCAAAGCGTTTTCTAGTTCTGAAGGCATTGAACTACCATCTGCACCCATCATTTCCCAAAACTGGCAATGATTCCAATGCTGTGACGCATTATTGAAAATACCATTCTGTGCTACAGATTTTGAGTTATACGTGCCAATTATTATATCCTCTATCGACTTATTTTCCCACTCTGTTCCCGCTACTAATTTATTGCCATTATCGACATAAGCTTTGTGATGCAGATCATGGTGAAATTCTAACGTTTCAGTGCTCATTCCTAACTGGCTGAGAGCATCGTGACTGTATGGTAAATCAGGAAGTGTAAAACTCATTATTAACCTCTCAAATCTGGTAATTTCTTGAAAAAATTATTGAAAAAAGCGCTATCCGCCTACGAATTATGGCAAATTATCCTTCTCAATTCAACTATTTAATTTGTCAGAATCGGAAAAAGTAAAGCGCCCGCACTTCGAGATTCTGATATGGTCACATTATACGCTCTGCATGCTACAGATGTTAAAAATATTTCAGGAACAATTTCATTCTTTTTAAGAATATTTACGAGAGTTTGGGGAATAGATTGATGATGTTTCCCAGTCCCTATGAATAAGATCTCCATGGTGGACACATCTTTCTGAAGAAATAATAAATCGCTAAACCCTTGCCATGGCATTACAATGCTGGAAAAAACAAAAATGCCCCCGCGAATTTTTTTCCCACCAACTCGAAAGTAATTTTCCCCATAAGCTTCAATTGGATGAGCTCCTTCAAATCGCGTTTCTGAAAAAAGCATTGTAAACCTATCTATTGATCGAAGTTTCCAAAATTGGTACCTGCGCCTCCAGATTCAGATGAAGACCAATCCCTTTTTACTCCTAATCTCAAAAGAACTGCAGAGGCTATAAAAATAGAAGAATATGTTCCTATCAAGACACCCCATATCATGGCGAATGTGAAACCCCGAATCACTTCTCCTCCAAATATGTACAAAGCTAAAAGTGCTAGAAGAGTTGTCACTGAAGTCATAATCGTTCTACTCAAAGTATCATTGATCGACTTATTGAGTAAATCGATAAGAGCTATTGATTGGAATTGTTTCAGATTTTCTCTAATTCGATCAAAAACTATAACCGTGTCATTTAGCGAATAACCCACGATAGTCAGTAAAGCAGCTATTATGGAAAGATTAAACTCCAAACCAATGATTGAAAAAATGCCTATAGTTATTATTACATCATGAAGTAAAGCCAGCACTGCTCCAAGTGAAAATTGCCACTCAAATCTTATCCATATATAGAAAAGGACAGCAAAAACTGCTAAACATACCGCTAATATTGCCTTGTGGACTAATTCTCCAGAAACTTTTGAGCCTACACTTTCAGTCTGCAAAAAAGAAACTGATTTCAGTGCATCTCGCATTGTTTTCTTCACATGAATTATCATTTGATTTTGAACTTCCTCATTCCCCTCCTGTTGCTCGATTTTAATTAGGTAAAGTTGGTGATCTGCTGGGCCAGCCAGAACTGTTGCTGGATCTGAAACTTTGGTAACAGTACTATCTCCAATATTTAATTCATTTAATGCTTTTCGTATTTCAATGATGGAAGTCTCATCAGATGCCTTGATCATAAGCATTGTTCCACCGCGAAAATCGATTCCATAATTTAGGCCATTGATGAGGTAAAAAATTAGAGACCCAATCACGGCAAGTATAGAAAACCATATAGCCACACTTGATATACCAAAAAACTTTATAGAAGTATTACTTGGAACTAACCTAAGTCTCATTTTTGATTCCTCACACTTCCAGTTTTTTTGGTTTAGTAAAGCCTACATAGAGAGACACCAACAACCTTGTCAAAAAGACAGCGGTAAAGACAGAAGTAATTATCCCTATTCCTAAAGTTACTGAGAACCCTCTTATAGGGCCGGAACCCAAAGTAAATAATATTAAAGCAGCAATAAATGTTGTCACATTTGCATCAATAATAGAGGTTAAAGCCTTTTCATAACCCATTTCTATAGCTCTAAAAATACTCTTACTAACACGTAACTCTTCCTTTATTCGTTCGAATATAAGCACGTTAGCATCTACGGCCATTCCTATAGTCAAAACTATGCCTGCTATTCCAGGAAGAGTGAGGGTTGCATTCATACTTGCCATTACTGAAAAAATTAGAGCAATATTAACTATTAAACCAATATTAGCAAAAAGCCCGAATAGCCCATAAGTTAAAAACATGAATATCAATATTAATACCCCTGCGATGATAGCTGCAATTTTTCCTGATCGTATGCTATCTGCTCCAAGTTCAGGACCTACGGTTCTTTGTTCAAGAACCCTAATTGATGCAGGCAAGGCCCCTGCCCTTAAGAGGATCGCCAACCTGTTGCTTTCATCTACCGTGAAACTTCCCGTTATAATTCCAGATCCTCCTGGAATATGACTCTGAATTACAGGGGCTGAAATTACTTCTGAATCTAGAACAATTGCAAAAGGATTCCCGACATTTTCCTTGGTATATTCTCCAAACTTTCTGCCTCCCACAGGATTAAATTGGAAGGACACAGCAGGTCTGTTATTTTGATCAAAGGAAGGTTGAGCATTTGTTAACTGCGCCCCAGTCACAACGCTTTTTTTCTCCAATGAAAAACATTGGGCCGGATTTTCTATAGACGGAAGAACAATGGAATTCATATTAACCTTCTTACTGCAAGAAAAGTTACTACTTATGACAGGGTGAAACGTTAGCTTGGCTGTTTTCCCTATTAACCTCAATAACTCCTCAGCAGATCCCAATCCAGGTACTTGAATCAGGATTCTTCTTTCCCCTTGTCTTTGTATAGTTGGTTCCCTTGTGCCAGCTTCATCAACTCTTCTGCGTACTATTTCAAGAGATTGCTCCATAGTTTGTTTATCAATTTTCTTCCTTTCTCCTTCGCTTAATGAAATCTTGATCGTCTTTTCATCCTTTGACGAAAATTCTAAAATACCGGCTCCAAGGGATTTACTTTCTCTTCTAACCAGAGCTATAGCTTCTTCTAATCCTTCCTTTTCCCCGATCCTGATTAACAACTCATTAATGCCCCCAGAAACCTGCTTGATTGTTCCTACAGAATTTCTAATATTTCTGAGGTGCTTTCTCATTTGAGGCCAGTAAGAAACAAGTCTCTCAGAATAAACTTCCTCAAGGCTCACTTCAACTAAAACATGTGCTCCACCTCGGAGATCCAAACCAAGGTTGACTATCCTTGATGGTGCCCAATCATACCATGTGGATGTATCTGCAATTAAAAGTTCATTTTCAGACATTTGACCAAGCTCTATCTGGGCTTGGATATCATTATACTTTTCAACTTTTGAATAAAAAAAGTGTGGAATAACACTATAAAAGCCCCAAATACAGGGTATGAAAATTATTAATATTTTCCACCAAGGAAATCTCAGCATGTTATTAGATTACCCTTTATTGCAAAATAGAAGTTTAACTATTTTTATGTCTTGTTAAGCACATTCACTATTGTCGACTTCATGACTCTGACTTTTGTATTTGAAGCAATCTCAACCTCGATTTCAGATTCATCTTTTACTTTAGTGACCTTACCTATTATACCACCTTGAGTCAGAATTTGATCCCCACGCTTCAATGCAATTACCATCTGTTTATGTTCTTTTGCCTTTTTCTGCTGAGGTCTAATAATTATAAAATACATGATCGCAAAAATCAGCAACAATGGGATCAAAGAACCAAAGGTTGATCCAAAGCCACCAGATCCAGAAGCCTGAGCATATGCAGGGGTGAAAAACATAGGATACCTCTCAAATTATTTCAATAAAGTTCTTTTTGTTAAGGCTAGTCATAGTCAATTTTAAATACTTCTCAACCAACTAACCCGATATTAACTATGTAAAAGCATTTAATCGGTCAAGAGAAATAATGGTCAATTTATCTAAACTCAGGTTGAAACTAGTTTTCCTGTGTCGAACTAAAGACATTAGAAAATGCCGCAACCTCTTCCAATGTTAGTTTCAAAGCCTGTTGCCTCAGGTGATTATCTTTAAACTTTGACATCCGATTAACCGCTATTTCTCCTGGTAACGGCTTCCATTCTAAAACCAAATTACCTTTTTTTAACTTGGCTGGTAAAGTCAATCCATAGCGGTTAGCCAATTTTTCAAATTCAACTCTTAAGTCCTCTATATTGCTGACTTCAAATCCTTTAGGAAAAACAACTTCTCCAAGAACTTCTTCCAAACATTTTTCTCCACCGATTAAATATTCCAGAAACGAAATTTGAATAGGTTCATCTTTCATCTTTCAATATTCTCCGATTGTTATATGCTATAGATAGCTACCAGTATCACTATATTTGGTAACTGACTATTTGTAAAACACCAATGATTGTATTTCCATTAAATTTGACCACATTTTAGATTTTTTCTGAAATTCTCAATTTTAGCCCTGTTGATTATTTATTTTCTAGGCAATTGATTAAGGTGAATACTCTCTGTCACATTAGAAAATCTATTTATAGCAAAGAACTAATTTACTTTCATTTTGATACCCAAAGAAACACTCTACCGAAGCATTACCAAACATTATTTGGATTTGTGATAGTTCTTTAAAGTCAATGTTTTTATTTTTCAGAATTACTTCCTTCTTCGTATTTCTCACAATGGATTCACGCGTTAGCAAAACCTGATCACCAATTCTTGTTTCTGCCAAAGTCATTGACTCAACCATAAGTAATAAACTGAAAAACATTATAGCTCTTGATAACGTCTTTATTGTCGCTTTCTTAATTTTCCAATCAAATTTTTCTGCTAAATTAACCATTATGAGCAATACCCATGCTATTTAATCGCAATATTTAATTCGTCAATCTACATTTACTGAACCAAAACCAACGTCGATCAATATATGGAAAATAAACGGCTACTCGAAATGAAGTATCAGTGATAGGTGAAGCAGTAACCAGAGTTCCATTAGGAGTCACAAATAAATCATAATTGGGTAGACTATATGATAATTGAGAAAACTTTGGCACTCCCTCAGGTAATCCAGAACCACTTCTGAAAACTAATGCCCCACCATCTAAGGAAGCTGTAAAGGGGTTTTTTTCCTTCAAAAGTGTAAGAGTATTTGTCCATGGATCGCAAAGATAATTCCCTGCAAGCACTCGGTCGAGGGTGCAGAAGTATAAAAATGAAATCATAAGAATTAAAATTTTCATTGTTTTTAACGGCAATAGTAGTATCAAAATACAATAAAAGTGTTCGGATAATTTGTAAATAGATGACAAAATAGATGGCGTTACCTGCTAAATTATGTTGGAATTTAAATTATCATGCATGAATTACTCTTGAAGCACATCAACCTAAATGAAGAAATAGCACTAGAGGCTCCCAACAGAATTTCCCTGACATATCATGAACTGAATGAAACCATCGTAAGTCTTAAGAATACCTTTGAAAAACTATCAATTAATCCCTTAGATCCTGTTGCTATAGTTTTGCCTAATGGGCCTGATTTAGGAACTCTATTTCTCGCCACTGCCTGTTTTGGAATAGCTGCCCCTTTAAACCCTAACTACAGCAAAAAGGAGTTTTTGTTTTTCCTAAAAGATTTGAGAGCTAAAGTCCTAGTAGTTGATCCCAAGCTCAAATCGACTGCTTCTTCAGCTGCCAAAGAATTGGGAATCCCAATACTTGAATTGTTTCCCAATGAAAAAGCTGGGAGCTTTATTCTCAAGAAGAATTCTGATTTTCTTCAGAACCAAACTCAAAATGAGCCATTTGAGTCGAGGCCTTCCCTTTTACTCCATACATCAGGAACAACTTCTAAACCAAAACTAGTTCAACTGACTGCTAAAAACCTTGTTCAGTCAGCATTAAACATTGGAAAAACTCTACAGTTAAGTGAACGGGACAGTTGCTTAAACATAATGCCTCTATTTCATATCCATGGCCTAGTAGCCGTTCTACTAGCATCCATATTTTCTAATAGCAGATTAATATGCCCTCCTGGCTTTAGTGCTCTAACATTTTTTGGCTTTCTTAATAAATACAGGCCAACTTGGTACAGCGGGGTGCCAACTATGCACCAACTCATACTGCAGCGTTCTAAAAGGAACCAAGACGTCATAAATAAGAATCCATTGAGATTTATTCGCTCTTCATCAGCGGCACTACCAAAACCTGTCTTAAAAGAATTGGAAACTACATTTCAATGTCCTATAGTAGAAGCATATGGTATGACGGAAGCATCTCATCAGATAGCATCCAACCCTTTACCACCAAAATCACGTAAAGCAGGAACTGTCGGCATAGCTGCAGGTCCACAAATTAAGATAATTGAAAACAATGGAAATGAGATGCCCGCTAACTGTGTTGGTGAAATAGTGATCAAAGGAAATAACGTTATCAATTGTTACGCCAATAACCCTGAAGCGAACCATAGCTCATTCCATGAAGGTTGGTTCAGGACTGGGGATTTAGGATCTATTGATGAAGACGGTTACCTCACAATCTCTGGTCGAATTAAGGAAATAATAAATAAAGGGGGAGAAAAGATATCACCTAAAGAAATAGATGATATCCTGCAAGAAATGCCTGCTATTGAACAAGTAGTATGCTTTGCTATAGGTGACAATGCGTATGGAGAAGACATTGGCTGTGCCATCGTGTTGGTCCCTGGGATGAGCTTGACTGAAGAGGAAATTGTTAAACATGCTTCAAAATTCCTTGCAAAATTCAAAATACCAAGAAGATTTTTCTTCCTTAGTGAAATTCCTGTAGGCCCTACTGGAAAATTACAAAGGATAGGTTTAGCAAAAACACTCGGTTTAGAAGATGAATGAGAATGATCCCCATTTCTGTATTTTTGGAGCTGGTGCGATCGGAGGATTAATAGCTGCCCACCTTTCTACCTCGGGATATAATACCTCTTGCGTTGCGAGAGGAAAAACACACGCCACTTTAATAGCAAACGGCATCCAAGTTTTGAGAGAAGAAAATGAAATCCATGCTAAACCTAAAATATATGAAATTTCAGAAAAAATTCCTGAAATTGATTATCTTTTTATAACTCTCAAAGCCAATTCCCTCCCCTCAGTCGCTCAAGATATCTCAAGATTGATTTCGAAGAAAACCACAATTGTTACTGGGATGAATGGAATCCCCCATTGGTATTTTAATGGCTTGGTGTCAAAATATGGTAATGTCAGAATTAAATCTGTCGATCCTGATGGTATAGTCTCCAAAGGTCTTCCACCAGAGAAAATAATCGGCTCAGTAATCTATCCTGCTGCTGAGTTAAAAGAACCTGGAGTCATAGACCATAAGAGCGGGTATAAAATCACTTTGGGAGAACCTGACGGTTCTATTACAAATAGGATAGAAAACTTAGCGTTAGCCCTTAATAAATCTGGATTCAGATCACCTATTAGAAAAAATATTCGAGATGAAATCTGGATTAAGCTGTTAGGTAATATAGCATTTAACCCACTATCAGCCTTAACCGGCGGTACCTTGGCGGATATATGTGCAAATCCTGGAACTAGGGAGATTGTAGCTAATGTCATGATTGAAGCTAAAGCGATTGGGGAAAAATTAGGTGCCAAATTCCCAATATCTATTGAAAAAAGAATTAAGGGAGCTGAAGCGGTAGGAAATCATAAAACATCAATGTTGCAAGATCTAGAAGCTCACCGTTCCATGGAAATAGATCCTATAGTAACTGCTGTGCAGGAATTAGGAGAAATCACTACCACACCTACTAAGGTTCTAGACCTAGTAAGCAGTCTTTTAAAACAAAAAGCAGAACTTCTTGGATTAAATTAATCATTTTTTTCAATAACTTAAAAAAAAAGTTTTTTTTTTTTTGTTTTTTTTCTAAATATTTTATTTTTTCAGTCGTACTGGATACAAATTCAAGAAAAAGCTATTAGGTTGGCAACCTGCCTAAAGCTAGGGGTACATAAATGGTAAAAATATCATCCGCCACTGCGGTGATGGAGGCATACTATAAACTAACTCAGTCTCCATCACAAATGGAAGAAGAGTTAAAAAACGAACTTAAGAATCCTACCGGTGACACATCTTCGCTAGATGACTTAACTGAATTGGTTGGAGCAATCAAAGACGAAGTACAATTCTTAAACAAAGCAAAAGATACCTTTAACGAAATTTATAAGGTCCTTGAAGAGGCACATACTTACCTCAGCAACCTTAATCCAGATGAAATTACTGGACAAGCTCAAGTTTCTCTAAAATTTTATTTTGATGAAATGAATAACTATATTGGAAGGATTAATGCAGCTGTTAGCAATGTAGATCAAAATAACTTCTCAAATAGGTTGGTTGACTACATTAAGAAATTGACCGCGGTAGATTTGGGCAATATTCATGCAACCTTAAGTGACCATGAAGTACAAACAAAATCAAGGTTACTTGGAGGAATAGACTCAAGCATTTCAACAACTGAAATCCTTGATGCTAAAAGTATTACAGTTGCTGGCCATTTAGGAAAACTCAATCTTTCCCAATTTACCGGTGAGTCGGCGAAGACACTTGCGTCAGAAATCTCTCACCATGAACCTAAGACAGGTGTGGTAGTTGATGCAAGAAATACCTTATCAATATCGGATTTCAGCGCAAATGGCACTTTTACCTTCAAAATTACTAATTCGAAAACAGGGAATTCTGGTCACACTATTTCTGGCATAAATATAACTGATAATGCAGACCTTACCCCGTTATTTGAAGCCATAAATGGTGCGCATGGTAAGACACATATCCGTGCTGAACTACGCTCTGATAAAGCAATGGTAAGCATGATTGACGACTCTGGCGATAACATAAATCTAACTGCTATCAATGAGGCCAGTGGCGCCAAAACATTTAATGTTTTTTCAGAATATCGAAAAAGCTCCCGCGATGCAGACCTAAACGATGTTACAATGAACTTTGGGAGCGATGTTGAACGAGCTGGAGGTTATGTCGAATTCTATGGTCATGACAAACTCCGCGCTGAAGACATTAGTATCGACAAAAGCGGTGCAGCAATTCCAACTTTAGGAGTCATTTCTATTGTTGGAGATCAGATTAGTATTGGGACTGGAACAGATA
>MDTC01265839.1_pt1 | contig 12619 bp, 7 predicted proteins | sample 811181 | NCBI WGS metagenome assembly MDTC01 (sample SAMN05326644, study PRJNA326480) | marine metagenome | isolation source: seawater | place: Pacific Ocean: North | collected 2011 | reverse complement strand
GCGACGGCGACCCCACCGACGACGACACCGACGGCGACGGCATCGCGGACTACCTGGATCCCGATGACGACGGCGACGGCGTCGACACGCTGGACGAGGACGTCGACGGCGACGGAGATCCCACCGACGACGACACCGACGGCGACGGCATCCCCGACTACCTCGACCCCGACGACGACGGCGATGGCCTCGACACGCTCGACGAGGACATCGACGGCGACGGAGATCCCACCGACGACGACTCCGACGGTGACGGCATCCCCGACTACCTCGACCCCGACGACGACGGCGACGGCGTGCTGACCTCGGTCGAGGATCTCGACGGCGACGGCGATCCGACCGACGACGACTCCGACGGCGACGGCATCCCCGACTACCTGGATCCCGACGACGACGGCGACGGCATCCCCACCATCGACGAGGACACCGACGGCGATGGGGACCCGACCAACGACGACACCGACGGCGACGGCATTCCTGACTACCTCGACCCCGACTCCGACAACGACGGCATCCCCGACGGCGAGGAGCTGGACAAGGGCACCGATCCCTACGACGACGACAGCGACGACGACGGCCTGACCGACGGCGCCGAGCTGGTCTACGGCACCGACCCCCTGGACGCCCTGGGCGATCTCGACGGCGACGGCCTCACCGACGCGGCGGAGATCCTGGAGATCGGCACCGATCACGACAACGCGGACAGCGACGGTGACGGGCTCGGCGACAAGGTCGAGGTGGACGGGGTGACCGATCCCCGGGATCGCGACAGCGACAACGACGGCCTGTTCGACGCGGAGGAGCTCGACCGGGGCACCGACCCGATCGACTTCGACTCCGACGACGACGGGCTGTCCGACGGCCTCGAGGTGCGGGTGTACGACACCGATCCCGAGCTCGCTGACACCGACGGCGACGGCCTGACCGACGGCCTGGAGGTGCTCACCCACGGCACGGATCCAGACCGCGCCGACACCGACGGGGACGGCCTGTCCGACGGGGACGAGGTCGACCTGCACGACACCGACCCCCTGGACGTCGACACCGACAACGACGGCCTCTCCGACGGGGCCGAGGTCGACACCCACGGCACCAGCCCCCTCCTCGTCGACAGCGACGAGGGCGGCGTGGGCGACGGGGAGGAGGTCGCGAACGGCACCGATCCTCTCGACGCGGGCGACGACGGCGAAGTCGACCTGACCGACACCGACGGCGATGGCCTGTCCGACGTTCTGGAGGGCCTGCTGGGCACCGATCCCGAGCTCGACGACACCGACGGGGACGGCCTGCTCGACGGAGACGAGCTGTACAGCCACCACAGCGATCCCCTCGACGCGGACACCGACGAGGACGGGCTGTTCGATGCGGAAGAGGTGGGCCTGGGCACGGATCCCGCCGACACCGACACCGACGACGACGGCATCGAAGACGGCGTCGAGACCGAGGTCTACGGCACCGACCCGACCCGCGCCGACAGCGACGAGGACGGCCTCGAAGACGGCGCCGAGCTGTGGCTGCACCACACCGACCCGCTCGCCGACGACACCGACGGCGACGGCCTGCTCGACGGGGAGGAGGTCGCCGACACCGAGACCGATCCGCTCTCTGCCGACAGCGACGGTGACGGCCTCACCGACGCGGACGAGCTCGACGTGCACGGCACCGACCCCTGGGACCGCGACACCGATGGTGGCGGGGTGACCGACGGGGTCGAGATCGCGGAGGGCACCGACCCGCTGGGGGCGCTCGACGACGTGGACGGTCTCGACACCGACGGCGACGGCCTGTCCGATGCGCTGGAGGCCCTGCTCGGCACCGCGCCCGACCAGGCCGACACCGACGGCGATGGCCTGCCCGACGGGGAGGAGGTGCGCGTGCACGGCTCCGACCCGCTGGTCAGCGACACCGACGGGGACGGGCTCACCGACTTCGACGAGGTCACGAGCCACGGCACCGATCCGCGCCTGGCCGACACCGACGGAGACGGGCTGACCGACGACGTGGAGCTCTCGCCGGACCTGGGCACCGACCCGACCGAGCGCGACACCGACGGAGACGGCCTCGACGACGGGGAGGAGGACGCCCTGTGGGAGACCGACCCCGCCGACGCCGACAGCGACGGCGATCGCCTCTCCGACGGCGAGGAGGTCAAGCGCTACGACACCGACCCCAACGACGTCGACACCGACGACGGTGGCCGTGAGGACGGCGACGAGGTCGAGATCGACGGCACCGACCCGCTCGACCCGTCCGACGACCTCGCCGATACCGACGGCGACGGCCTCACCGACTGGGCCGAGGTCAACATCCACGGCACCGATCCCGACGACGCCGACACCGACGACGACGGGCTCGAGGATGGTCGCGAGGTGAACGAGACCGACACCGATCCCCTCGACGACGATAGCGACGACGACGGCCTGCTCGACGGTCGCGAGGTCGACGAGGTGTCCACCGACCCCAACGACGCCGACACCGACGACGACGGGCTCGAGGATGGTCGCGAGGTCGACGAGTTCGGCAGCGATCCCAACGACACCGACAGTGACGAGGACGGCCTGCTCGACGGCGACGAGGTCTACGAGCACGGCACCTCGCCGACCGACGCGGACACCGACGATGGCGGCGTGGAGGACGGCGTCGAGGTCGAGCGGGGCAGCGATCCCCTCGACCCGGCGGACGACTTCCCAGACGGCGTCGAGCCCGACGTCTACTTCGCCGGCGGCTGCAGCTGCGACAGCGCCTCGTCCAGCGCCCCCCTCGCCTGGATGATCGGGCTGGTCGGCCTGCTCGGGTTCGTGCGCCGCCGCCGCTGATCGCCCGCGGCCGGTCCGCTATGCTGCCGACGCTCGCACCCCGCGGGCGTCGGCAGCGCCGATCCTGGTGCGTGCCCAGGAGCGCCCGTGAACCACTGGCTGATGAAGAGCGAGCCCGACGTCTACGGCATCGATCACCTGGAGCGCGACGGCTCGACCCCCTGGTCCGGCGTGCGCAACTATCGCGCTCGAAACTTCATGCGCGACGACATGGCCGTCGGCGATCGGGTGCTCTTCTACCACTCGAGGAGCAGGCCTCCCGGGGTGGTCGGCATCGCCGAGGTCACGGCCGCAGCCCACCCCGACGCCACCCAGTTCGACCCCGACTCCGACTACCACGACCCCAAGGCCACCCGGGAGGAGCCTCGCTGGTTCTGTGTCGACGTCGGGTTCGTGCGCCGCCTGGCCCGCCTCGTCCCCCTCGACGAGCTGAAGGCGGACCCGGCGCTGGACGGCCTGCTGGTCGCCCAGAAGGGCCAGCGCCTGTCGATCATGCCGGTCGACGCGGCCCACTACGAGCACATCGTGGCTCTCGGGGACGCGCCGACCGACTGAGGGATCCGTGGGTGGGGATCAGTAGTCGTAGCGGTGCGTGATCCAGCCGCTGTACAGCCAGTTCTCGGCGTAGGCGAACGGCGTGCCGACGTAGATCTTGAAGTAGTCGCCGACCGCGCCGTCCAGCCCGTACGCCTTGCCGACGCAGTCGTCGCACAACAGCACGCCGTTGCGGTGGATGTCCCACAGCCCCTCGATCGAGTCGAAGCCGTTGCCGGTCTGCTTGACCAGACGGAACTCGTACTCGTCGCCGGCGGCGCTGTAGAAGAGCGCGTGGGCGAACGCCGGATCGGAGCCCTCCTGCCAGGAGAACACGGCATCACCGGCCTTGAACTTGCCGATCTCCTTGCCCGCGTCGTAGTCGTACGCCACGTACGGCTTCTCGCTCTCGACGCTGTGGACGGGATCGGCGGCCAGGGCGGGCGACGCGGCGAGCACCAGGGCGAGCGGGGCGAACAGGGTCAGACGCATGGGAACCTCCGTGGGTCATAGTCGCGGCCTCGATCGAGACCGGCCCAGTTCGGTACCCTCAGGATCCCCGTGTGATCCACCAGAAATCGAAACTCTCCGAACGCACCGCCAGTACACTTCTCAGCTACGGTCCAGATCGGACGCCGCGTGGCGCTCGCGGACCTGCCCCGCGGGATCGCCCCAGGCCCGGTTGACCCTCCGGCCTCGTGCCACCGCCTCGCGCGCCCACAGCTGCTTCGTCCAGCGCTGCACGTGCTCGTACTCGTGCACCGACAGGAAGGTGGCCGCGTCGTAGACCTTGCCCAACACCAGCGCGCCGTACCAGGGCAGGATGGCCATGTCGGCGATCGAGTAGCTCGAACCCGCCATGAACTCGTTCTCCGCCAGGTGCCGATCCAGCACGTCGAGCTGGCGCTTGGTCTCCATGGCGAAGCGATCGATGGCGTAGCGGATCTTCGTCGGGGCGTAGGCGTAGAAGTGGCCGAACCCGCCGCCGAGGTACGGTGCCGAGCCGACCTGCCAGAACAGCCAGCAGAGTGCCTCGGTACGCTCCCGCGGATCCTCGGGGAGGAACGCGCCGAACTTCTGGGCCAGGTGCAGCAGGATGGCGCCGGACTCGAACACACGCCGGGGCTCGTCCCCGCTGCGATCGACCAGGACGGGGATCTTGGAGTTGGGGTTCGCCGCGACGAAGCCGCTGCCGAACTGATCCCCCGAGGAGATGTCGATGAGCCAGGCGTCGTACTCGGCACCGGTGTGTCCCGCCGCGAGGAGCTCCTCGAACAGGATGGTGACCTTCACCCCGTTGGGCGTGGCCAGCGAGTACAGCTGGAAGGGGTGCTCGCCGACCGGCAGCTCCCGCTCGTGGGTGGCTCCGGCGACTGGCCGGTTGATGCTGGCGAACTTGCCGCCATTGTCGGCATCCCAGGTCCAGATCTCGGGCGGGCTGTACGTCTCGTCGCTCATGGCGCTCTCCGTCGTGGGCTCGCCGTCGGCCAGCCGTGAGGGTTCGGGATGCGGGGCGCCGTGATGGGTGACGCTCAGGTCGCGTCGAGGATCGCCCGGCGCCGGGCGGCTGCCTGCTCGTAGACCCGCTCGTAGGCAGCCGCAGCCTGATCCCAGTCCAGGGTCTGGGCCATGCCGCGCAGCTGTAGCGCCCGCCACGCGTCCGGATGGTCTTGGAAGAGGCGCAGGGCGGCGTCGGCGGCGGCGCGCATCGCACCGGCGTCGTAGGGCCAGAAGCGGTAGCCGGTGCCAGTCCCGGCCTGCACGTCCACCGGCTCGACCGTGTCGACCAGCCCGCCCGTCGCGTGCACGAGTGGCACGGTGCCGTAGCGCAGGGCGTACAGCTGGTTGAGGCCGCAGGGCTCGAAGCGCGAGGGCATCAGCAGCAGATCGGCGCCCGCGGTCATGAGGTGGGCGAGGTCCTCGGAGTAGCCGACCCAGGTGCCGACACTCCCGGAGAACTTACCTCCGACGCCGAACATCCACTGCTCCCACCGCGACTCGCCGCTGCCGAGCAGCACCACCTGCCCCCCCCGCGCGACCAGCCACGGCACCAGCTGCTCGAGCAGGTCGAGGCCCTTCTGGTGCACCAGCCGGCCGATGAAGGCGAACACCGGGCGCTCCGGGTTCACCTCGAGGCCGAAGCGCTCCTGCAGGGCACGCTTGCATCGAGCCTTGCCGGTGAGGTCGGCCGCCGAGTAGGTCGCGGGCAGGCGCGGGTCGGTAGCCGGGTCCCACTCCGGTCCGACCCCGTTGACGATCCCGTGCAGGTCCTGGTTGCGGGCCGACAGGATGGGCTCGAGGCCGTGGCCGCGGTGCTCGGCGATCTCGCGGGCGTACGTCGGCGAGACCGTGATGAGCTGGTCTGCGGTCGACACACCGCCCTTGAGCGGGGACAGCGCGCCATACTGGGTCAGCGTGCCCTTCCAGCGCGCGGCGAGGTCGAGCCCGTCGAACGCGTCGAGGGTGGTGGCCCCGTGGTGGGCGACATTGTGCAGGGCCAGCACGCTCGGCACGCCCAGGAAGCGCCCGGCGGGCCGGCTCACCGCGTCGAGCAGCACCGGCACCAGCGCGGCATGCCAGTCGTTGGCGTGGAAGACGAGATCCTCTGCCCGGGACAGGTCCTGCTCGAAGATGGGCAGGTCGGGCACCTGCAGCGCCACCCGGGACAGCAGGGCGAAGCGGAACAAGTTGTCGCCGTACGCCCCGTTGGAGTCGCCGTAGATGCCGTCTCGGTGAAAGCTCGGGTGGTCGACGAAGACATGGTCGACGCCGGCCTTTCGGGTGTGGAAGAAGCGCACCCGGTGGTGGCTGCCGAAGAGCCACGCCCCGCCGGTGTGGCCCGTGTCCCACGCATCCTCGTACTCGGCGTAGCGCGGCGCGACCGTGACGACGTGGTGCCCCCGCGCCGCCAATGCGGGCGGCAGGGCTCCGCTCACATCACCGAGCCCCCCGGCCTTCGACCAGGGGAGGATCTCCGACGAAACATGCACGATCTGCACGGCCACCTCGTTCAGGTGGCCGTGTCATAGCGCACGCCTGTCTGCCCGACCTACAGGGTCGAGAGGAACAGGGCCAGGTCGTCCTTCTGCTCGGACGTCAGGTGGTTGGTCTTGCCCATGCCACCGTCCTCCGCGACCTCGACCAGCTCACGCAGGTTGGCAGCGCGGCCGTCGTGCAGGTAGGGCGCCGTCGCCGCGATGCCGCGCAGGGCCGGCGTCATGACCTGGTCCAGCCCGAACATGTCGTAGGCGACGGTGTCGGTGTAGGCGGCGCCGTTGTGGCAGTCCGCGCAGGCAGCCTCGCCGAAGAACAGGTCCCGGCCACGGTCGACCGCGGCCTCGTCCAGATCCATGCGGCGGGTCGCCGGGTAGGGCGTGAGGTCGATGTAGGCCTGCACGTCCTTGGACTGGTTGACCGAGGCGCCGCTGCCGCCCATGCGATCGCGGCTGGTGAGCCGGACCTCGGTGGCGACCGAGGGCACGTTGTTGGTCCAGGTCACCGGGGTGGTCTCGCTGACCACGCCCGCGAGGGACGGCGTCTGGCGCTCACCGGCGGCAAACGTCCAGGTCAGGCCGTCGTTGCGGCCATCGTAGTGGCAGGTGGCGCAGCTGATGCCGCCCGAGTGAGCCGCCATCGCCGAGTCGGTGGCGCTGTAGAACAGCTTCCGACCGGCCTCCTCCGCCGGCTCGAGCACGGCGGGCGCGGTCTCGACGGAGCTGATGACCTCCAGCGCCTGACCGGGATCGGCGAAGAAGCCGCCGCCGACGATGCCCTGGCGCAGGGTGGCGCGGGCGTCACCGTAGGGCACGGTCTCCAGCGAGCGCTCCAGCCAGGAGTCGACCACTGCCTCGTCCGAGCGCAGGAAGGCCACGCCGCGAGGGCCGACGCCGGTCTCGATGGCGATTCCCTGCACGAACTCGAAGCCGCTCTCGAAGTCCTCCATGAAGTCGGTCTCGAACCGGCCCTTCGAGTTCACGTTTCCGTCGATGGGCAGGGTCACGATGGTCTGGCTGCCTTCCATGGTGGCGAGCACCGTCAGGCCGTCCGGAGACACTGTCGCAGACGAGATGTAGGACCGGGCGTTGAGCACGTTGGGGTCACCGAACTCGTCGAACTCGCGGGAGCCCACCCCATCGGTGAAGCGCGGGGCCTGGGCGAAGAGGGTGCGCTCGGAGCCACCCTCGGGGCCGCCATCGGAGCCGGTGCCGACGATGAGGATGCTGGGGTTGGTCCTGCCGACGCCGGGGCCCGACGCGTAGCCACTGTTGGGAGCGGGTCCGTCCTCGTCGCCCTCGACCGGGGTGGTGTTGTCGACGTAGAACACGGGCACGACGATGAAGTCGCCGTCCGGGGACACGCCGATGTCACCGGTGATGCGCGGGGTCAGGGAGACGATGCTCTCGGAGCCGTCCATCTGATCGAACAGGTGGCGGATGCGCTCGGGGGGCGTGAACGAGGTCACGACCGCCTCTTCCAGGTCCACGTGGGACCAGGTGCCACCGAAGGCGCTGCCCACGTACAGGGACTTGCCGCTGGGGTGAAGGCCCAGCCAGCGGGGCTGACCGGGAACGGAGAAGCGGGCGACGATCTCGCGGGAGGCCACGTCGATCTCGACGACCTCGTCCGCCATGCCGACCGCGACGAACACCCGGGAGCCGTCCTCGCTGGCGACGACGCCGTAGGGATCCGGACCGACCTGGATGCTGTCCTTCATGACCAGCGTCTTGCCGGACTCTTCGAGGATCGCCACCGAGCCTTCGCCGCGGGTGGTGACGAACACGAGGTCACCCGCACGCGCGAGGCGGACGGGATCGATGCCCACGTCGACCATGTCCATCCGCTCGCCGGCGCGGTCCAGGATGGACACGGTGCCGTTGTCGGAGTTGGCGACGTAGACGCGGTTGTAGTCGGAAGCGGCCGCGAGGCTGGAGCTGCCGGTCGGGTGGCGCTCGTCAGAGAGCCCCGACCCGGCGCAGGCCGTGAGCGCCAGCGTGGCGAGCAGGAGAGAGGTCGTGCGCATCGATGTACTCCGGGTGCCCCTGAAATGTCCGTTCCCACCTCACTCTGACACGTGTTGCAGGCACGCGCCACTCTCCCCGTTAGGTCGATCGAAGGAGGCGGATTGGCCAGTACGTTTGTCGACCGGGGCGGAACCTTCACCGACGTGGTGACTTTCTCTGACGACGGATCCGTCCGGATCCGCAAGGTCCCCTCCGATCGCGCCGTGGTCGGCCTCCTGGCCGAGGGTGACCTCACGTTCGGTACGACCGTCGCGACCAACGCCCTGCTGGAGCACACCGGCGTTCCGGTCGCCCTGCTGACCACCGCGGGCTTCGAGGACCTGGTCCGGATCGGCGACATGACCCGGCCCGACCTCTTCGACCCGGACGCCCGCTGGCCCGACCCCCTCGTCACCCGGGTGGTCGGCATCGAGGAGCGCTGCGGCCCGAACGGGGAGCAGACCACTCCCCTCGCCCTCCCCGAGGATCTGGACCTGGACGGGATCCAGTCCGTCGCCATCGCCCTGCTCCACGGCCCCGCCGCGCCAGAGCACGAGGATCGCCTCGCGGCCTTCGTCCGCGCGCGCTGGCCCCACCTGCACGTGTCGATCGGCCACGCGCTCGATCCGGCAGTCGGCCTGCTCCCACGCCTGCACACGACCCTGGTCGACGCGGCGATCACGCCGGTCCTGCGCGACGCCCTCGACCGCGACCGCATCCCTGCGGGGGCCCGGGCCATGCGCAGCGACGGCTCCCTGGTCGATGCCGCCGAGCTCCGCGCTCCCGAGGCGGTGCTCTCCGGGCCCGCGGGCGGAGTGCTCGCCGTGGCCGCCGTCGCCCGTGCCGCCGGGTTCGAGCGCGCGGTCGGGCTGGACATGGGCGGCACCAGCACCGACGTGTGCCGGGTCGAGGTGGGCGATCTCCCGCGCCGCGAAGGCCACGTCGAGGTCGCTGGAGTGCGCCTTCGACGCCCCATGTTGGAGGTCGAGACCATCGCGGCGGGCGGGGGATCGGTCCTGGCGAGCGACGGCCTTCGCCTCTCGGTCGGCCCTCGCAGCGCGGGGGCGGATCCCGGACCCCAGTGCTACGGCCGGGGCGGCCCGCCGACGCTCACCGACGCGGCCCTCGCCGCCGGGCTGGTCGACCCCGACGCCTTCGATCCGCCCCTGCAGCCGGAGCGGATCGACCTGCCCGGACCCGCGGACGCCTTCCTCGACATCGCCCGGGAGGCCATGGCGGGCGCCGTCCGTCGCCTGGCGGTCGCCCGGGGCATCGACCTGCACGACCACGCGCTGGTGTCCTACGGCGGCGCAGCGGGTCAGCACGCGTGCGAGGTCGCGGCGCGCCTGGGCATCGGCACCGTGCTGGTCCATCCGTGCACCGCGGTGCTCTCCGCGTTCGGCCAGGCGCTGGCCCGGCGCGCGGAGGAGGCGCAGGAGGCCGTGTGGGGCGCGCTGGACACCCACTGGGACACGATCGCCACCCGGGTCGAGCGCCTGGCCGCCGACCTGCCCGACCTCGACGAGCGCGCCGTGCACCTGGGCCTGCGCGTCCGGGGCACCGACCACGCCCTGGATGTGCCCTGGTCCGCCGGCGACGACCTCCCCGACGTGCGCGCCCGCTTCGTCGCCGCCCACCGGGACCGCTACGGCTTCGATCGCGAGGACGTGCAGCTCGAGCTCGCCTGGGTCCGGGTCCGCAGCACGTCTGCGGAGAGAGCGCTTCCGCGGCTGCAGATCGACCCCTTCTCCCTGGGGGGCGCCACTGTGCGCGGACCGAGCGTGCTGCGCAGCGACACCACCTCGGTCGTGGTGCCCGACGGCTGGGAGGCCCACCTGGACGGGGAGATCGTCCGCATCGAGCACCGCCGCCGCGCTCCCCGGGCGGAGCCCACCGCGCGCACCCCCCACGGGGCCGCCCTGTGGGGCCACCGCTTCATGGCCGTCGCCACCCAGGCCGGCGAGACCCTGCGCCGCCTGGCGCGCTCGGTGAACATCCGCGAGCGCCTGGACTTCTCCTGCGCCGTGTTCGACGAGGCCGGCCAGCTGGTCGCCAACGCGCCCCACATCCCGGTCCACCTGGGCGCCATGGGCGAGACCGTGCGCGACGTGATCGCCAACGTACCCGACCTGGCTGACGGCCAGGCCTGGCTCACCAACGACCCCGGCGCCGGCGGCTCACACCTGCCCGATCTGACCGTCGTCACCGCGGTCCATCACCAGGGGCGGTGCTTCTTCGTCGCCAGCCGCGGCCACCACGTCGACGTCGGCGGCACGACCCCCGGCTCGATGCCTCCCCGCTCGGCGAGGCTGTCCGAGGAGGGCGTGGTCTTCCGCCGGCTCGCGCTGCTCGACGGGGGACGGCTGCGCCGGGACCTCGCCGCCCACCTCGCCGGGTGCCGCCAGCCCGACGTGGTGCGCGCGGATCTCGAGGCCCAGATCGCTGCGAACGCCCACGCGGCCCGACTCCTGCGCGAGCTGGGCGATGCCGACCTGCTCGCGGCCTGGATGGTGCACCTGCAGGACGTCGCCGCCGACGCTGTCGCGGCCCTGCTCCCTTCCCTCGCCGCCGCATCCGCCAGCGACCGGGTCGAGGATCTGCCGCTACAGGTCGCCGTCGCCGTGCGCGGCGGTCGCCTGCGGGTCGACTTCAGCGGCACCGGCGGTCCCCACGCGGGCAACCTCAACGCGCCGCCCGCCGTCGTGCGCGCGGCCGTGCTCTACACCCTGAGAGTGCTCGTCGATCGCCCAATCCCGCTCAACGAGGGGGCCCTGCGCGCGGTCGATCTGGTGCTCCCGTCCCCCTCCCTCCTCGACCCGCCCGCGGGCGCCGCGGTCGCCGGGGGCAACGTCGAGACCAGCCAGCGCATCGTCGACGCCCTCCTGCTCGCGTTCGGACGCAGCGCCGCTGGCCCCGGCTCGATGAGCAACCTCACCCTCGGCGGCCAGGGCTGGTCCCTCTACGAGACCATCGGGGGCGGTTCCGGCGGAACCCCCCGTTCATACGGCGCTTCGGGCCGCCAGGTCCACATGACCAACACCCGAGCCACCGATCCCGAGGTGCTCGAGCGACGCCTTCCCCTGCGCGTACGCCGCTTCTCCCTGCGACCCGGGAGCGGAGGACCTGGCGAGCACCCCGGCGGAGACGGCCTCGTCCGCGAGATCGAGCTGCGCGCACCGGGCTCGGCGGCCCTGCTCGCCGCCTGGCGGGAGGGCGGCGCACCCGGGCTCGGCGGCGGCTCCGGAGCCCCCGGTCAGGCCTTCCTCGTCCGCGGCGAGGAGCGCCTCCCCTGGGATGGCGAGCCGGTGGACCTCGACGTGGGCGACGCCGTGCGGGTCGAGACCCCGGGCGGTGGCGGGTCTCGCGGGCAGGGGCTCAGGTGACGCGGGGGCGGTTCCGACCTTCGGGGACACGCCCCCTGGAGGTCTCATGCCCACCACGATCCTCGACACCGAGTTCGCCCTCATGACCCATGACGCCGGCTCCAAGATGCTCTACCACGAGATCAGGCGCCCGCTCCGTCCGGGCGAGCTGCGCACGCTCCTCTCCGCCGGACTCGATGTCGTCAAGCGCGGCCAGGCGACCCGCTGGCTGTCCAACGATCTCGGCAACGGCGTGCTCCCGACCGCAGACGCCCAGTGGGCCCAGACCCAGTTCTCCCCCGAGGCCGTCCAGGCGGGCTGGAAGTTCTGGGCGATCATCCAGCCGGAGGGCGCGATCGGCAAGCTCCAGATGAAGCGGTTCATCCAGGACAACGCGGACATCGGCCTGACCGTGGAGATCTTCGCTGACCAGCACGCCGCAAAGGAGTGGCTGAAGGCCGCGTGATCGGCGGGTTGACAACCTGCTGACCCCCGCGCACGCCCCGATCGCGTGCAATCGGCACCTCCCCGGAGGTGCCGTGGCACCCGTGACGTTCCACCCGAGCGACGGGTTCGCGCCCTGGCTGCACCATCAGCGGGTCACCCTGGTCACGTCCACGTACGACGCGGGCAAGGTGATCCTCGTCGGAAGCCCCGATGGCCAGCGGATCGCCATGGTGGAGCGCACCATCCCGCGCTGCATGGGCCTGGCCGCGGCCCCCGCCGCGCTGTGGGTCGCGGCCCGCGGTCGCCTGCTGCGCTTCTCGGAGACGGCCGGCTCCACCGCCCAGGCTCGCCAGCTCGCGCCGCGGGTCACCTGGTACACCGGCGACATCGACGCCCACGACGTCGCCGTGGACGCAGACGGTCCGCTGATCGTGGCGACCGACTACAACGCCGTGGTCCG
>MDTC01175307.1_pt1 | contig 12619 bp, 16 predicted proteins | sample 811181 | NCBI WGS metagenome assembly MDTC01 (sample SAMN05326644, study PRJNA326480) | marine metagenome | isolation source: seawater | place: Pacific Ocean: North | collected 2011 | reverse complement strand
TCGAGCGGGTCGGGAATCGCTACAAGATTGGTGGATCTAATCTTTTTCCTAAGTCTATTCTCGCTGATCCCGAGAAATACTTCACCCCCGAAATCATGACCGCACTTGACAAAGCAGCAGAGAAGGAGTTTACCTATGGAGCATGATCGTTATGTAAGGGTCTATGAGAACATCCTTGATGACAACCTCGTCAAGAACATCATGGACCTACAACGTGACGTTGACTGGGAATACTGGGACAGAGAGGGTCGCCCTCAGTTCCACCAGTTCAACGTGACTGACTATGCTGAGAGGAACACTGATTCTGCTTGGGCAAAGGTACACAACCGTATGATTGAAGCAATCAAGGATGTGTGTGATAAGTACATGGCAGATGTAGGTTGTCAAGAGAACTGGCCAGCAGAGAATGCTTTGGAACAGATTCGATTGAAGAAGTATGTCGCAGCAGATGATGATCGTTTTGATCCTCATGTTGATGTGGGTGACCACAGCAGTGCTCGACGCTTCCTTGCTCTCTTCTTCTACTTGAATGATGTTGACGAAGGAGGAGAAACGTGGTTTACTAGAATGAAGTATAAGGTCAAACCCAAAGCAGGAAGATGTTTAGTCTTCCCTCCCACCTGGACCTATCCACATGCAGGACTACCGCCATTGTCCAATAACAAATACATTATCGGGACTTACCTCCATTACATCTGATGCAAAAGATCGAAGAAATTGCTCTTAGTAAACTCATCGTTGATGAGAACTATTGCAGGTCAGTCCTGCCATTCCTTAAAGATGAATACTTCGACACGATCTCGCATCAGGTTCTCTTCAATGAGATCAATGACTACGTGACAGAATACAATGCTATTCCTGAGTCAACTGCTCTCAAAATTGAGGTGGAGAAGAGAAAGGATTTGAGTGCTGATGTCATCAAGGACATAGAAGAGTTCCTTGATACTAAGATTGATGACACTCAATATAATGATGACTGGTTGATGGATACCACTGAGAAGTGGTGTAAAGAACGTGCGATCTATCTTGCTTTGATGGAGTCCATCAAGATTGCAGATGGGCAAGACAAGACTCGCACCAAAGATGCTATCCCTCACATCATGAGTGAGGCACTAGGCACATGCTTTGATGATACTGTTGGACACGATTACTTACTAGACGCAGATGACCGCTACGACTTCTACCACAAACAAGAAGACAAGATCCCGTTTGATCTTGAATACTTCAACAAGATTACGAAAGGTGGTCTCCCTGCTAAGACTCTCAACATCGCTCTCGCTGGTACGGGTGTCGGGAAGTCTCTATTCATGTGCCACATGGCTAGCGCCTGCCTCTTGCAGGGGCGCAACGTTCTCTACATTACACTTGAAATGGCAGAGGAGAAGATTGCTGAACGAATTGACGCAAACCTCTTCGACATCAACATCAAGCAACTCTCAGATCCCCTCTTCACCAAGCAACAGTTCCAACGAAAAGTTGACACCCTGAGTAAGAAGACGAAGGGTCGCTTGGTTATCAAGGAGTATCCCACTGCATCTGCTAACGTCAATCACTTCAAGTCTCTGTTGAATGAACTGAGCATGAAGCGTGGGTTTGCTCCTGATATTATCTTCGTTGACTATCTGAACATCTGTGCATCTGCACGATACAAGAATGCTGTGGTCAACTCTTATACCTTTGTCAAGTCCATTGCAGAAGAACTTCGTGGCATGGCATGTGAGGCAAAGGTTCCTATTGTGTCTGCCACTCAGACCACCCGCTCTGGTTATGGTAACTCTGATGTTGAGATCACTGACACCAGTGAATCCTTCGGTCTGCCTGCCACTGCTGACCTCATGGTCGCCCTGATCTCTACTGAGGATCTAGAAGCGACTGGTCAGATCATGGTCAAGCAGTTGAAGAATAGATACAATGACCCCACCATGAACAAACGATTCATTGTGGGTATTGACAGGGCAAAGATGAGACTGTATGATTGTGATCAGTCTGCCCAAGACAACCTGATTGACTCTGGTCAGGACATCGATGACAGCATCATCGAAACCAATACCAAAACCAAAAGTAAATTTGATTCCTGGCAAGTATGACCGAACCTACTAACAAACGCGCTCGCCAAGCAGGCGTACCTATTGACCACGAGTTCAGTGACAATGCATCAGCAGCAGCAGAAGAACTGAACAACCATGCTCAGGACATCAAGGAGGGCATGGAAGGTCGCCTTGAAGATATGCAGGAGGACACTCCTAAGACCCCTGAGGAATTCATCAACAAGAAGGGTTTCAGTGCATGGGTTACTGCTGAGAAAATCCGTGAGAAGGAAGAAGCAAAGAAGAAAGCAAAGAAGGACAAGGATCGCTTCCGTGTTGACCTGGACAAGTACCTGAGTTTTGCAGATGATACTTGCTCCAAACCAAGTAAAGATCAGTCTGCATACATTGAGCGTCTCCGTGCTCTGCATGATGACGGTTGCAACATTGCACGTCTCGACACTGCTGCTGCTGGTCTCTCTGCTGAGTCTGGTGAGTTCATGGAGATCGTCAAGAAGTTGAAGTTCCAAGGTAAACCCTGGAACGAAGCAAACAAGGAGCACCTGGTCAAGGAACTCGGTGACATCCTCTGGTATGCTGCACAGGCATGTCTTGCTTTGGACGTTACCTTTGACCATGTTCTCTACATCAACTCTTTGAAACTTGCCAACCGTTATTCTGAGGGTGAGTTCTCTATTGAAGAGTCTGAGAACCGCGCTGAGGGAGACATCTGATGGACGGAGCAGTACACGCTTGGAACACCATGTCCTACGGAGAGGGTTTCCTCTTCTCCGTATGGATCTTGGGGATGTATTACATCAAACTTAAAATGGACCAACGATTTGGGGGTCGCTAAATAGTATCGACGATTAGTCTCTGTCGATGGCAAGAACAATCAAAGAAGCATGGGACGACTACAAACGTCACTACATGAAGGGGTTTGAGATCCTTGCTAAGAAGGATATCCCTGTGTATGATGGTGCTGACAGTAAAAAGAAAGTAGGGACTGTTGCCAAAGGCGATGGGGTTCATGTGAAACCTATCAAGGGCAGCAGTTACCAGGCAAGAATAGAAGTCATCTATCAGAATGACAAGACGGGGTGGATCTCCACCCCCATGCTGGGTAAACCCAGGTCTGCCACTGGTAAGAAGAAGATGCCTGAGTTAAAACCTCAGGAGTTTGACATTCCATTGGACACTAAGATGTCCTTTGACACATACTATAAGAAAGTCCTTGCTGCTATCGAGAAGCGCGATGATCTTCAACTAGTAATCAAAGAGTATTTGAAAGAGTTGACTGAGTTCTGTATGCACCATGGTGCTACTGAGAAGAGAGAACTAGTCAAAGCATATGCAGACCTAGCAGCGTCTGAGTATATTGATATTATGAACAACGTAGAGAAGGACTTCTCTGAGATCACTGCTCCCCTATGTGTTCTTGAACGTGGTGCAAACGAACTTGATAAACTAGGGTATGGCAAGTTAAATAAGAATAATGCACAGGTATTTCTACCTGGTGCTGGTAATGAACCACTGATTGACTTCATGATCTATGATGACATGGATAGAGAGTATCCTTTCTCTGTCAAGAAGATCAGTAAGACTACTAACGTAGTCAAACCGCAGGACATTGTTAGTCTACTTGAAAAGAAAAAGACAGATCAATGGGTCAAAGACTACAAGAAGACTATCGAGTATGAGATTCTGAAAATCTTATCTGATAATAAAGTTAAGAACGGATCCTTCCTAGCACTAGAAGCGATGGCAAAGGATCCTAAGTTGAAAAAGAAACTACCAAACACCGTGGTCAAGAACATTGATAGCATGGTCAAGGGTGGTGACCCATCAGAGACAGATGTCAAAGCGGCACAGAAGTTGTGGTGGGAACTGGCAGACATGTATTATAATGATGCTAAGGATTACTGGGGTTCCCCCAAGCATAGTAGTGGCAAAGTCGGTATCGCATCTCTCATCTGCCAGATGGCACTCCGTAAGATCTCCAAGGAGGGTGACCTGGTATACCGTGATGTGATCCAAAACTTTGTAATGCAGGAGGTGACCTACTACAAGTTTGCAACCAACAAAGGTATGCCTGTCTTCTACATGGAAAACCATTTGAAGAACAATCTCAAACCCACCGATCAGTACCATCTCAGAGAGAAGTCATCCATCGGCAACCCTTACCGCGATAAAGTCGGAGTCCAACCATGAGCAAGAATACTCACCTCGAACACCTAGAAGATGACATCTTCAACAATGGTTATGCTGGTGCTCAGAACGCACTGGCGTTCCTAGAAGGACTCAAAGGTATGCTGACCACTGGTAGTGGTGGTGGACAGACTAAGGTCACAGTCAAGTGGGACGGTGCTCCTGCTATCATTTGTGGCATCGATCCTGAGACTGACATGTTCTTTGTCGGTACTAAGTCTGTGTTCGCTAAGACTGAACCTAAGGTCTGCTACTCACATGAAGAGATTGACCTGTGGTATGGAGGCACTGGTGTGCATCCTAAGTTGATCGCTGCCTATGATTACCTGTCTAAACTCCCTATCAAGGGCGTGATCCAAGGTGATCTCCTCTACACTGACACACCTATGCTTACAGTCATGGGCGGTAAGAGGTGCTACAAGTTCAAACCCAACACGATCACCTACTGTGTAGAGAAAGACACAGAGATGGGTAAGAAGGTAGGTGACTCAAAGGTTGGTATCGTATTCCACACAACATACAATGGATCCACACTTGCTGAGATGGCGGCATCTTTTGGTGCTAACGTTTCTCATCTCCAAGATGTTTCTGATGTGGCAGTATTCTCATCAGACTTCACAAACACAAACGGTATCGCAAACCTCTCACCTGGTGAGATGAACAAACTTAACCAGACGATGAGAGTTGCTAAGCGTAACCTAGACTCGTCTCGTAAGTTCCTGAATGAGATCGGTGGCACTCTGAAACCTATGCAACCTGCTGCTCTGTTCAAGATTTTCTTCAACCAGAAGATCAAAGAGGGTAAGATTCCTAGCACTCCACAGATGATGCTGAATGACTTCAAGAAGTTCGTAGAGACTGCCTATGCCAAGAAAGAAGCAGGTGTGAAGACACCAAAGGCAAAGGCAAACTGGGAGGCAAAGAAAGAGGAGGCGATAAATTACCTAAATAGTAATAAGTCTGAAATCTATCGTGCGTTGGCAGGGTTTAAGAACCTCATCGCTGCGAAAGAACAGATCATCAACCGTCTCAAAAAGATTGAGGGGGTTGGCACATTCCTAGAAGATGAGAACGGATACAAGGTCACGAGTCCAGAAGGATTTGTGGCAATCAAGGATGGCACTGCTGTCAAACTTGTTGATCGACTTGAATTCTCCCGTGCAAACTTCACCGTAGCAAAAGATTGGGGCAAATGAGATTTCGTCAGTTTATTATCGAAGCAGCACAAGCTGCTAAGAAAGCAACTACTTCTAAACCAAAGAAGAACGAAGTAATCGACAAGCATGTTGCCATCACATTTGGTAGGTTCAACCCTCCACACATGGGGCACGGCAAGTTGATGGATGCTGTGAAGTCACACGCTGGCGACTCAGGTAACTATCGTATCTATCCTTCTAGATCTCAGGACCATAAGAAGAATCCTCTGCACCCCGAGCAGAAGATTGAACACATGCGTGGTATGTTCAAGCAGCATAAGGATGCTATTCAGAACTCTGAGCAGCACCGTAACATCTTTGACATCCTACGTGACCTGCATGATGAAGGTCATGAGCATGTTACTATGGTGGTCGGTGACGACCGTGTGAAAGAGTTTGAAAAACTCACCCAAAAATACAACGGAAAACATTATGACTTCAAGTCTATTAACATTAAGTCAGCAGGTGCTCGTGCTGATGATAGCGATGATCCTATTGAAAATATGTCAGCGTCAAAGATGCGAGCCCACGCCCAAGGCGGTGACCATTCCAGTTTCCACGCAGGAACAGGTGGCTATAAGAAGTCGAAGGAGATGATGCAGCATGTCCTTGATGGCATGACACCTCCTAAGAAAGCAGAAAAGAAAAAGAAAGCGGCAGTCAAGGAATCTGTGTGGGAGTATGCTCCTAAACTTGACTACGATTCATTCAGAGACTACTACATGCTTGACCACATCTTTAAGGTGGGAGCACTGGTAGAGCACGATGACTCTGGACTCAGAGGTACAGTGGTTCATCGTGGTACTAACTACATCATCATGCAACTTCCTGACGGTTCAGAGAACCGTGCATGGTTGCAACATGTCACTGAGGTACACAACCAAGACAACCAACAGAATTACTCTGCGGACGATGGTAGCGGCAACGATTGGAAAATCGGAACTGATAAATACCGTATGGCAGTCCAAAACATGACGCCAGGACAGGAAATTAAGAAGTTTTCTGAGTTCACCAAGAACCAAAAGTCCATTAAGAATAAATAATACTATACTTTTCCCTAGATCAATGCTGGATATTAAGGTAGGTGCTGCGCTACTGGGTTTCACTCTGGTAGAACAGCGTACAATTCTCGACTGTGTGAAGGAAGGTAAGGAGGCACCAACCTCCCGTCTTCGCGAAGCAGTTGCCAAAGTAACTGAAATCATCGACACCCATGAGGAAGTCGTTGAGGGTTATGCTGGGTTCCCGATTGACAAGTCTGTCATCGATAAGAACAAGAACACCTTCAAAGATGATAGGAACATCGGTCGCGTGATCTCCCAAGGTGGTCAGTCTATGGTCATCACAGGAAAGAAAGCGGACGGTCGCTATCAGGTTGTCGGCAAGAAAGGGGAAAAGACTGCTAAGGCACCTGAGGACATCGGTCTCAACATGCAGCGTGAGCACATTGACATCGACGATCTGCATCAGCAGATGGTTGAAGGATTGAAGCAAGCACGTAAGAATGTTGGCGCTTCCACCTGCTGGGATGGATACAAAGCGAAGGGTACTAAAAAGAAAGGCGGTAAGGAAGTTCCTAACTGCGTCAAGGAAGAGGATCAGATTGACGAACGCTACAAAGGTAAGCATGGTCAGTCTTCTGCTGAGTACAAGGATGATCGTTCCCAAGGTGGAAAGATGGTCTCTGGTGACTCTAAGATGAGTGGTGCTGAATACACCCATGGTCGTAGAGTCAAGGCAGCAAACCCTGGTTCCCAACCTGACGAAGGTGGCAAGACTAAACCCAAGTCCCAAGGCAAGATGGACAAAGGTAGCAGAGCAGATCTTGCTTATCGTAAAGCAAATTTGAAGAAGGAAGACTTTGAAGCATTCGTTGAGGAGATCATCCTGGACGAAGAGTTTGATACTTTCTCCTTTGAAGAACTCCATGACATCTGTGTTGAGGCACTGATGGAATTGGACGGTGAAGTTCTCACCGAGGCACTGGAAGTTATCGACGAACTCGATCTTCTGACTGAGCGCATGGATCCTAAGGAGGTTCAGCGTCGCAGAGATCAAGCAAAAGATCGTTTGGCAACTGGTGCTGCGATGAAGAAAGCTGCTGCTTCTTCTAGCGACACACCTGCTGCTGCTCCCTCTCGTAGAGAGAAGATGAAGGCAGCGTTGAAGTCCGCTGGTAAGGCAGTTGCTAAGGGTGCTGGACGTGCAGTAGGTACTGCTGTCCGTGCCGCTAAGTCCGCTGGATCTGAATTCAAGAAAGGATACGAGCGTGGTTCCTCTGGTAGCAGTTCTAAACCTGCACCTGGTGGTTCTTCTGTCTCTTCCTCTCAGTCTCCATCCTCTTCGGGTGGTGGTTCTTCTAGTAGTGGCGGTGGCGAAGGACGCACTCGTCTTCGCGATAAAATTAAGTCAGGTATCAAGAAGGTTGTCGGTGGTGCTGCCCGTGCAGTGTCACGAGGCGCTCGTAATGTCGCAAGACGTATGAGTGAACAACCTACATATAACTGGCGAGCAGAATTAGGAATCAACGATGAAGCCTGATCAAAACAAACAGGTCACGACCACAAAAAAGAAAGGCAACGTGATCATCAACCCAAAGAAAGAGGATCTCATGTCTGAATCTCTACGTAAAATCATCCAATCTGAGGTGGATTCACTCCGTGAATCTGCCAAGAAAAAAGCCAAGCATATCAAGGCGGCGAAAGCAGGTAAGCGGTGGCAGGATTCCGATGGTGACGGCAAGTGGTACGAACCTGGGGAAGATGTCAAGAAGGAAGAGGTCCAAACAGAGGCAGCGTGTGCCCCTGCTAAGGTAGATGACTCTGCTTCTAAGGAGAAATCCAAAGAACGTATGAAGCAGAAGATGATGCAGATGACCAAGGACTTCGACAAGCAGCGCGAAGGACGCGCAGCAAAATGAAGGAAGAACTCGCTCATCTAAAACAGAAGAGGGAGCACGAGGATCGCGACAACCGTATGAAGTACGGTAAGCGTTACAAAGAGATCATCAAATCTAAGGAGGACGAGAAGAAAAAGTCTACTCGTTCTGCCAAAGGTATACGTGCTCTTCACAAAGGTAAATGGGGATACATGAAGGACAGGAAGTTTACTCCTGACTAGCCTATATAGTGTAGACCTTGCACATATAGCCATGCTCTCTTTTCTACTGCCCCTTGCGTATAAAGTTGTAGACGCTGCTGTTGCCAAGATTCCCGACGATGCAGAACTCGGTGAGAAACTGATTGATCTGTGTCTCCTGATTGTTGGTAAGGCAGTTAAACTAACTAAGACAACTGCTGATGACGAACTCTTTGAGAAAGTCAAAGAAGCACTCCAAGCCCGTGAGGGATGAAGCACAAGGACCGTTCCAAAAGGGACGGTCTTACTTTTTATAAATAAGTAATAGGAACAACCTTCAAATAAAGGGAGAACAATGGCTGTATTTGGAAAAATTGATGCCGCAACCTTTGCTAACAATGTAGCGGTCACCAATGGTGACGCCACTGTTACTAAGAACGCTGCGGATACCGTCGTCGTAGGCGACATCCTGGAACTTAGCGGTGTTGCATACATCGTCAAGCAGGTAACTAGCGACACTGCAATCGAATTGCACAAAGCGTATGCAGGTAGCACTGCTGCTGCTCTGTCTGGTGCCGTTCGCAGAACTGCTCCTAAGGCAGTTGCTGAGTACGTGGTCAAGGGTGGAGATACTAACTCTTATGACCTGGTGTTTGTTGACACCACTGAGATGTTGCTTGCAGAGAACAAGTCTCGCGGCATCACTGGTCCTGGTTGGTGGTTGTATAGAACATACACTACTGCTGCTGGCGACACCAAGCATAAGGCAGAGTGCCTGGCATTCGTACATGCTGCTGCTAACGCTGCTGGTGACGACGCTGATGACACCATCGTTGCTGACGTTGCATCTGCTGTGACCATCGGTACACAACCTGCTGCTTCTACCTCTTCCTCTGGTGCTGGTACATTCACTCTTAGCACTTCTACCACAGGCACACCTGGTGCTCTTGCCTATGTCTGGCAACGTCAGACTGCAACTGGTAAGCGTTGGACCAACGTAAGTGCTTCTCTTGACACTGGCATTACCTATGCAGACTTCACGACCGCAACTCTTGCTTACAGTGGCCTCGCTGGCGCTACTCTGGACGGTTACAAGTATAGAGTCAAGATTACCTCGGCAGGTGGTACAGAAGAAGTAATCAGTGACGGCGCTGCTACTCTTACCTTCGGTTCTTGATAATGTTTTCCCCTTAGATTATGAGATTTGATGAACTAAACGAAAACAACCACTTGATGTTTGCCATCAAGCATTATGAGAACCCTCACTCTGTAACAGTAGACGACTTCATGGAAGACATGAAGAAGTTTAAGTACCTAAAACGTCTACTGAAACGTTACAACAGCACGGGGGTTCTCAGAACCAACCTTATACTTAATCATCTTATTGTTCTCTTTAATGTGTTTGGGCAGGGTACTCTGCCTCTACTCATGTATAAGTTAGAGAAAGAATATTGGTCAGCACTTAAAACATTCTGTGTATTCTTGAATAGATATCCTGCTGGCGGAACATTGGATAACATTCCAATCGACAATAATGTAAAAGATACTCTGGACAAACTGTGATCAACGAAGACGCTCCTACAAATTCAGTTGGTACTGGTGCTGAGACTGCTCTCCCTCCGTCTCATGAACCGCCAGGTATCACTAAGCTTACTAGGAAGAAACCCAAGAAGCGTCGCTTTGAAAAGTCTGTCGGAGAGATGTTGAAGACAGAGGAGTTGCAAGAACATGCTCCTGTAAACTATCTCCCCTTCCGAGTACAGTACGACGATGCCCAAGACTTTATTCTCTACGGAAAGTCTGAGGCACAGGTAAAGATTGAATTGAGAAAGATGTATCGCCCTGAGGTGGCGAAGAAGTTCAAGGTTACTAGATTGTATCCTACCCAGGTTATAAAATTTTATTGGGATAAGAGACAGCAAGCAATGCGAGCACAGTAATGGCATTTGGGTTTAGTAAGCTGGCAGTTCTCGAATCGAAGTTAGGAATATATGAAGACTTATCTAAGGAGATGTTAGATAAGTTAGAACGTGCAGTCACTTCTATTCAGGACGGCAACCAGAAAGTAGCAATCATCTTAGAGCGACACGAGAACCGCCTGGAAGAGGGCGAGCGTGTTAATGAGGCACTAATGAAACTGATTGAAAAAGTAGAAGAGAAGATTGACAGAGTAGAAGAACGTGTCAACACACTGTCCAGATTCAGATGGATGACTGTGGGCATTGCTGTTGCTGCTGTGACAGTCCTCAAAGCGCCAGACATTTTTAGTAACTTCTTGACTCCTAACCAAGGGAATGCTACTATGGTCCCAAGTGGAATCATAGGACTCAATGATCGACGAGTTGTACGTCAGTCGCCTTTCCTGGCAGTTGGAGAAATTCAAGAAGGTCAAGGAAGGTCTGTATAACTTCCGCTGTCCTTACTGCGGAGACTCTCACAAGCATAAGAACAAAGCACGCGGTTACTTCTTCACGATGAAGAACCGTATGGTATACAAGTGTCACAACTGTGGCATGGGTAGGACCCTTGCTAACTTCTTGAAGGATCAGAATGTAGTTCTGTATAACGAGTATCAGTTAGAGAAGTTCCGTGCAGGACAGACTGGTAAAGGACATACAGTGCAAGGTATTACAGTGCCTGATAGCAAACCTAACTTCCAGAAGAGGAAGAAAACTGTATTAGGTTTGACACCAATCAACCTGCTAAATAATGGACACCCCGCGAAGGAATATCTAATTGGTCGGAAGATCCCTGAGGACCAGTTGGGTAGGTTTTTCTATGCTGATAAATTCAAACGGTGGGTAAACACACAGAAGCATACCTTTGACTCATTACAGAATGATCGACCTAGAATTATTATCCCTCTCCTTCGTCAGGACGGTACTTGGTTTGGATGCCAGGGTCGCTCTTTGGCACCAAAGTCAACGCTACGATATATCACGATCATCTTCGACGACGATCAACTCAAACTATTCGGACAAGATAATGTAAACCCTGAGGAAACAGTTTATGTCACAGAAGGACCATTCGACTCCACTTTCATTAGGCAATCTGTTGCTATGTGTGGTAGCGATGTTGACCACCGCACTCTTCCTTATCCAGATCGGGTCTGGGTCTTCGACAACGAACCAAGAAACCGACAGATTATTGATCGAATTGCGAGAGCGATTGATCAAGGAGAACGAGTAGTAATCTGGCCTAAGAACATACAACAGAAGGACATCAATGATATGGTGTTGGCAGGACATGATCCTTCTGATATAATAGAACACAACACCTACTCTGGTTTAGAAGCAAAACTTAAATTTACTGATTGGAAAAAGGTATGACAACTGTTGTAAAGAGAGACGGCACTACTGAGTCTCTCAATCTCGATAAAGTTCACAAGATGGTTGAACTTGCTTGTAAAGATCTCGCAGGAGTATCTGAATCACAAGTAGAGATGAATGCCAACCTGCAATTCTTTGATGGCATTTCCACTGATGATATCCAAGAGATTCTTATTCGCTCTGCTAATGATCTGATCTCTCTGGACGCTCCTAACTATCAATTCGTTGCCGCTCGCCTTCTTCTGTTTAGTTTGAGGAAGAGTGTGTACGATAGTCACCCAGACGATCACCCTACTGTTTACACCCAGGTCCAACGTGGTGTTGATTGGGGTGTCTATGATAAGGACTTGTTGAACTACTACTCAGAGGATGAGTGGAATGTTCTTGATGGTTTCATTGATCATGATCGTGACTATTTGTTTACATATGCTGGTTTACGACAGGTCACCGATAAATATCTTGTACAGGACAGAAGCAGCGGTCGGATCTACGAGACCCCACAGTTCATGTACATGCTGATTGCAGCAACTCTGTTCGCACAATACCCAACAGAGACTAGGATCAACTATGTCCGTAGATACTACGACGCAATCTCGCGACACAAAGTCAACATTCCCACACCTATCATGGGAGGGGTGCGAACTCCACTTCGACAATTTGCGAGCTGCGTTCTTGTTGATGTTGATGACACCCTCGATAGCATTTTTAGTAGTGACATGGCTATCGGTTACTATGTTGCTCAAAGGGCTGGCATCGGTATTAACGCTGGAAGAATCCGTGG
>MDTC01168700.1_pt1 | contig 12619 bp, 13 predicted proteins | sample 811181 | NCBI WGS metagenome assembly MDTC01 (sample SAMN05326644, study PRJNA326480) | marine metagenome | isolation source: seawater | place: Pacific Ocean: North | collected 2011 | reverse complement strand
TTAATTATTCTGTATTGTCGAACATTTTTTTTTCAAAGGGGGATATTAAAATAGAAGATGTTAATAAAAATAATTATAACTTCTCTGAAATTTATATAGATGAAAAAAAGAAACAGATTATTGGTTCAGATATAAAGGCCTTTCTTAATCAGTCTGATATTTTAATAAATGAAGATAATGAACCAAGATTTTTTGCTAATACTGTGCAATTGAATGAAAAGATTAATACATTTGAAAAAGGAATATTTACTTATTGTAAAAAAAAAGAGAATGAAAAATGTCCTCCTTGGGTGTTACAGTCAAAAAAAATAAAACACGATTTGGCAAAAAAAACAATTTACTACGACAATGTAATTTTAAAAGTTTATGATTTTCCAATTTTTTTTGCACCAAAGTTCTCACATCCAGATCCCACTGTCAAAAGAAGATCAGGCCTACTAGCGCCAACACTTTCAAATAGTACTACATTAGGTTCTGGATTTGCCACACCATATTTTTGGAACATTGCAAAAGATAAAGACTTTACTTTTACTCCAAAACTTTATTTAAATGAAAATCCTCTTCTTTTAGCAGAATACAGACAAGATTTTTTAAATTCTTTCTTAACAGTAGATGCTGGTTTCACACAGGGTTATAAAAAAAAAGATACTAAAAAATCAGATGGTAGCCGAACCCATTTCTTTTCTAAGTACATAATGAAACTGATCGATGAGCAAGATAAAAAGAGTAGTCTTGAAGTAGATATAGAGAAAGTATCAAATGATACTTATTTAAAAGTTTATGATGTAAAAAGCTCTTTGGCAGATAAAGAAAAAATTATACTCGAAAATAAAATAGATTTTGTTTACCAGAATGAAGATTTTTATTTTGGACTAACTCCTAGTGTTTATGAGGACACAACTAAGGTTGGGCACAAAAGGCATGAATATTTATTGCCTCTAACTATAGAAAAAAATCTTATGTCGAGTGAAAAGTTTGGATTCTTAGATCTAGGATCTAATTTAAGATTAAGAAGTTATCAAACTAACAAGCAAATTGATCTTTTTGTAAATGACTTTAATTGGAGATCAAATAAATGGCTCAGTAAGTTTGGGGTGGAAAATTACTTTGAGGGATTAATAAAAACAGTAAATTACGACGCAAAAAAAACAAGTAAATATAAAAATGATAAAACTAATTCAGAACTACATTCTTCCCTAGGGTATTTTGCAAAACTTGCATTGTATAAAGAAGATTTTATAAATAAAAATTTTCACTCCTTAACACCTAAGTTTCTTTTAAGATATGCTCCAGGTCATATGCGTAGAACTGATGGGGGTAGACTTAATTATAGTAATTTATTTAATTTAAATAAAGTCGATGAGCTTGACGTTGTAGAACCAGGTTTAAGTACTTCTGTAGGTTTTGAATACAAGAAGAATAAACTAAGTAATAAAGATATTTTAGGAGATGAAATTATGACATTATCTGTTGGGCAAGTTATAAGTGCTGAAGAAAATATGGATATACCATCTAGTACTTCGTTAGATCAGCAATTTTCTGACGTCGTTGGCGAAGCAAGCTACAATATTAAAGATGATGTAAGTTTAAAATATAATTTTTCTATAGATCAAGGTTATAAAAATTTTAATTATAACGAAGTTGGAGCTGACTTTGAATTTGATAAAGCTAAATTTAATTTGAGTTATTTACAAGAAAAGGGACATATAGGTAATCAAGAATTTCTTCAAACAGGTATAGACTTCAGAGTAAACAACTCTTCAGAGTTAAGTTTTAATACAAAAAGAAATCTTTTAACAAGTTCTGCAGAATTTTATAATATGAGTTACAGTTATATAAATGATTGCTTAAAAGCAGGAATAGCTTACCGAAGAGAGTTTTATACTGACAGGGATGTTGAACCAGCAAATACACTAATGTTTACAATTTCAATAATACCATTTGCAGAAATTAATACTCCAAGTTTATCTAGATGAAAAAAATAAATTTAATATTTATATTTTTAATCATTTTATTTAATAATTTTGTTTTTACAAATCTGCATGCACAAATTTCTAATGCTATTATCGTAAAGGTTGGGGAATCTCTAATTACTACTATAGATATACAAAATGAGATAATTACAAACTTGGTAATTAATAAACAAGAGATTACACAAGAGAATATAAACAATAACAAAAATTATGCGATAAAGAATTTGATTAATAAGTCCATAAAAAGAAGTGAAATTAACAAATACACTGTAAAAGATTATAATGAAGAAGATTTACAAAATTATATTTTAAATATCGCAAAACAATTTGATACAGATGCAAATGGTTTAAAAGAGATGTTTAAAGAATATAAAATTAATTATAAAACATTTATTCGTAAACATGAAACAGAGCTTCTATGGAATACATTAATATTTTCACTTTATAAAAATCAAACTAATGTTAACATTATAGAAGTTGATAATGAGGTGGAAAAAATAAAAAAAAATCAAAGCGATGAAGATTTAAAAAAAATTAAACTAAATATTTTAAATAAAAAAAAAAGGAGAAAAGTTAGACTTATTTTCTAGATCGCATTTTTCAAATCTTGAGAATACAGTTGTCATAGACTTTCAATGAATAATTTAATTGCAATAATTGCTGGGGAACCAAATAGCATAAATTCAGAAATTATAGCTAAGGCTTGGAAGAAAAAGAGAAAAAAAAATATATTTGTTATTGGAAACTACTTAATTTTAAAAAAACAAATTAATAATCTCGGTATCAAAATACCAATAATTAAAATTGATAAAATTGGAGATATAAAAAATGAGTATAAACTTTTTGTACTTGATATGCCTCTAAAGTTTAAATCAACATTCAGAGCTAATTCGACTGATGTTAGATCATACCTTTTTAAATGCTTTGATTTAGCTCATGATCTTGCAGTGAAAAAAAAGATCAAAGGGTTTATTAATGCTCCAATTGATAAAAAAATTTTTAAAAATAAATATCTCGGTGTAACCGAATATTTAGCAGAAAAAAATAAAAGCAAAAGTAAAGAAGTTATGATGATTCATAATAAAGAATTGTCAGTTGTTCCATTAACTACGCACATTGAAATAAAAAAAGTAACTAATAAAATTAATTTTAGTTTAATAAAAAAAAAAAATATTAACCCTAGATAAACACTATTTTAAATTATTTAAAAAAAAACCTAAAATAGCTATATTAGGTCTTAACCCCCATAATAGTGAAAATAAAGCTCTGTCTGTTGAAAATAAAATTATTACTCCGGCTATAATCAAACTTAAAAAACTAAAAGTAAACATCTATGGTCCATTTCCTGCTGACACAGCATTCAGTAAAAAAAATGTATCTTTTTATGATGTAATTGTCGGCATGTATCATGACCAAGTGTTAGGGCCTTATAAAGCGCTATATGGATACGATGCTATAAATTTAACACTAGGTCTAAAATATTTGAGATTGTCACCAGATCACGGAGTGGCACGCGATATAGCTGGACAAGGTAAAGCTGATGCAAAAAGTTTGATTAGTGCAATTAATTTTTTGAATAAAATTAATGATTAAATCAAAAAAATCTTTAGGTCAAAATTTTTTAATTGATAATAATATTTTAAATAAAATAATAAAAATTTCAGAAATAAAAAACAGAAATATAGTTGAAATTGGCCCAGGCACAGGAAATTTAACAAGAAAAATTATAGAGCAAAAACCTAAAAGTTTAATTCTTATAGAAAAAGATGAAATATTGGTAAATAATTTAAGGAGCGAACTGAAGGAACATAAAAATTGTAATATATTTAATGAAGATATTTTAAAATTTAATTTAGAAAAAAATATCAAGAAAAATTCAATAATAATTGGTAATTTGCCTTATAATATATCTTCCCAGATATTGGCTAAATTAATCAAATTCAATGAATGGCTGCCTAAATATAATAAACTAATTTTAATGTTTCAGAAAGAAGTTGCCGAAAAAATATCAGCGAAATATAACACTACTGATTACGGAAGACTAGCTGTTCTAAGATCTGCAAGATTAAAAATTACTAATTTCTTTAATGTTTCTCCTAATAGCTTTAATCCTGTGCCAAAAGTTAAGTCTACTGTTCTTGTATTAGAGCCGTTTATTAATAAAAGTTTCAAAATTAAAAATATTAACAATTTAGAAAAAATTTCTCATATTTTTTTTTCAAGAAAAAGAAAAATGATAAACAAAGGATTTAAATTATTGTTTAATAAACCTTTAGATATTGCTAAAAAGATAAATATTAACCTAAATTTAAGACCGAAAGAATTAAGAGAAAGTGAATATTTTAAAATTACTGAATTGTTTGAAAATCAACTCTAAAATTATTTCAAATTTGCGGCTAAAATCGTTTTTTCTATTTGTGAAAAGCAATGTTCTAAATTATCATTTATAATTACATAGTCATAATCTGACCAGTGGTGAATATCATTATCATATGCCTCTAATCTTTTGGAAATAATATCTATTTTGTCTTGGTTTCTTTGAACTAGTCGATTTTCTAACTCTTTTTTATTAGGTGGTAATAAAAAGATTTTGATTAACTTGAGTTCTTTAAATTTAGATAATTGTTGTGTCCCTTGCCAGTCAATATCAAATAAAATATTATTATTATTTTTTATTAATTCATTAACGGAGTCGCGTGATGTTCCGTAAAAATTATCAAATATTTTTGCGTATTCATAGAATTCATCATTAGAAATTTTTTTTTCGAATTCTTTATGATTTATAAAAAAATAATCAACACCCTCTACTTCGTTTGGCCTAGGTTTTCTTGTGGTGTGTGAAACAGATATTTTAAAATTTTGATATTTTTGTTGAATTTTCTTAGTCAAAGTTGTTTTTCCTGCACCAGAAGGAGAGGAAAGAATTAGCATTATGCTGCCATTACTGGAAGTCATACAAAATCTTTGATTTAAAAAAACTATTTAGTAGCTTTGCTTTCAATAAACTTAATAGCATCACCGACAGTTAAAATTTTTTCGGCTTCGCTGTCGGAAATTTCAGAACCAAACTCTTCTTCAAATGCCATTACTAATTCAACGGTATCTAAACTATCTGCTCCTAAATCATCTATAAAACTTGCCTCATTAGTTACTTTTTCTTCCTCTACACCAAGGTGATCTGCAACTATTTTCTTAACTTTTTCATTAACTTCTGACATTTAAATTCCTCTATTAAATTTGTGATAAAATTTGTTATTAAATCAATATTAGTAATTGTCAACCCATATACATACCACCATTAACATGTATAGTTTCTCCTGTTATGTAATCAGACATTTCTGATGATAAAAAAGCTGCGCTGTTAGCTACATCGGTTCCACTACCGAGGTTGCCTTTAGGTATTTTAGATATAAGTATTTTTTTAAATTCCTCATTAATTTTGTCCGTCATCTCAGTTTTTATAAAGCCTGGAGAGATGCAATTGATATTTATATTTTTCTTTGCGTATTCAATAGCTAAACTTTTTGAAAATCCGATAATTCCAGCTTTAGAAGCAGCATAATTTGCCTGACCAAGATTTCCGGTATGAGCAACAATAGAGGTAATGTTTATAATTTTTCCCTTCTTATTTTTAAGCATTTTTTTTATAGCTTGCTTACACATTAAAAAAGTTGAAGTTAGATTGATATCAATGACCTTTTTCCAGTTTTCATCTGTTAATCTTATTGCTAGATTATCTAGTGTAATGCCAGCATTATTTATTAAAACATCAATATTACCTAATTCTAAATTGCACGAGTCTATAAATTTTTCAATTTCAGAGTGTTGATCAAGTTTAAAAGATTTTGTTTTAATGTTCTTAAATTCTTCTTTTAATAATTTTAATTTATCTTCATTTGTGCCTGTCGCCAAAACATTTGATCCTAGATTGTAAAATTTTTTTACTAGACTGTGACCTATACCTCCTGTAGCTCCTGTAATTAATATTTTTTTATCTTTAAGATTCATTACTTAGATTTTTAATATCATTTATTGAATTAATACTAAAGGAATTACTACTTGGTAAAATTCTTTTCATCAAACCAGTTAAAACTTTGCCAGGTCCAATCTCTATAAAATCATTTACTTTGTTTTGCCCCATAAAAACAATACTTTCTCTCCATCTAACTTTAGAGTAGATCTGTTGTACTAACGTTTTTTTAATGTCTTCAGAGCTAATCACAGGTGTTGCAGTGACATTACTAACAATTTCGAAGTCAGGATTTTTAAAATCTACTAAATTTATTTTTTCCTTCATTTTTCTTGCGGCAGGATTCATTAAAGAACAGTGGAACGGAGCACTTACGGGCAAAGGAATACATTTTTTTTTATTATTTTTTAAAAAATTTTTTAATTCCTCTATAGGTTCAATATTACCACTAACAATAATTTGTCCTTGTGCGTTATCATTAGCTATTTCACAAACACCATTCGTTTTTAATTGCTTTATGTAATTATCAATCTCTTCAATGCTGGAGCCTAAAACCGCTAACATGCCACCTTTTCCCACAGGAACAGATTCTTGCATTGATTTTCCTCTCTCGAAAAGTAAACTTAAAGAGTCTTTAAAACTTAAAGCATTAGCACAGAGTAGCGCACTATATTCACCTAAAGAATGTCCGGCAAAGTATTTAGTTTTTTCTAAATTAAAATTAAATTCTTTTTTTAAAACTGTAAAAATTGAATAACTTACTAGAAGAATTGCTGGTTGAGTATTTTGGGTGAGTTTTAGTTCACTTTCAGGGCCTTCTAATATTATTTTAGAAATCTTAAAATTTAATTTTTCATCAGCTTCGGTAAAAAGCTTTTTAACAATAGGAAAATTATTATAGAATTCTGATCCCATACCTACTATTTGAGAACCTTGACCTGGAAACAATATAGCTTTCATTTATATTAATGCTTTTTTTATAACATTATTAGTATTGAATTGACGAATTTATAATAGTATAAATCCGTTCTTTTATTAAATAAACAATTAATGATTGCGAAATGAACTTTTACGAACATACTTTAATAGCAAAACAAGATCTCTCTACACCTGAATTAAACAATATAGAGAAGAAATATACTGATATCATCGCAAATACTGATGGGAAAGTTATAAAAGTCGAAAAATGGGGCCTACTTAGTTTTGCTAAAAAAATTAAAGCTTACAATAAAGGTTTTTATATTCATTTTAAATTCGAAGGAGAGAGTAAAACTTTAGAGGAAATTAAAAGAAATAGTATAATAGATAATTCGCTTCTAAGACACTTAACTGTAAAATACAAAAAGTTAGATACTGAAACAGAGTATTTCAAAGAAAATAATGAAAAGAAAAAATAAAAAATTTAATAAAAGACCACAAAATCCCTTAAACAAACTAAGTTTATTTCAAAAATCAGATTCTAGATTTTCAAAAAAATGTCCTCTGTCAGGAAAAAATGCACCTGTAATAGATTATAAAAATATAAAATTATTAAAAAGATATGTTTCTGACACAGATAAAATTATGCCTTCAAGAATAACATCTGTTTCACAAAACAAACAAAGAAAATTAACAAGTGAAATTAAAAAAGCTAAAATTTTAGAATTAATTTAATCATGCAAGTTATACTTTTAGAAAATATTATGAAACTTGGAAAAATTGGAGATCAAGTTGAAGTTAAAAATGGTTTTGCTAGAAATTATTTGTTGAGACAAGGTAAGGCCCTAAGAGCAAGCAAAGAAAATGTTGAATTTGTAAGTAAAAAAAAAATGAATTAAACAAAAAGAATGAAGAGACTAAAAACCAATTTAAAGAAATTGCATCAAAGATTTCAAATAAAACTTTAAAGTTCAATAAAGAATCAAAAGAAAACGGTGAGCTTTACGGTTCAATAAAACCTAAAGAAGTGTCAACTGCTTTCAAAACTATACTAAAAGTTGAAATCAGCCCTTCGCAAATTGATTTAAGGCAAGAGATTGATAAAACTGGCAAATACAAAATTAATGTTAATCTTCATGCTGAAGTAACCGCAAGCGTTAATTTGCACGTCGATAAAATAGATTCTATTTAATTTCTATTTCTCCACAGGTAGAAAAAAAAGTGTGTAACTTTTAAGTTTCTATTCATTTAGGTTTAATTATTATTCCTATTATGGAAAAAGCAAAATTAAGTATCGCTTCATCGGAAGAAAACAAATTACCCTCAAATGTTGAAGCTGAACAATCGCTGATTGGATCAGTTTTGGTCAATAATGATATTATAGATGAAATTTCAAATATCATTAATTCAGGAAAATTTTTTGACCCCATACACAGAAAAATTTACGATGTAATCGAAAATTTGAATAATAAAGGAATGATAGCTAATCCTATAACCTTAAAAAACTATTTTGAAAATGATTCTGGTTTGGCTGAAGTAGGAGGTGTTGACTATTTAATTAAATTAACTAGGTTTTCTTCCTCTATAAAACAAGCAATTGATTATGCAAAAATTATTCATGAGATGTATGTTAAGAGAGAATTGATAATTATTTCTGACGGAGTCTCTGATCAAGCAAAAGATGATCAAACTGAAAAAACAGGGGAAAATATAATTGAAGATGCTGAGAAGTCACTATTTGATTTAGCTGAAAGAGGAAATTTTTCACAAACTTTTTTAAAATTTAATCAAGCTTTAGATCAAACGATTGAGATGGCTACTTTAGCTATGAAAAGTGACCAAGGTATAGTTGGTGTTCCAACCGGTTTGACTGATTTAGATGAAAAATTAGGTGGTTTACATAAATCTGATCTTGTAATTATAGCTGGGAGACCTTCTATGGGTAAAACAGCATTAGCTACTAACATCGCATATTATGCTGCAAAAAATATACAAGAAAATAATGAGAAAGGATCTGTTGCATTTTTTTCTTTAGAAATGTCATCAGAACAATTATCAACTCGAATTTTATCGGAACAGGCAAAAATTTCATCGAGTGAAATAAGAAGAGGTAAAGCTTCTGAGGAAACCTTAAATCGATACATTGAAACATCGCGAAATATTTATGACTTACCTTTATATATTGATGAAACTCCCGCTATAGCTATTTCAACATTAAGCAACAGAGCGAGAAGAATAAAAAGATTGTTTGGGTTGAAATTAGTTGTTGTAGACTACATTCAATTAATGAGGACAAATAACACTAGAATGGATGGCAGAGTTCAAGAAATTTCAGAAATAACTCAAGGATTAAAAGCCCTTGCTAAAGAGTTAAACGTACCAGTGGTCGCTCTTTCCCAATTGTCAAGAGCAGTGGAACAAAGAGATGATAAAATTCCACAGTTATCAGACTTAAGAGAGTCGGGGTCAATAGAACAAGATGCAGATGTAGTTGTTTTTGTTTATAGAGAGCAATATTATTTAGAAAAAAAAGAACCTAAACAAGGTTCAATTGAACACGCAGAATGGCAGTCTAAAATGAGTGACATACATGGTTTAGCAAGTCTTATTGTGGGTAAACACCGACACGGTTCGACCGGAACAGTTCATGTGGAGTTTGAGGGAATGTTTACCAAATTCAAAGATTTACCTAAAAATTAGTACTTTAGTTATATACAATTTAAGATATATCTCAGTTAATTGATGTTTGCTAAAATTTACAAAACACTAATCATTGATTTTTCAAAAATTTCTATTATTTTAATCTGCTCGATACTTGCCTGCTTTCTCTATTTTTCAAAAGATTTTAAACTAGACGCATCTTCGGACTCTTTGTTACTAGAAAGCGATAAAGACTTAAAATATTTAAGGGAAGTAAATGAAAGGTACGGGTCAAAAGACTATCTCGTCTTGACTTATGAACCAGTATCAAGTTTTACTGATGAAGAAACGATAATAAACCTCCAGTTTCTCAAATCAAAAATAGAAAAACTAGATTGGGTAGATGGAGTGATATCTATAATAGATGTACCTCTTTTAAAAAGCAGTGATGAACCTTTGATGGAAAGGTTAAATAATTATAAAACATTATCTTATCCTGAGATAGATAAAGAAAGAGGCTTTGAGGAATTAATTAATAGTCCAATTTATAAAGATTATGTAATTAGTTCTGACGGTAAAACATCAGGAATAGTAGTTTACATAAAGCAAGATAAAAAATTAAATGAGTTCATTAAAACAAAAAATAACTTTTTTAATTTAGAATTAGAAGGAAATTTAAATAAATCTCAGAAACAAGATCGGGATATTTTTAATGAAGAATATGATGCCTACAGAAGTATTTATAATCAAAAAAACCATCAAAATATTAATGAAATTAGAGAAGTTATAAATAAATACAGTGTCAACGCAGAAATTCATTTAGGTGGCTTGCCAATGATTACTGATGATATGATGACCTTTATTAAAAATGATATTGTTGTTTTTGGAATTGGTGTTTTTGTATTTATTATTATTACATTATGGCTAATTTTTAAAAAAATTAAATGGGTAGTTATTCCATTGCTGGGATGTACATTTTCAGTTGGAACAATGATAGGTATACTGGGTTTGTTAGGGTGGAAGGTAACCGTTATTTCTTCAAATTTTATTGCTCTCATGCTCATACTAAATATGGCAATGAATATTCATGTCACCGTAAGATTTCTACAAATAAAAAAAGAGCTCATAAATATGAGTATTGAAGATTCAGTTTATGAAGCGGCTAGCAAAATGTTTAAACCAATTCTTTATACTGTCTTAACTACTATATGCGCATTTTTATCTTTAATATTTAGCGGAATTAAACCAATTATTGATTTTGGTTGGATGATGACTCTAGGTCTTATTGTTTCAATTGTTGTGACTTTCACTCTTATCCCTGCTCTTCTGAATTTATTTAGCAATGAGGATGATTCTATAAACCAAAATAAAGGTAAATCTAAAATTACAAATGCGTTAAGTAATTTTTCAAAAGGAAACACTTACTTAATATTTGGTATATCTTTAGCAATTGTATTTTTAAGTATCTTTGGAATTTCAAAACTTCAAGTTGAGAATAGTTTCATTAATTATTTTGATCAAAAAACCGAAATTTATAAAGGGATGAAAAAAATTGATGATAAGTTAGGTGGCACAACACCACTAGACATTATCCTAAAATTTCCAGCAAATGAAAACAAAAAAGAAGAAGATGATGAGTTCTCTGAATGGGAGGAAGACAATGAGGTTAGTTCAGATGATGTATCTAAATACTGGTTTACCAGAAATAAGATTGATAAAATTTTAAAAGTTCATGATTATTTAGACTCTCTACCAGAAATAGGAAAGGTTATTTCATTTGGCTCAATCATTAGGGTCGCTGAAGATTTAACTGGCAACAAACTTGAAACACTAGAAGCGGGCGTTCTATATAGTAAAATCCCTGAAGAAATTAAAAAAGAAATTATATCTCCATATGTTTCGGTAAAGAATAATGAAGCTAGAATTAGTGTAAGAATTAAAGATTCTTTAAAAGATTTAAGAAGAAATGATTTAATCAATAAAATTAATGCTGAATTAAAATCAAAAGTTGGTCTTGCTGAAGAAGATTATCAGCTTGCTGGAGTATTGATTCTGTTTAACAATCTATTACAAAGTCTTTTTAAGTCTCAAATACTCACCCTAGGCGTGGTAATGCTTGGGATTTCTTTCATGTTTTTAATCCTGTTTAGAAATATCACTTTATCTTTAATTGGGGTTGTTCCAAATTTTATGGCAGCCTTTTTTATCTTAGGTATTATTGGCCTGCTTGGAATTCCACTAGACATGATGACAATAACCATAGCGGCAATTACCATTGGTATAGCAGTAGATAATAGTATCCATTATATTTACCGATTTAAAGAAGAATTTGAAAAAATAAAAAACTACAATGAAACTGTAGATAGATGTCACAATACTGTTGGTGTCGCTATACTAAATACCTCAATCACAATTGTTTTTGGATTCTCTATTTTGGTTTTGTCTAACTTTATACCTACTATTTATTTTGGGATTTTTACAGGTATAGCGATGTTGCTTGCTTTAATATCTGTTTTAACTTTGCTGCCAAAACTTATATTAGTTTTAAAACCTTTTGGAAATGAGTAGTTTTTTAGACTTTATAAAAGAAGAAGTATTATTATTTGATATAATTTTTATTTTGTTCATCTTGTATAATTCACTAAAATGCTTGTCTCAGGGTTTTTCTTTAAGCTTTCTGTCTTCACTAAAATGGATTGTTTCAGCTGTAGCAACGATAATTTTAGTGCCGAGGTTGCAGCCTTTTGTGAGTGATTATATTGAATCAGAATTTGTAAATAATGTTGGTATAGGGATTTTTGTTTTTATTTTTACTTTATTTATTAGTATTGTCCTAGGAAAATCGTTGGGAAGAACTGTAACCTGGACAGGTTTAGGATCTGTAGATAAATCATTCGGTATTCTTTTTGGAGTATTTAAAGGATATGTGGTTGCTGTTTGTTTTTTTTCCCTTCTAAACTGGTTTTATTCATATGAAAAATGGGGTATATCCACAGAAAGTGCTTTTTCTTTTAATATTGTTAAAAAAGGAAGTGATTTACTTATTAATGAGTTTCCAAATTACAAAGATATAATTAATACAAAAGAAGAAATTGAAAAAATTTAAATTAGATAAACC
>MDTC01029129.1_pt1 | contig 12619 bp, 11 predicted proteins | sample 811181 | NCBI WGS metagenome assembly MDTC01 (sample SAMN05326644, study PRJNA326480) | marine metagenome | isolation source: seawater | place: Pacific Ocean: North | collected 2011 | reverse complement strand
GATGACAACTTACGCAATTGTGTTCAAGGATGGGCTTTACATCGCGAACAAAATCAATCTCTGCCGAAAAGCAGGACAAAGAAAATGACAATAAAAGAGATAAAATTTGGAATTTAGGGTATGTCATAGGTATTTTAATAATATGAAGTCTTTTATTTATCTCAAAATTACTATTTGATTTAAAGGATTTTCTTTCTTCTGATTCCAAGACTGTCACTTGATTCTATGCATTTTATTAAATATACGGTTAGCTTATTTGCACTAACTTTAATCAGTCATTATTTATCCGGAAATGAATACAAAGAATTTTCCCAAAAATGTATGGGAACCGACTTTCGCATTCTGATTGACCATGATGATTACGAATTAAGTGCAGAAGCAGCCAGAAATGCTTTTTTAGAATGCAATCGATTAAACAAAATTTTCAGTGACTATATCGCAGATAGCGAGGTATCAAAATTATCAAATTCATCCTTTCAAAACCAATCACTTCAATTATCGAAAGAGTTATTTGATATCTTGACTTACAGTAAATCCCTAGCGATGAAAACAAATGGTGCTTTCGATCCAACTCTTGGACAAACATCTAGATTGTGGAGAATTTCACGTTTTCGCAAGGCACTCCCTTCTAAAAAAACAGTGCTTGAAGCATTGCAAAGAAAAGGAGTCCAATTCCTTGAACTTGAAAATAAAAGCAGAGAGGCCAGACTTACAAAGGAGGGTATTCTTATAGACCTTGGTGGGGTGGCAAAAGGCCATACGGCAGATGAAATGATTCTCATACTCAATAAAAATGGAATAACAAGATGCCTAATTGATGCGGGAGGGGACCTTTCTCTTGGAAATCCCCCGAGAGGTAAAAAAGGTTGGAAAATCGAAATTGGTGGCAATAAACACCCAGATTTACCGATTCTCACCTTAAGCAATTGCTCAATTGCCACATCGGGCGATATCGAACAATTTGTTGAAATTGAAGGTACCCGGTATTCTCACATTATTGATCCAAAAACTGGCTACGGTCTACAAAATATCACTCAGACCACTGTAATTGCCCCCAAAGGAATCATCGCAGATTCTTTGGCTACAGCCGGCAATGTACTCGGGCCTAGCAAATTTAAAAAAGTTTTTAAGGATGATCATAAAATTCAGGCTTTTTTCCTCAGCCAAAAGGAAAAATCAGGCGAATTTACCCTCATTAAAATATAACCATTTTCAAACTTGATCAAAACTAGTAAAAAACATATGTTGTTTGTTTACCCTTACAAAATATGTCCAAAATCTGTGCAATCACTGGAAAGCGTCCCGTAACAGGGGGACGCATCATTCATAAAGGCGTTAGCAAAAAAGCTGGTGGGATCGGCCTGCAACTTGTTAAAAATAACAAACGAATCTTCCGTCCTAACTTACAACGTGTTCGTGTTAAATTGCCCTCCGGTCAGGTTAAACGAATTTGGGTATCGGTCAAAGCAATCAAGGCTGGTAAAATCGAGAAGGCGTAAACTTAACGGTCTCACCCTTAAACCATCAGCCAGCAGTGGAATCTGAAATCCAGTTCCACAACCGATACACCAACAAACTTGAGACTGAAAAAGTTTATGGTGAAAAGTGGCTAAAGTTTATATACAGCAATCCAATTGGCAGGATTTGCCTGTGGGTGTTAGTTAAAAGAATATGGTTTTCAAAATGGTACGGTTGGCGCATGAACCTACCTAAAAGCTCTTCCAGGATAGAACCGTTTATAAGTAAATTTGGTGTAGACCGTGCGGAATTTGCAGAAGATATATCAAGCTTTAAAAACTTCAATCAATTCTTTTATAGAAAGCTTACCAAAGATTCACGTCCTCTACCCCAAGATGTAAATGCCGCTATTTTCCCTGCAGATGGTCGTCATTTTGGGTTCCAAAATCTTAGCCTTGCGAAAAGGGTATTTGTTAAAGGCCAAAAATTTAATCTCGAACAACTTTTTAATTCAAAAAAGTTGGCACTTCCTTACATTGGGGGGTCTTTAGTATTGAGCCGCTTATGCCCCACCGATTATCATAGATTTCATTTTCCAGTTTCTGGAAAAATGGAAAAAATAAGATTAATTAATGGCAGCCTGAATTCAGTAAATCCGATAGCCCTGAGACAAAACCTAGCCATCTTTTGGCAAAATAAAAGATACCTAACCTTCATAGAAAATGATCAATTTGGCAAAGTTGCCATGTTTCTAGTTGGAGCGACTTGCGTTGGCTCAGTTCACACTTCCGCTCAAATTGATACCGAGATGGAAAGAGGGTCCGAACTGGGCTATTTTTCATTTGGAGGCTCTTCTATAATTACCCTTTTTCAACCTAATAAGGTACAATTAGATTCCGAACTTTCTAAGATGACAAATACAGGGTATGAATCCTACGCCAAAATGGGGGAGATCATGGCAAATGTAATCCATGAGTAAATATCTCTACTTGCGCAATTCCTCTTCTGCATTTACAGGGTAAAGGTCCTATGAAACAGTATAGAAAATCCAACGGAAAAGCTTTTACTGTCCTAGAATTGTTGGTAGCAGTCGCAGTCACTGCTCTCCTTGCGGGTATGCTTCTAAATATAACTTCACAAGTGGCCCAAACTCAAACCCAAGCTTCAGGGAATCTTGAAACAAATCAGGTGGCTCAATTCGTTCTCGATCGTATCCAAGAGGATTTACAATGTGCGATCTACCAAAATGATGGCAATGTGTGGATGGCAGCAGATATCACTAATTTAACGGAAACAAGTGGTAATTGGAATGAGAAAAAATATGAGGTGCCTAAGCCCCCTGAACAGTCTCTTCGAGTCCAACTTAATCAATGGCCAGAGGAATTACTAAATGAAAAAGATACAGCGAACCAACAAGGCACTTTTAGTACTGCAAGATATGGAATTGCAGGTACTTGGTTAAGATTTTTCTCAGGAGGGCCAGAATTAGATCCCAGTGCCGAAAACTCCGGAGGAGCAAGGGCGATTTCTTACCAAATTATCAGACACGGCTTAACCAGCTCTGAAACGTCTACCCCACGATACCAACTCTTTCGCGCCGATGTAAGTGATGTCTATACACTGGAGGCTGGTTACAACTTAGGAGCAGAAGATGGCCCATACTTTAGCCAATCAGAAAATGGCCCCCGTCAAAGTGGCAATGTCAAAAACCCGATTTTTTTAGATGAAAATGGTAAACTATCTACTGACTTTTCGCTTGCGTCCAATATTGTGGATTTTGGGATACGTGTTTATATAATCCGTTCGCGATCCCAAGGAACAGGTCATTTACAGCAAATTTTTCCAGACCTCAATGCAACGAGTGATCAATACAAATACAGAGCCACTACCAACCCAATTTACCATGATGACAAACAAAGAAAGTATCTATACGCCTTCCCTGATGTAATTGATGTAATGATAAGAGTTCTCACAACCGAAGGCTCTTCTGTCGTTGCTGCATACGAGGAAGGACTTGTTCCCGCTACTGAAGGAATGAATGAAGATGAATTTTGGTGGGATTTAGTAGAAAAAAACTCTGAGGTTTATATCCGTAGAATAAAAATATTATCTCAGGGGATTTAAAATCATGAAAAACCTTTTTGTTTTCGATATTTCAAAGGGGTAATTTTCATTTGCTTTCTAAAGTGCTGAGTGAAGGAGCTTTGGTCATAAAATCCATTATCATTGGCTATCTGGGTTAGCTTCTTCTTCGTTGTTAAGAGATCATCACAAGCTGATTCAATTCTCGTTCTTGTTATAAATTGCATGGGTGCAATTCCGAAAAGTTCAATAAAGCCCCGATGTAGTTTTCGATGATTCAATCCTGAAACTTTAACCAAATCTGCAATAAGTATATTTTTACGAAAATTCTTACGGATATAATTTACTCCCCTACCAATCTCATCATCTCTTTCCCATTTTAAATCACCAATTTTAGATAAATTGTCTTTATCTGCATATGGACGAACCGAACCAATAATCCCAACAACAGTACCATCTTTGCTGATTAAAGGATATTTATTAGTTAAGAACCAGTCTGGTAACCCCTGACTATTAAAAACTAGTTCTAAAATATTCAGCATTGGTTTCCTTGACTCCATAACCATACGGTCATCTCTTCTAAAATGCTCAGCTAGCCGAGGTGGGAAAAGATCAAAGTCACTTTTACCAAAGAGTTCCTCATTAGAATCCAAACCTATGCGTGGAAGGAACTTTTGATTCATATATAGTAACCTTGACTCAGTATCTTTAATGAAGAAGGAAACACCAGGAATGTTTTCAAAAAGTTGACAAAGTTGTACAGGGTCACAACTTACATCATCAAACCAATCTAAAAAATTTTTCATGCTCATTTTATTACAAAAAAACAAATTTAGATAATATTCGCAAATATTAAAAATTATTTCTATGTCATAAATCTAATATATTTATGCTAATAATATAAATTATTTCCATAGAATGGAATTTACTCACTTCGTAACCCTAAAAACTTAAACTGATTCGAGGAAAAATGGCATTAAAAAACAGATCGGGAATTTAGTAAAAAATTCTAGGATTACTCCAAATTAAGTTTTTTCAATTTTGGCCTAATAACAAAATTACAGTAACCTTGGTTAGGGTTTTTCCGATAGTAATCCTGATGATATTCTTCTGCATCGTAAAAAACGGGAGCTTTTACAATTTCAGTGACAACCGGATCAACCAACTTTTCACTTAGTTTACTTTTCCACTCCATGGCGGTTTTTTGCTGACTATCATTCAGAAACATAATTGTAGAACGGTACTGAGTCCCCTCATCGGCACCCTGACGATTGAGGGTAGTAGGATCATGAGCGTCTCCGAATAATTCAAGGATTTCTTTAAAACTTATATCTTTGGGATCAAAAATGATTTTAATAACCTCCGCGTGTCCTGTAGTACCCGTACAGATTTGCCTGTATGTCGGATTTAGAACTTTTCCTCCAGCATATCCCGAAATCACTTCCTTAACCCCTTTAATTCTTTCAAAAACGGCTTCCGTACACCAAAAACATCCTCCGCCTATTATCGCAGTTTCTAAATTGGGTTTTGATTCGTTGGTCATGGATGGTATTTTTTGATTTTTCACTTTTTTATTGGCCTCACATCCCAGCAAGGTCAAAACGAAAGAAATTAAAATTAAGAGATTTTTCATATTACTTATAAGCTTTTCCTGTAATCCATTCATGTCCTTTTGCCAACAAAAGTTTATCGGCACCAACAGGTCCCCATGTTCCCGCTGAATAATTTTCGAGACCATTGGTCTTTTGTTCATTCCAATAGGTAAGAATTGGAGAAAGAAGACTCCATGAAATCTCAGCCTCATCTCCTCGTATAAAAAGGGTTCCATCTCCATTTAAAGCATCAAGAATAAGTCTTTCATAGGCCTCCGGTGTATTGGAACCGAATGTTGTCTCATAACCAAAGGAAAGCTGAATTGGTTGAAGCTTAGTCTCTAGGCCTGGAGTCTTTGAGTTAAGATATAAAGTTACTCCTTCATTTGGTTGAATCCGGATGACCAAAAGATTTGGTGCAAGAGAAAATCGCTCATCCTGGCCAAAAAGAATTCCTGGTGGTCTTTTGAATTGAACTGCAATCTCACTTGCTTTACCAGCTAGTCTCTTGCCTGAACGCATGTAGAATGGAACTCCTTTCCACCTCCAATTCTCAATATTTAAACAAAGTGCAGCATAAGTTTCAGTAAAGGAATCTTCGGGAATCCCATCTTCATTCAAATAACCTGTAGCTTTTTCCCCCCCAACTAAACCTTCGGTATAAACTCCACGAACAACCTCAGAGTTCTGGCCTTTAAGGCTTAATGGCTTAATTGCCTTGAGTGCCTTTACCTTTTCATCCCGGATTGATTCTGGGTTTAAAGAAGAAGGAGGTTCCATGGCAGTTAATGCCAGCAGTTGCATGACATGATTTTGTATCATGTCTCGTAAGGCTCCACTTTTATCGTAATAACCGCCCCTCTTTCCTACACCTATTTCTTCAGAAACCGTTATTTGTACACAGGAGACATAATTTCTGTTCCAGACTGGTTCAAAAATGGAATTGGCAAATCTTTGAACTAATAAGCTTTGTACTGTTTCTTTTCCGAGATAATGATCTATTCTAAATACTTGAGATTCGTCAAAACGTTGGTTGATAATGTTATTAAGTTTTCGTGCACTTTCTAAATCCTTACCAAAAGGCTTTTCAATAACAACTTTGGAGGCAAATCCACTTCCATGATGTCTCTTTGCTAAACCACTCTCTCCAAGGTTTTCAAGGATTGGCTCAAATACACTGGGTGGAGTTGAAATGTAAAATAAACATTGTGCGGAATTTTGCAGTTTCTTTTCCAGTCCAAGAATTAATTCTTCCAACTGATTAAAGCTGTTTGGATCGTCATATGCCCCACCGTGAAAGAAGATATTTGACTCAAGTTTCTGCCAATTTACTTCATCGATCTTTCGCCTCGAATACTGGTCCAAAGAATCTTTCAAATATTTTCGGAACTCATTGTCTTGCATTGGCGAACGACCCACTCCAATTAAAAAACAATTTTCAGGCAATAATTGATCTTGAGATAAATTAAAGATAGCGGGTGCTAACTTCCTTGCAGTTAAATCACCCGATGCCCCAAAGATCACAATAATAGTTGCGGGCGGGCTAGCGGATTCTTGGTTGGCGAGATGGCTCATTGTAAGATTCTGAGAAAATTGTAAGTTTTAAAACATAACTTAAATGAAGAATGGGCTAGAAAATGGCAATGTTTTCGTGATGGAAAAGTTCTGGATCTTCACTTTTTGAAGTAGGCAAATCTACCTCCAACACATCAAAACGATAATGTTCAAAAATATGCCCATTTTCCCTAAGGTATGCCGTGAAAGCTCGATGCAAGCTGTTTAATTTTTTGCGGTTTATAGATTCATACCCTGAAACTAGGCTTTTTGATGATCTTGCTCTAACTTCAACAAATACGAGAATATTTCCATCTTTGAAAATCAAATCTATTTCTAGCTTTTGGTTTTTTCTACTACGCCAGTTATTCTCTAGCAGCACATATCCTTTGCGAATTAAATGTTTTCTCGCCAACCACTCGCCATACTCACCTTTTCGGGAACTACTTTTAAAGTTATGATTTAAGCCAAATCCCCAAAGATATTCTCTGGCTTTTCTACTCATTAACTCAAACAACCTACTTCCATTCATGCTTGGGATACCTACCAGCTAATTCCTTTTTAATGCCTGGGTAAGAACCTTCCCAAAAATTCAAGATATCATCTGTACATTGTACCACTCTTCCATTGGGTGCAAGTAATTCAATCGTTACAAGAAATTGGTCATAAACAATGCAGGGATGCTTTTTTATTCCATAAAGTTTCTGGATATGAGCCTTTACATAAACCTTTTCAGTTTCATACCTGAGAGGAATTAGCTTACCCGAAGTCCCAATTAGAATTTTTGCGGGTGCTAATTGATCCAGTAATTCCAGCTTTTCTTTTCCGTAAAATGAATGAAGGTAATCAATTACAATTGTATTTCGGATTTCTTTCCACTTTTTTCCAGAAAGACAGATTTCTTCAAGAACTAACTTTTTTGCCTCATGCCCAAAGGGGTCTATTTCATATTCTGGATAATTGTTACAAATAAAATCCACTCTAGACAAAAAATGCTCTACTTCTTGATTCCAGTGCTTGAGATTTAGTAAACCCTTAAAGATTGCTTCCGAGTATGCCTCAGCGATTTGTTTTCTGCTTACATCAGTTGTTTCTTTTTTACTGATAACAACTTGACCAAACTTTTCCAAAGTCCGCAGGTAAACTTGATTAGTCTGACTATCGAGATAAACCTCCGAACTAATAGACACTTTCTTTCCAAGTATTTTTCTAATTTGCTGCTCGCTTATCTCGGATATTTCATCCATCTCAAGTAGAATCCGACCCTGTCTTTTCTTCTCGATTACTTTCAAAGGTAGTATCCACTTCGAACCTCTTACAGTACTATCTTTCGCCAACTGTAAACTTAGCCCTGTCGAGTCACGATAAGTATTAGTTCCCTGATTTTCGAGGTATGCGAGCCTTTCTGAATAAACACTCAAAAGAATTTCAACGATGCCTTGGATGGGGAGTCTTTTGTAGTTATAAGCCCTACCTACTATTTGACATAGTCTGATCGCCGCATTTTCAATCTCTCTCAATCTTAAGCCATGAATTCCTAAAGCTTTACATTTCGTGCCATTAAAATTAACAGATGATCCATGTTCGTACGCACTCTGCAAAGCAAGTAAATCAGACTGTGTTACTTTGTTTTGAACTACAAATTCCATTCTCTTACCAAAATCAATTGGATTCTTAAAATCTAAGGCTGCAGAAATGAATGCAAATTCTGACAAGCAATCATTTTCTTTTGCCATATGAAGGGCAAATCCAACTCTAGGGTGAATCGGTAATCGTGCGATTTCTAAAGCCTTATGCTTATCATCTATTAGACCCAATGATGTAAGCACTTTCTCGGCTTGTTCTAAACTTGTAGATGGAGGCGTTTCATACCAGTTTAGCTCCCACGGACTTACATCAAATGCCACTAAATTTAAATAAATTCCAGCCAGATCCAAACGGTTAATTTCGGGCTCTTCAAATTCTTTTCGATACGAGTGTTCATCTTCTGACCACATACGCAGACAGAATCCTTCTGCAAGCCGACCTGCCCGACCAGTCCTTTGAGAGGCAGAACTTTTGCTAATCGGTTCCGTCAGAAGTACATTAACCTTGCGATATGGGTCGAAGCGATGTTTTTTTGCGAGCCCTGTATCGATAACAATCCTTATTCCCTCAATCGTCAAAGATGTCTCAGCAAGGTTTGTGCTAACAATAATTTTTCGCTTTTCCGAAGAGGCCAGGGCTAAATCCTGTAATTCTTGGGGCATCTCTCCAAATAAAGGGAGGATGTCCAGCTTGTAATGAGAAAGTTTCATCTCAATCTCACGAACAGTCTGCCTAATTTCTGCAGCACCATCCATAAAAACTAAAACATCTCCTTCGTACTCAGGAAGGATGAAAGAGAGATTTTCACATACCTGAGAAGGTAATCCCACTTTTTGTTTTTGAGCTTTGTATTTAATTTCGACCGGGTAAGCTTTACTTTTAACCTCTAATCCCACCGAATCATTCAAATATTGACTGACTTTATCAAGATTGAGTGTCGCAGAGGCAACAATGATTTTGGAAGAGATTTTTTTTTGGTCCCTGAAAAATTTGGCCAAGGCGAGGGCTGCATCCATGGAAACTGTTCTTTCATGGAATTCATCAAAAATGATCAGTCCCACATCCCTGAAATTTTCAGGCTCCTGAAGCAGCCTGAAAATCATCCCGTCTGTCAAATAAATTAGTCTAGTTTGAGAAGATGTTTTATTATCAAACCTTACTCGATACCCCACTTTTTCTCCTAATTCACACCCCCAAAATTTACTGGCTTGTCTTGCTAAACTCCTCGCAGCAACTCTTCTAGGTTGCACAACCATTATTTTTTCTTTTACCAATTTTTCATCCAGCAAAAAAAGAGGTAAACCAAGAGATTTCCCAGAACCGGTGGGTGACTTGATCGCAAACTCACTGCACTCATACCATTTCTGTTTAATTTCATTGAAATGCTGACTTATAGGTAGATCGTATATGAATTCCACCGTGTTATCTTTTCAAGGTGTACTTGCTAAAATCAATCATAAAGAGGAAAGGGCAGGGGGAGAGACTTCTATACCAGAGGGTTACACACACTTCTTGAAAAAACGATCCGTCTATGAGTAACTCAATGGTTTTGTTGTCTTTATTCAAATTTCTGACTCATTCTATAAAATGCTATGGACTCATTTATTTGAGTAATCGAGGCATTTAACCAAGAATCAAAATAAGACCTTTACTCGAACAAGACTTTATATTTAGCAAGAAGCTCAGTGGCAGTGGGGTCACCTTTTTGGGCAGCAACTGAAAGCCACTGGCGAGCTTCGTTCATGTCTTTCGTCGTTCCCTTTCCGGAAAATTTCATCAATCCTATAAAACGAGCTGCTTCTGCATTTCCTCCTCTTGCCAAAGGTAAAAATAATTCAAACGCTTTAAAGTAATCTTTCTTTAACCCAACGCCCGTGTAAGATTTTTTAGCTTTTTCCAATTGTTCTTTGTCATTGGAAGATGTGCGAGTTACTTGTGCGGAAGGAATTTCTGTCTTGGTAGTTGAACCCTGTCGTTTCTCAAGATATCGAGAAGCAAGCTGATGATTTTGGCTGGCAGCTTTTTGCAGAAAACTCAATCCCTCTACTGTACTTTTTGCCATCCCCTCTTTTCCCTCAATTAATAAAATACCTAGAGTATATTGTGCTTCTGCAAAATTTTGGCTCTCCGCTACTCGAAGCCATTGAACCGCTTTTTTCGAGTCTTTTGGAACACCATCGCCGCTTAAATAGGCCATCCCAAGATTAAATCGTGCGGTAAGAGATTTTGCTCTAACTGCCTGCGAAAGAAGAGAAATTCCTAATTTTGTATTTCTAGGTAAAAGTCCGGGCAGACCTTTCAAATAGAGTGCCCCCAGTGTTGCTTGCGCTTGCGGATAACCAATTTCAGAGGATTTCTTAAACCAATCTAAAGCTCTAGGGACATTTGTTGGAATGACTTGGAAATCAATTTCTCCCATACAATACATTGCGACGGCATCTCCATCAGAAGCTTTTCTTTGCAATAGGAGTGCGGCATCTTGGTAATATTGAGTCGCCTTCGCAAAATCACCCTCCAACATAGCGATATTAGCTAAGTTATAAGAACCAAGTGGGTGGGAATTTCTATTTGAGACATCAGACCATTGTTTTGAAAGGTTGATGTTCACGGAACAACCAAACTCACCTGAACGTAAGAATATTCCAAGGAGTCCCTGAAAATATGGGGAGCCATCTTTTGCAAGTTCAACGACTTGATTATACCCAACTGTAGGGCTCCATTTTTCCAAATTTTCGGAAGCAAGATGCCCCCATGTGAAAATAAGCATGAGGTAGTATTTAGAAAATACGGTAAAAGGTTTCAAAATAGCCGATCTTAGGAGCTTGTAAATCATCTATAAATGAAAGATCATAGGGTCGTGTCAACCAAGATGACTTTTCAAAAAAGACTTGTAATTACGTGCCTCTTTTTCGGGTGCTTTTCTACGAGCGTTTGGACTTGGGGGAATGACTATTCCCTTGCAGATAGAAAACTTCTCAAAATCATTCAATCTCAAAAAAACTTCTTTTCGGAGAAAAACAAAACTTTGCTCACTGAACTAGAACTCAGTAGAAAAGCACAGGATTTAGTGGCTCTCTATGAGTCATACTTGGCTCAAAATCCAGACGATACAAATGCACTTATTTTGTATGGCAAGTTCCTGAAAAAGGTTGGTCAGTCAGGTCATGCGATTAGTTTTTTCTTAAAAGCCGACTCGATCAATCCCAAAATTGCAGTGGTAAAACAACAAATCGCAAATTATCTTGTCGAAAACGAAAGACCTCTGGATGCCCTTCCATTTTTTATCGCTACAGTGGAGATAGACTCAGATGTTCCTGATTACCATTTTCACTTGGGTAATTTCCTTCATCTTTTCAAAGATCAGATTACACTTTCAGAGTTATTAAAGGAAAAATCGATAGATGCTTTTGCTCATGAGTGTTTTGAAAAAGCTGCCCGGCAAAAACCTTCATCTTTCGATTACCGATTAAGATACGCACAAAGTTTCTTTGACCATGACAACTCTAATCACGAAAAAGCACTGGAAACTTGGAAGAAAATGGCCAAAGACTTTGAAAGCATCCTTTCAAAGCCAGAAACAGATTACATTAGACTATGCCAGGCACGGGTTATGCTTGAACTTAACCAAAAAGAAGAAGCAACCAAATTGATTGGTCAGGTATCCACTAAATCTCTTGGGGAATCCAAGCAAGTATTACTAAAATCTATTAAGCAAATACCTAAGCCCTCACCGATCAAAAAAGTTAAAAAGCCTAAAAAAACAGGCTTTCTCAAGCAGTTAGATAATGATCCCCATATTAAGAGGTTAAAAATCGTGACCGATAAACTCCGAGAAGAAAATCTTATCCAACAATTACATGCAGACCGAGTAAGAGCACATCATGATTTGAATGGTCAAATACGATTAATCGTACATCTTCCAAAAAATGATAATTAATCCAGCCAATCTTTAAGTCTATCCTTGGAAGAGCAAAAAGTCATTTTATTTGTATTATTAATCGCGAGTATTTCGGTTCACGAATGGGCCCATGCTTGGGTGGCAGATAAATTAGGCGATCCTTTGCCTCGCATGCAAGGGCGAGTAACCTTGGACCCAAGATCACATATTGATCCTGTAGGAACTCTACTACTGCCACTCATTATGATTTTCGCCACCCCTGGTTTTTCGATTATAGGTTGGGGTAAACCGGTTCAGGTATCATTACCCAACCAAACTACAAAGAAACGTGACGACCTTCTCATCACTGTAGCAGGTCCCTTGTCCAATCTTGGAATTGCCATTATCTGTTCCGTCGGATTCGGAGTAGTGCATAGATACGCATCCTTGGGTGAACCCTTTTTAATTT
>MDTC01250830.1_pt1 | contig 12620 bp, 8 predicted proteins | sample 811181 | NCBI WGS metagenome assembly MDTC01 (sample SAMN05326644, study PRJNA326480) | marine metagenome | isolation source: seawater | place: Pacific Ocean: North | collected 2011 | reverse complement strand
TCAATGAAGTTTCGGCAAATTATCCCGCCAATAGCCATGTTGGGTTTGGCACTGTCGCTAATCGTAGGGGCGTGGTTTAAACCAGCGCTTTTAATTTCTTTGACCTACTTCATGGTTCTTTTCTTTGGAGTTCGCGGATCAGCCCGAAGTCGTTTTAGAGCGTTGCTGATCGCTCCGATCATGCATTTCTCTTGGAGCGTTGGTCTTTTGAACGGCTTTGTTAAGCGGCGAGGGCAATCTCCAGACAGATAAAGCTGTTTAGGTGGGATGTTTGTGGTTGACTACGGTCCGCCTTTGCAAACACTTTCGGCCGCGCAATTCGCTCTGCTGAAACGCAGTGTTTTGCCTAATCGTCCGAAAAAGTAGAACCTATGGCCCGTTTGACCGTCGTTAGTGATTGAACGAACTGTGCGGCGTCGTCGAGGCTCTTGAAGTGGCGGTTTTCTTCCACCATGTTTACCGACAGTGAGTCGAGTTCCTCCCGCCGAAATTGGCCGGGTGCCTCTTCCGTGGGAGAGAACCACAGCAGGTCACGCCCGCGATAAATCATTACCGTGCCAGACTCAGTAAAGGAAACGGAATAGCCCGATCGAATCCACGCACTAGTTATTGACATACTCACCACTATCAGAGCAATAGCAAGAGTGCTGATTGCGGAGCGCATGAAGCGGCGTTGTCTGGATGAGCGACGCACTTTTCCTGACTTAATGTCTTCTGGTGGGGTCGGTTCGTGACCAGGGTCGGCGTCCACCTCGATGGCAGCCAGTTCACTGGTGATTTCATCGGCGTCAAATAGGGCATCGATGTCGTATTCCTCAGTGGGTTGCGAGAGCTCACCCCCCTCGAGAACGTCAGAGACGATGACGGTGATGTTGTCACGTCCACCGTTGTCGTTTGCTGCCTGCAGAAGAGCGTCAGCTGCTGTTTGCGTCTCTGTGTGCTGCTTGAGAATTTGTTCGATGTGTTCGTCATCAATTTCGTCGACGAGTCCGTCGGAGCAGAGCAGAAAGCGGTCGCCTTTGATGAGGGGAAGTTTGGCCGAGTCGACTCGTACGTCAGGTTCGATACCGAGTGCTCGTGTGACGATGTTACGCCGAGGGTGGTTTCGGGCTTCTTCCTTCGTGATTTGGCCTTGGTCTACGAGATCTTGGACAAATGAATGATCTCGCGATACCTGCCGAAGTCGGCCTCTGCGGAGAACGTACGCTCGACTATCTCCCACATTGACCAAACCGAGTGCGAAAGGGGTCTCCGAGTCCGTTGGGTCGACTATCACAGAAAGCGCAGTGACGGTTGTCCCCATGCCTTGTTTGGCCGGGTCCTCGAGAGATGCACGGACGATTGCCGAATTTGCATCAACAACAGCCTTAACAAGATCTGATAGGTGAGGATGGGCCAGATCTGATCTACCGTCACCTACTGGGGCAGGTGTGCATGCGTTTCGGATCGTTGAAACGGTGATTTCGCTGGCCACTTCGCCGGCTTGATGTCCACCCATGCCGTCAGCAACGACAAGAAGCCAATCGTCGGCAGAACAGCGATCTTCGTTGGTACCTCTGACCGAGCCCTTGTGAGTTGATGAACTACTTGAGAGAATGGTCTGAATGATAACCGTCTTTCGCCGTATGGTTTCTTGACACCGAAGCCTGTGGGCGCTCACACGCCACCAGAATCGATCACGTTTGTCCACGGACGCTGTCTTTCGCCTTGAGCGCCGCAGGCGAGTGACTGAGGAGTGATATTCTCCCGAACCGATCCCTATGATTCAGGCTTCTGATAGTGCTCTGTCCAAAAAAATTGTTATCTGTTCGTTCTTTACAGACGACACCTACTACTCCGATCACGCGGAGAAGCTTCGGGCCACGCTTGATGACCTTGGAATTGAGGCAGTGATTCGACCGATTCAAAAGAGGCCCGGCGAAGAGTGGCCTGATATCTGTCGAAAAAAAATTCCTTTTATCAAACAGGTGTGCGATGAATACCCAGATCGGCTTGTCTTTTGGATTGATGTTGACTGTCGGTTGATGGTCCTCCCCAGTTTTCTCGCTGAGTCCAGTGCTGACTTGATTGGGTTCCAACGCGGGTTTGGGGCCCCGATGAAGATTGGATATCAGCAGAAGTCTCGCTTTTGGGAGCCGTGTTTCTTTGGCATATCCCCATCGGTTCGAGGACGAAGTTTCATTGAGACCGCAGCGATGCTCGAGGCAGATTCTGATGTCAGAGCCACCGATGATTATTTTTTCGAAGAGGCGTGGCGGTTAACAAATGCGAATCTTTCGTTCCAAATTATCCCGTCGGGTGACTGTCTGGGACCCGACAACCCCTCGGGATTCTTCCAGTTTGGAGCTAGCGGGAATGTTCCCGAATTTAAGGGAAAAGTCAAACAACACAGCGCCCCACCTGTGGCCTTGGGCAGATCGCGAAAGCGCTCAGCGCTCCGGAGGTTATATAGGTTTGGATTGGCGTTCGAACGGAAACTGCCACGAAAAGTTCGTCTCAGCCTCAACACATTGCTTAAGAAGACCGGCCTGCTTGATCGATTAGGAAACTGGGCACGGGGCGACAAAGGATCGCCCTCTAATAAAATTTCGAAGTCGGGTCGCAAAAGTGTTCCATTTGACAAGAACAAATTGGAGTTACAAGCCGTAAGCGCAGCGATAGCGGGCAAAGAAGGAGAGTTCGCCTCTTTAAGTTCGCAGCTCCGCACTGAGTTTGAAGGAATTAAAAAATCGGCTGCTGTTGAGGTGGGAGAATCTTTTTTGAACCTCCGTTCAAATGGCAGCGGCTCCGAACTGCAACTGAGTTGGTGGAGCAGGCCGTTTCCGGGCAACTTTGGCGACTGGCTCTCCCCCTACATTTTCCAATCTTCAACCAACCGCCCGGTTGTTTACGTAAACCCGAACGCTGCGAACGCTCGAGGAACCCATATCGTTGGCTTGGGCTCGATAGCAAGAACCGTCGGTGAGAATTCAATCGTGTTTGGCACGGGAGTTTCGTCCTCTGACCAGCTGGTGAATCCGCAGGCGAAATACTTTTCAGTCCGGGGGCCAATTACAGCAAAAACGGTCCAAGACCTTGGCGGGCCTGTGGTGGATTCGCATGGTGACCCAGGTGTCCTTATGCGCCGTCTCTACCACCCTTCTCATCTTCCAAAGACGGAAGAGGTTGTTTTCGTGCGACATTTCGCTCATCAGGGCCTACCTGTTCAGTTGCCGGATCACTGGATCGAGCAAGACATTCTTAGATCTGGCTCAAAATCGATAGAAGAGTTGATTGACCAGATGTATTGCTCGAAGGGCGTCGTTACATCAGCAATGCACATCTTTATTGTCTGCCAGTCCTACGGTATTCCAAGTCGACTTGTCACATTCCGAAATTTTGAAGAATTGGTCCATGGGTCGGGGGAAAAGTACCTGGATTATCATCTCGGGAGCGATCAAAATGGTACGTTCAGCCCATCGGTGGTCGGGATCAATCTTCGAAACACAAAAATTGAATCCGAATTTTCCGATGTAAAGATTCCCGATGTCGTGTTAGACAGGGTTGAAGGTGCTCTCGTGAGAGCAGTAGAAGAATACGACCAAAGAGTGGGTGGATGAGTCGTAATTCCCCAGACCTAACTCTTGGGATTTCTACCACCGCCAAAAACATCTCAAGACTTAAGATCCGACCTCCGGAGCGGCGTCTTTCTGTCCTAGTGTCACTTCAGGGCCGGGCCGAGCCGAGACTGCCAAAACACGTCAAGGTAATTCGATGCCAAGGCGTAGGGGTTGGGCATAGCCGCAATGCCGTGATCGAGAATACGAATACCGAGTTGCTCGCTTTTTGTGATGATGATGTGTTGCCAAATTATGACCAACTCTTGGAAGCAGCAGATCAGCTTGTGAGTTCGGGGTATGACTTTTACATCGGGAGGCTTTTCGATTTTGACGGAAATCCAAGAAAGCGGTATTCATGGCCAGGGACAGAGGCGAGGTTTCACAACATTGGCAAAGTAGGAACTCCTGAGATCTTGATTAGGGTTTCGGCGTTAAAAAAGTCGGGTGTGAGATTCGACCCCTCGTTCGGAGCCGGCACCTTGAGCCCACTCGGGGATGAACTCATCTTTCTCTCAGATTGCTTGAAAAGTGGACTTAAGGGTCAGCACATATCGGCCGTGTTTGGCTTTCATTCAGCGGAGAGTTCGGGACGCGGGGGCGATCTGCGGAAACTCGCCCATCGGTTGAGGGCAGGCAGGCGAGCTTACCGAGGGAATACGGCCTACATATTTCCAATGTTTTTTGCAAAGACAGTTGCGGGCCAGCTCTTCAGACTTTCAAAAGAGTTTCTTAAGCCTCAAAGTCCTCGCCGAAAGAATCACTCTCAGAAGTAACGGGGTATACGCGGTCAACCTGTTCGGCGTAGGGGCTTACGCGAATGGCAGAGGGGAACATCCAATTCTTTAGATGATCGTCAATCCGTTGCTCCCCTAGGGTTGCAGTGCGGTGGGCAACCAGTTCATCGGGATCGCTGAAGGCGAGTTGAGTCGGGGTGAAGTACCCGCGATCCGGATTGTAAAACTTAGAGTTGAACCACTCCGAAAAAGCCTTCAACCAGTCCACTATTGGATTGGAGTTATCTCTGAGTCCAGTGAGGATCACCGCAAGGGGCTCATGGCCGGAATCACCTTGAGGCATTGAGTCTGATATCCAGGAAAGAGTTCGTTGTATTCCAAGAAACGTTGCGAGTTGTCGGCGCGAAAGAGACGAAGTGAGAAAATCATGAGCTGGGTGCAGGGATATTTCACCGTGGTCGACATCGTCAGATAAATGGCTACGGAGAGTTTTGAGCGCACGGTTATGGAAAGAGCCTATTGATTCACTCAGATTTATTTGACCTAAAGGAACTAAGTAACCCGAAAAAAGGTCCTGCGCAACTGCCATGCTTTCCTCGATAGCGCTTTCTTTGTCGGCCACTCTAAGAACGCGCCAATGAATGAGTGGTGATGAAACGTGAAGCTGTTTCGGTGAGGGTTCAGCAAATATGTGCATTTCGGGATTCGAAGTTGAGGAGTCCCTAAATTCTCTCGGATGCCTGTAGGTGTTTCCTGCTTCCAGCCACTGCGCTAAGAGTTGAGTCGGTGGCAGAGAAACACTAAAAGTCCTCATGAACTGGGAAACGTTTTCTGCATCCATGCTCTCGCCGCTCTTGGTGAGAGAGGAGCTTGAACGATCTGATGGTTCATGAAATGAGGTCTCCGGATCCTCTCCGACTGCTGTTAGTTCCTCTTCAATGTAGACATAGGCACGGACATACTGAGTCGAAGATGTCGATATGACGTGCATTATCGAGGAGATGATCCGAAGTGAAAAGAAGAGGATTATTGCCTCGATACTGGAGACGAGTTGCTGGTGGACTAGGTATGCCAAAATGAGCAGCAGTGGGGGTATCACGAAGAAAACGCGAAGTGAGTTGGCTTCTCCGGCAAACACTCTCGTTCGAACGCGAGTAGACGGAGATGCCGCTTCTGGAGTGTTTCGATTTAGAAGAAAAGCCGTGTGAATGTCGTACTGCTTTTGGGACATCCTCGATGTGAATAACCAAGACAGGAAAAATATCCCGATGAAGGTCAGTCCAAAAACGAGGTTTATTGCAAGGGATTGCCCAATAATGATTGCAAGACGAGCAAGGGCCGTAAGCAGCATTATTAGGGCGATCCCTGTCGGCCACCTCCATGTATTTGTTTGAGCACTAAGCCCATCACGTTTCGAGAAACAGTGATCAAGGAGTTTGATCTTAAGCAGGCTGTGAAAATACGAGAGGACTCTGACGCCTGTGAAAGCAATTAAGAAAACTAGGACTGGTATGAATGGATCATTGACGGGCGCTGTCAAATATTCAATAAGGCGCCCAAAGCTATGGACGGTAACGAGTTCAGCCAAAGTAATTGACGCTCCCAAGAGCAGTAGCAACAGCAGTTTGAGTTTGTCTCGGCGGCTTGTAAAGAATTGATTGGTGGTTTGCCAGAGGGACGAAAAGAGAGTCCAATTTCGATTTGGGTGAGAGAGAATCATGGGCAGGGCGTCACTCCAATTTGCTGGTTTCCGTCCAGAAATTCATCAAAAAGTTATTCCTCCACCGTATTCCTGTTGCTTTTCTTCATCCGCTCAATGGTGGGTCGAAGAACAGTGAAGAAGGTTGAAAGCATGATCTGAATGTCCAACATGACTGACCAATTGGCGAGATACTGCAAGTCGTACCCTAATTTATGAGCCGGGCTACTGTTGTATCTGCCGTACACTTGAGCCATCCCGGTCACCCCGGGTTTTATGCGGTGTCTTCTTTCGTAGCCGGGCACCTCTCGAGCAATTTCTTCAACTAATTCCGGCCGTTCCGGCCGAGGCCCAACTAGAGACATTTCGCCACGGAGCACGTTCCAGATTTGTGGCAACTCGTCAAGGCGACTGGCCCGAACCCACTTGAGGGGAGATAGTACCCGAGGGTCATTTTCGTAAGAAAGCTTGGGTCCTGACGTCCCTTCAGCATTTTTGATCATGGTCCGAAACTTAAGAATTTGGAAATTCTGCTCCAGGTAACCGACTCTTTGCTGTCTGTAGAGAACTCCTTTTCCGGCGAAGCAACGCACGTAAGTCGCTGTAGCGAGTAGCGCGAGGATAAGGAACGGGCTCGCAAGAAGAATGATTGCAAGATCGAGAATACGCTTAAGTCGAGATTGATGAGATGAGAGAGCCTGCGTATGGAGGCGAGTGAATGGGATGCCAGAAATTTGGCGCACGGCCCGGAGGCCTAGCATTGTTTCGAGGGATGAAATTCGTTGGTGAAGACCAATTCCTGCTTCGCTCATTCGAATGAACTGGCCTGAATCTGTTCTGGCCATGGTGTCGATATCAAGAATGAGAATGTCTGTGACGTCGTGCAGGGAGGCCTGATCCTCTAGATCATCTAGTGATTGAGCTTCGAAAACTACCTCTGATGATGGCTGCTCATTTTCAATAATTTCACGGACGCGAGCACGCTCATTTGCTGGTCCGACGAGGATGAGACGTGCCGGACCTCGGCGTTGTCGAGCCATCAGGCGACTCAGGTACCGGGCTCCAGTAAGGGTGAGTGATCCGACGATTAGTAGGAAAAAAAGATTAAGTCTCGGCATTAGGTAACGGTCGGTGACGAGTGCTGCGAAGCCATCTATTGCGATGCCTATCGCCATCGCAAGTGAAACACGCGGTAACCATGGACGCGATCCAATGTCGGGCTCCCGTTCATAGAGGCCTGAAAAGTAGTTGACCAAGGCTTGAATCGCCGCTGCGATCGTGAAGCCGACCCAGTAGTGGCGAAGCGGGTATGTTGGCCATTCCGAACCGAACCGACAGTAATTGATTAAGGCCATTGCGAGTACAAGCAGGCTGGCGTCAATGATGATGAGAAAGCGGAAGCCTCGCCCCCAGAGCCAGGCAAGCGGTTTAGAGAAAGGCTTCGAAACAATGTTGATCAGCCGATTTAGTCGTCCTTGACGATTAGGAGTGTTAGGAGCAGAGGTCACTTCCAATAAGCGTAGTGAGAGGCGGTGGGGACTCAAGGCAGGTTTGTTAACGCAGATACCGTTCGACGGCGGTCTGCGGCCCCGGTGGGTTATCTCCTCGAAGCGATAGAAGCGAGGCCATCAAATTTTTGTCGGTATCGCATATTCGAGTTCAAACCTCTTCGGGTAAGCGCGGCGACATGCGATTAAACAGAGACCAACCGAGCAGTAGGGCACCTCCGGCGCTGAGAAGCATCACGCCTATTCGTTCAACGCTTGGAATTGTTGCGTGGTATAGCAAATCGCGAAAAGCCGCCACAAAGTGAACCATAGGGTTTAGTTGAAGTACGTTACTCGCCCACTCTGGAAGTTGGGACTCAGCCAGTGATGGTGGGTACACAACTGGGGTGATGAAGAACCAGACCTGAAGAGCGATAGTCCACAGGTATTTGAGATCCCGAAAATAAACCGCAAGACAACCTAAAGCCAGTGCAATGCCACTAGAGAAAACTGCGAGAACTACCCCAAGTAGAGCTGCCAGAGGAATGTACGGAAGGATTGAGGTTCCGGCGACGATTACGAGCACACCACCCAGGACGATTAACTCAATGCCAAACTGCACAAGAGCAAAAGCGACGTTCGAAAAGACCAAGATTTCTCGGGGAAACGCAACACGCCGAACAAGTGCAGCGTTATCAATGATTGAAGTGAGCCCGACGTTGTTTACTACGGCGAAGAAGTTCCACGGGATGATCGCGCACAACAGAAACCAGGCAAACCCGGTGAGGCCCGAATTTTGTCCGACCGGCGCTTCGGCTCCGAAAAGAATTCCAAATACAAATCCGTAGATAGCGAGGGTTGCGAGAGGGTTCAGGAGTGACCACGACCATCCAAGAAAGCTCCCCCGGTACTTCGTTTGCAGGTCACGAAGCGTAAGCGCGATCAAGAGTTCTCGAGATTCGATGACACGCTGCGGACTGCCCATCAATGAACTAGGGTATACCGGGGTCACTGGGATCACCTTCACCTGTGATCATTGAACTTTCGCGAATGAAAGATAATGAAACCGGCAGTATCAGTAGACCAGGTTTGGAAGAGTTTTCGCCTCTATCACGAACGCAACCAGTACCTCAAGGTTGCGGCATTGAGGGGCCGCAGAGCTCGCTACGAGGAGTTTTGGGCGCTCCGGAATGTCTCTTTTGAGGTTCAAGAGGGCGAATCGCTCGGTCTAGTCGGCAACAACGGCTCAGGCAAGTCAACACTTTTGAAGACTTTGTCAGGGATTTTGGTCGCCGACAGAGGGTCGATTGCCACACATGGTCGGCTGTCTAGTTTGCTTGAACTTGGAGCAGGATTTCATCCTGAACTTTCTGGTCGGGAAAACGTTTATTTGAATGGCGCCGTGCTTGGTCTTAAGCGGAAAGAAATTACTGCTCTACTGACGGAAATTGTGGAGTTTGCAGAACTCGAGAAGTTCATCGATATGCCGGTGAAAAATTACTCAAATGGGATGTACATTCGGCTCGGCTTCTCGGTTGCTGTGCACGTGGACCCAGAGATTCTTATCTTGGACGAAGTGCTGTCTGTCGGGGACGAAGATTTTCAGAAGAAGAGTCGCGAGAGAATAGAGAGATTCAAAGAAGAGGGTCGAACAATACTTTTTGTCTCACACGATCTTGAATCAGTTGCAGGTCTTTGTGACTCCGCCATCTGGATCTTTGAAGGAGAAGTGAAGTCTGTCGGCTCTGCGCAAGAAGTTGTGAATCGCTATCGCGCTCACGAGACCTCGATTTTCTCTTCACCACCAGATACCGCGTCAGATGATGATGCATAAGGAACATTCGTATGTCAACGTTTCACCGAAGCGACCAAGCCCCCGGACGTTTGAATCGTTGAGAATCGCCTTCGCCGCCGACTCCGATTGCGGGCGCAGTTGGTGACCTCAGTTCCGGAGATATCAAATAAAAAGTTCTTAGGGGAGCTGGGATGAAGCGAAAATGAGACAGGACCAGAGCCCAGGTACTTTTTGCGCAAGACTCCTCAAGCTTTTGCTGTGTTCGGCCAGAGCGGGTGGTTGCTTGTCGTTCGGCTTTATCTGATTCGGGCGTGAAGACGAGAAGTGGCTCGTTGCACTAGAGAGGCGATTTCTTGAAGTTCCGAAGCGAGTTAAAGACCAGGAGCAATCCGAAAGCATAAACACACAAATAAGCAAAGATTGGCAGTTGCAGTAAGCCAACTTGACTCGAGATCGCATTCGGGAATGAGGATGACGATCCATCGGAGAAACGTTTTGCTACTTCGAAAAACGACACCAGGTGAAGAATTGAAAGCGCAGTAGCTCCCAACCCAAACAGCCTTGCGCTGGCTTGTTTCGAAAGTTGATCAAAGCGCTCATTGAGGGCGTAACTTGCACAGACCACTCCGAACGCGAATCCTGGGAAGAAATATCTTCCTTGCAAGTAGCCGGGACGCAAAGCAGATCCGAGGAATAGTAGACAGAATGCAGAGCAGATGGTGAGGAGGAAAGCTCGGCGGAACGGCTCTGAACCAACAATCGCAACAAGCGCGAAAATCAGAATCAAAATCGAAGAGAAAAGAGCGTAGATCTCGTTTGGTAGCCGTTCGGATAACCAACCGTAATTTCCAAGGAGTTGTAAAAAAACCGGATAAATGTTGGCGACTCCCCGTCGAATTTGCGTCAGATTTAGGTCCGGTGAGTTCCTTAAAAAAGTTTCCACGTATCGGCTCGAGATATAAACCACCACAAGACTCGAAACTATGAGCGGGATGATCCTCAGGGAGTTTTGCTTCCGTGGTCCCCTCTGTGACAGCAGCCGTCTTAGAAAATTGCGTACTTGAAGAAATGGAACGACGGCAATGCCGATAACTCCGATCCACACGACCGAATCGCGTCGGACAGTCAGAAAGGTAAGCATTAACAAAATAGTGATTAATTTCCAATTTCGAGCGACGGGTTTCGTAAAGCCGTTGAGGAGGATCACTGCCAGCAAGAACGCCAAGGAGTATGCGAGTCCAGACGGATTGATCGATGCCATGAAGTAGATCGGAAATGGCGACAGGATCAAGAGAGCGATCAGAGCACTCGAACGGTTGATTCGTGATTGGAAGAAATAATGAAAGCCAATTGCGAGAACTGAGAAATTGACGATCATTATCCAAGCCCGCGAAACAATGAAACTGTTGAGGCCAGTGAAAAGATGAAGGGGCAACGAGACGATCAAGAAGAAGGTCGGTAAGTAGCCGGTTGTTGTCACTGGCATCGTGGTTATCGATGAATTCCAGCTCACCTCGTAGCACGAAGCCGGAACCTCTCTCTGGAAGGCAAAGCAGTCAAAACCCCAGTCGTAGAAGCCCTTTAGGTCGACTGGTGAAGCGAATTGAAAGTTTGTCGCACCCAACGCGGTCACAAAATGAGATATCTCGTCCGGGACAGCAAACATTGGAGTTGCCATAGCCCATACGGCCATGATCAGAAACAAACCGAAGAGGAACAGGAAGAACTGGTTACTGCTGAGACTTGAAGTGACTTGGAGCGAGAATCTTGAGGTGTCTGTTTCCTTTAAGGCCGTTAGCCCTCGCGATTTTATTGTTGATCGGGGCACAGTTCGTCCTACGTGGTGTGGGAATCCGGCCCGGTCGTGATGAAACGACCCCAATATTTGGAGGCAAGATCTCTCTCCCAATCTTCGATAGGTGTTTCGCGCGATTTAGATTCAAAGTGGTAGAGGGTGGCGTCTGGGGTCCACAGACATCGATAGCCAGCGAGTTGGAGCTTGTAACAGAGGTCAACATCGTTGTAGTTGTTTGGAAAGAGCTCGCTGAATCCGCCAACTTCATAGAAAGTTGTTCGTCGCATCGCGACACAAGCCCCCGTCAATCCGGAAGTCTCTCGGTTGATCCAAAGCGGCATTCCGTAACCGTGCTTGGACAAGGGGCTTTCACCACGACCGAAAATTACGGGTCCCGGGTTTATGTGTCCGGCGCTTTGGACCAAACCATTGTCGTAAATCAGCATTGGGCCGACTATCCCAGTGTCTTCGGGTTCGAGGTGAGCGACGAGTGTTTGGATCCAATCCTCTGAGACGGGTTCTATGTCGTCATTTAGGAAAATCAGGATTTCACCGGAGGCTTTGACGGCGCCGAGATTACATTTCGCAGCGAAGTTGAATGGGTGGGGGAAGGGAATTGTTGACACGTCGAGGTTCTCAAGCGTCTGAGGGATTGCGCTAGACGGGGTCTCGGTGTCACTTACAACGAGAACCTCCAGGTCAGGATATGTGCGATGCCGGTTAAGAGCCATCAAAAGATTTTTGATGAAGGGCATATGTAGCCCAAAAATTGGTCCAACTGTGCCACATGTGGGAATTATGAGGCTGACTTTTGGAGATGAGGAGGGGAATCTCTTCACCCGATGGAACATTTCGCCAGCCGCAACCACTTCTCCGTTGATTTTCCGTCGACGGACTGCATCTTCGATTGCACGGCGACCGGCATCAATCGCCCCAGGTTTTTCTGTGACGGCTGTTGCTGTAGACCCTGGAATTGCTCGCCATTGATACAGCGGGCTGGCGATGTGAACGACGTTAGATGTCAATTCTGTTACCCGGAGAACGAGGTCGTGATCTTGCGCTCCGTCATATTCCTCGCGATAGCCGCCGACCTGTTGAACAAGAGTTCTATCCAACACAGATAGGTGGTTGCAATAGTTTTGGCAAAGGAGTCTTTCAGGAGACCATTCAGGCTTCCGGAAATACCTAAGTAGTCTTCCCCGTCCATTAATTACTTCTTCATCGGAGTAGAGAAGTTGCGCTTCTGGCGAGCGTTCGACAGCCTCAGAAACTAACTGAAGTGCTCTTTTCTTTAATCGGTCATCGTGATCAAGAGGCACAACAAAGCGCCCGTTGGCGAGGCTCAAAGCGTCATTTGAGGCGACTGATATCCCACCGTTTGTGTCTCGTCGACGAGTGGAGATCCGTCGGTTAAACGATGCCAGAAATCGAATTATCGGCCAGATGAGCCTCTTTGTTGACCCGTCGTCAACAATGCACCATTCCCAGTCCCGAAATGATTGTTTCCGAAC
>MDTC01132110.1_pt1 | contig 12620 bp, 3 predicted proteins | sample 811181 | NCBI WGS metagenome assembly MDTC01 (sample SAMN05326644, study PRJNA326480) | marine metagenome | isolation source: seawater | place: Pacific Ocean: North | collected 2011 | reverse complement strand
TCAAATTAGCGAACTTTACAATGGTGGAAAATACTTTGACCCAACATCGGATTCTTTTTCTGATAATAATTCGGTCGTTGCGCATTGGAGAATGGGAGACATAACAGGCGATACTAACGCTCTAATTCAAGATGTTGTCGCCGCTCATAATTTTGTTATCAACCCAAACAGCAGTGTGTCCATCACCAGCGATGTGTTTGACCAGGGTCAATTTGTTAAAAATAGAGACAACGTACACTGTCTATGGCAAAGAGAACGAGAAGAAAGAGAAGACATTCCAGATCGTGAAACAATTCGTCAAATAATCGTTAATGATACAAACCAAACCAGTTCTAACCTTGCACAACTGGACAAGACAATTTATCAAGGTTCGACGTATGCTCGGAGAAGACTCTCAAGGCCCTATGCAATATCAATTGGTTTTAACAACTCAATTCACGGCGGTATTAACTACTCCTCCCAGAAGAACCGTAACTTTGTTCGAGAAGTAACAAGCCCACACGGTGGTGAGTTTGCGTCTGGTGCTCCAAAGAATGTTTTTGGAATCGGACTTGGTGATGGGCAAGGTGTTAGAGAAAAGCAAAAGTGTGACGACGTTTTAAAACCAAACTTGTTACAAAAACTAAACGCTGATTGTATTGTTGGTAAGTCTGCTGATGAATTAGGCACGAAGCCACTTTCTCCCTTACAAGAGTCAGAGTTTAAATTAAAATCAGAACACTACTGGCCGTTTAATATGGTTTCAGGATCAGTAAAGTCAGGATACAACGCTAGAGTCGATTCGTTGTTTAGGAACAACACTATATTTGCAAATGTTCATGCCGACACCATTGATATTACTAATGAAATACCGATGCAAGGTCCATTCACAAACCAGCACGTTGGAGGTCATCAGGCACGACATGTTGATATTAACAGGCATGATACGACCCTTGTCACAGAGGGCGGTGGTGCTACAACTAACAACTTAGACGATCAATATTCACGACCAGAAGCGTGGCGACTTCTTATTGGTGAACACCAAACCGTTACAAATCGTGATGGCGCCGCAGGTTTTGTTGGCCCCGATTATGGTGGTCCTTATCCAAATATAACAAGACAGCATGCGATTTACTTCCGAGAAGAGAAAGCAAAGCGTCCGCTTAACATCAGAAACATTCAGACCACCACTGCATCGGCGACCGTCGGTAACTATTTTCATTCTTATGAGTTTTTAAACTCGTTTGGTAACAATAAGCGACACTTCGTGAAGTCATCAGGGTTCCTTTTACCTACGGCGATTGGAGCATTACCTATGTCAAATGTTGTATTGAATCCAATCAATAATCAAACTTTGGCCTTCAATACTCCTCAAGGTGGTGTGCAAAGATATGGGTTCCAATCACCAGAGGCCACAATCACAGCATCTGATAATATAATCACAACAAGATTTTCTGCTCCCGGTGGTCCACAAACAAACACGAGGGGTTATCTTGATGTTGCAACAGGTGAAAAATCAGTATATAACTCAATTAACTTCCGCAACTTACCAGTTAGAAGTTCAGGATCTGGCGAACCAGTTAGACTCATATCCACTCCTGGCGCACCAATTCTTGTCAATTCGTTTAGTGTAAGTGATCAACTCGGCAAACGTCGAGGCCTAAGAACACTTCTCAACAACCATTCAGGCAAGTTTGGATCAGATCCTACTTTTGGATCAATTGCTAGCACAACCTATGTAACCCAACCAGCATTCCATAAGCAACACAGAAACAACCTAGAGAGAGTTGAGGCAATTGGTTCCAGGAGAGGTCTTCTTCTTGACGGCCCATTTGTAGAAACTGTTGATGCTATAGATACAACTTCTGCAACAACAGGTATTGCAGTGTCGTTCTGGGCCAAGGCATTTACACTAGAAGATAACGGATCAGGCACACGAGATACAGTTAACACAGAAAACGACAGGTATTTTATTTTTGCTCCTAACAATATAGAGATATTTCTTGATTCCAGTGGTGCTCCTGGTGCTCAAGTCTTAAAAGTTGAATTTTTTCAAAATGGAGACTCATCCAAAAGCACAGAAAACGTTTATAATTTCTTACCATTTATGGACCAGACTGTAAATATTATAGCAACATGTGAAGAGACCAGTGGTACGATAACATTATACATTAATGGTGTAGCACAAACTGCCACAGGGACTACTCCTGGCTCAGGTGGGAATGTAACTAATCCCGATATCACAAGCACATTACATATTGGCGCTAAAACTAACTCTAGTGATTTAGACGGTATTATGTCTGATGTTGCTGTATTTAACAAAAGATTAAGCGCCGGAAATGTCAATGCTCTTTACCCAGAGGACATTGGCGGTTCAGTTGCATCAGTTACTTTTGCTAATGCCTTAAACGTATTCTTTCAACTTGGAGAAGAATTGTTTTTATCACACGGTCTAGAGTTTGGAGATGCCCTTGAAAGCACACTTCTTATTCCATCATCGCATGGGATCGGAACAGCAGGCACTGTTTTGGATATTGACGCAATTTTTCCTGGCCGTACCCCAACTGTGCAACCTTTACGACCAATTGATTCTGTAACAAGAAAACAGTTTAATAATACGGCCCTAATTACTTCACCAATCCCTGCGTCCGACTTTCAGTACAGTTGGATCAACAATGCAATTAGCGGTTCAAATTGGAGAGTAGGTCAAAAGGTTTACGGTTACGCACCACGAAACGGAATTTTAAGTTCATCAGCAGGATTCACGGAAGCAATTGTGTTTCCATCAGCATCATCATTATTTGGAGAGTAAAATGGCAAAATATTATCAAGATTTTGTTGGACTAAATACATTTATGTATGAACCTGGTTCATATGATAGAGAAGACCAAACGTTTGTTGTAGGAGCACCGTTTTCTAGCGTTGCGCTTAGGGATCTTGAATTAATCGGATTCGAGGGGTCCTTGACTAATCTTGTGTTTCTTGGTTCTCAAAACTCACTAGGTGCAGTTAGCGTTAACGGCCAAGCACAACAACCGATATCAGTATTTAAAAATGACGATTTTTTTACTGAGTTACCAAATACTGCATCTTTTTTTAATGCTTTGCTAGTAAAAAGAAATGGGCCTTACGGTTATCCTATGTGGAAACAGATCAGAGTGAGTGATAATCCTTTGTCAAGAGCACAAAGAAAAAGAAATATATTTACAATTGTTACCGAACCTGGCCAAACAAGAGAGATGACAATAGGAGGTCAAACAAATCAAGTCACAGATCGATTTGGAGAAATTAGAGTCTTTAATGAATCGCCCATAAACGCCTCTCACAAGCCGCTTGAGTTATATGGAGGGGTAAGTGTCTATGATCAAGCAAACGATAAGGATATAGTGCATAGCGTCCGTTTAAAGACATCTTTTGGTAATCAATTGATGTTCTTTGCAAACGATGAGATAGACCGAATGAATGACTTGGTTTTTGAAACCGATGAGAATTATGAAAATTTTAAAAAACTTTATCTCAAAGGTGCCCTTGGCAGTGATTCTTCACCATTAGAGAGATTTCAGTTTCTAACCTATAAGCAACAAGTTTGGCCAAAACAAGAATTTGCTTACCTAAATAAGACAAGAACAAGAACATATTTTGAAAATAGATTTTGGAGAGATGCAAGAACAGACAGGACAAGACCTCTTAACAACTCAGGTCTTAACGATCATCCGCCAGATTTTGTTGACGGAGGATTTGGTCTTACTGTGCCATCACAATCAATGTGGCCGTTAGATGCAGCAGCAGATTTTGGAACTAGATCAAGACCAGATTCAGTTACTATCCCTGGCAACCTGAGAGGTAGAGATTATTATGTTGGAGGTTTTTCTGGATCACAAGGACAGGGTGGATTTAACACAGGTAACGACACAACTGGGTCTGGTAATCCGCTGAACCCTAGTTTGGGCGGTGCTGGAGTTTTGATGAATTCTTATTCTCAGGTTGTTCGAGGAACTTATGATGTGGGTGTAACAGCAAGAACTCCCGAAGTTGATGTGCAAACTGGTGTTAATGCAATACTGTCTGCTCAGGCATTAACTGCCTCTTGTTATTATGCCAGACGACATACACTTAATAACATTAAGTCAGTAGTTAGTCCTTCTGGAATGAGGATTGTTGAGACTGCAAGTGCTGCGACAAACAATGGAACAGCAATTGGGACCTCTTCTTTGTTTGAGGGTCCTGCTGCATGGGATGCCCCTCGTCAAGCCGGAAAAAATCCTTTTTATGATTCTTATCGGGATTATGCGGCAGAGATTAGATTAAAAGGTCAAGGATACTCTATTGTACCGGAGTTTAGAATTAGTTCTCATGTTGAAACATACCAAACAAAAGGGGTCACTGAAGAACTAAAAGCAATATTTGAATTATCTGGTGCCTTAAGAAGAATGTCTGATGATACCTTTTCAGTATTTGCTGGTTTTTCAATTTCTGGTAGTAGAAACACAACGACTGAAACTAGTAGTGAATTTTTTAAGGTTTTATCAAATAGTGAATTCTTAAAGCACTTTGATGTTATTAAAAAAGATCATGAAGACTTCGCGGAACCAATATCATTATCTTTGAGGTGTAAAGCAGTTAAAAAGTTTTTACCTTATGAGGGATTCTATCCCGCGCAGAGAACAGTTGAAATGGCAGAGCAGTTTCATCGATCATACAGCGATGACTTTAAAACATTTGTTGCCGGCGCGTTAAAAACTGACACCAACAACTTTGCTAAACAAGGTATTTTAGAGCCTTTATTCGCACCCGGAATTTTATTTAATACAATTAAATCTGGTATTGCTTGTGACTATCCAGTTATTTTTCCTGATGATATTGACCGTACTGTTCACATTGCAAAAACTGATTATCAAGGCCAGGAGGGCAGAAGACAATTAAATTATTCTATAACCGGCTCAAAAGTAGTGACCGACAAAGATTCTTTGTTTTCAGCGTTTAGTGCAAGAATTCCTTTTGAAGCACTGGTTGAACCAGAAAAACATCTGGCAAATAGGGAACTTGAACCAATGGGTCCTCACCCGTTTGAACTTGGAGATTTCGCTCTAGAAACCGAGTGGGGCGGCGCAGGAGATAAATTATATACAAAAATGGCCAATAACTTTTTGGCTGAAACAATTGATTTCTTTATGAGAGACAGTCAAATGACCACACTATCCTCTTTACCTTCTGAGAGTCCAAAGTTTGGAAATGCTGAAAAGGGTAAAATATATGCGATGCGACTTAAAATGAGGAGATCAAGAAATCAACCTAATGACTTTTTGGTCGGTATTGGACAAGAAAAAGTAACACCACCGCAAGATCTTTACCCTAGATTTGATGTATATGAGAACTTCACAATGTATTCTAGACCTACTGCTTTTGGCCCACCAACATATGGAGGCCTCAGTGCCGGTCCTCGCAATACACCACTTGGTTCAGTAACTTATTCTGCTAGTGGTAGTTTTACTCAAGGGACCAATATTTTTATTGTTTCTGGATCTGACTCACAGTGGGGGTATAATTTTCCTTATACTCCTCCTTATTACTATGGTGAAGCGTGGTGTGATATTGTATTCCAACCAAGCGAGTCAAGAAAATACACAGTAGATGAAATAATTGCATCCTCTTCTGAGTTTCCTTACTATACAAGATTTTGGTGGAACGGGATTAACGATGCACTAAGAGACGTAACAGGAATCTCAGGGTCCGATGCTAATGCGGGTAAATACACTAATCCTCTTTTAGGTAGAAGTGTACAAATTACACCTGGTGGACTTGGTACTGCTAAATATGAAGGTTATGATTCATCCCCGTGGATGGAACTAATACGATTAAGTTTATCAGGTGCTTATGAAGCATCAGATCGATCATTACAAACATTTATTACCAGTTCAGGTGGCACTGCTGAAGGGCTTCCATATAGTGAGAACAATTGGGGTATGGGTGTACCTATTGGGACAAACTACCCACTTCGTTTAAAGTGGGCAAAACCACCTAGTAACTATTTTATACAACATCCGTTTTACTTGAATTATAACGCGATGCAACTAGATTCAAGCATTAATATATTCGGAAAGGCAATTGTTGAATCAACGGATTCTAAAATTAAACCTGGAACTACTGTTAATGCAAGAACTGATGCTACTAATACAAGAGAGACTAGATGGGTAATTCAACCTAAGTTTGAAACTCCAATGTTAAATTTTAATAGTTACACAAACTTAACAGATGACCCAAACCTTACATGTCCTACTTTTGCCTCTGAATCTGTCCCGAGAGGCATGTGGCATCAGTATGGCATTGACGAAGAGGACCCACAAAAAGGTGTTTTTCTTGAAATTGTTGATATACCAACATCTTGGTTCAAAGGTGCTCTTGGGGTACAACCAGGATTTAAAAACAAGTATGTTGATTCTCTAGCGGACCTATGCGGTTTCTCAACAGAGCCAGTTAAACTTGGACAAGTTGCCCAGTCAAAAGAAGTATCAGAGGCAGTTGTCGCAGTGCCTTTCTTTCAAGTAGATGGCACTCGCAAGTTTTTCTCTTTACCAAAAAGCGACATTGAGAGAGCAAAAGAGGCAATTAAAACAGAAACTGTGCCTGGGGTTGTGGATGCAAGGCAGCACGGAACAGGCCAATCTGTAATAGACATGGTAAGAAAAATGCAAAAGTTTGTAATGCCTCCATCTATGGATTTTGTAAAATACTCTGATATTGATCCTTTTGCTATGTATATATTTGACTTTAAGCACGTTTTTTCCAAGAAGGACCTTGCAGATATGTGGCAAAATCTACCACCAGGAATTGGGCGTTCTTTTGAAGAATCGGAAGCAGTGATTTCTCATCCTTTATTAGCCAAGGAACTTCTTGGTGGAGGTGCAGTTATTAAAGATGATTTGTTTGACGCATCAGCAAAGGGTCCTGAGTTTAATACTGATATTCAATGGATGATATTTAAGGCAAAACAAAAAGCAAAAACAAATTATTTTGACAAAGTTGTAACGAAAAAGGGGACAACTTCTGATACGTCCGAGGTGACATTAGAAGGTGTTACTACTGCAACAATCGGTACTGATCCAACTATTACATACAACTGGCCATATGATTTCTTTTCCCTTATAGAACTAGTTAAATTGGACGCGGAAGTTAGTTTAGGAAACTTCCCCAAGGCAGCAAAACCAGAGATATTAGAAGATATGACAGTACCGTTACCAAAAGCCACCAGACAGAGGCTCGTCGTTGAGGCTGCGAAGCCAACATCCATCTCGGAAAATGAGTCTAGAATTAATGATTTGCTAGGGTCATTGACAAATAATTCAAGCGGTGGTAACAACTCTGGTGGTGGTTCTGGCGGTCCCGGATTTTCAGGCGGTGGAGGTATCAATAATCTATGACGTTTTTTGACAAAAAACAAGATGTTATATCTATCGAACTAACACCATATGGTCGTCATCTTCTTTCTCTTGGAAAGTTAAAGCCGACCTATTACGCATTTTTTGATGATGATATTCTGTATAACGCTGCTGCCGGCGGATTTACGGAGGATAACACCGCTATTAGAACAAGAATTCTTGATGAAACTCCTCGCTTAAGACCACAGAGAGATATTGATTCACCTGGGAGTTCCATCACTCAATCAGAAAACTATCTATCTGTTAAGAGAATTAGACGGCCCAGTACCGATCAAAGAGTTCACTTTTTAACTGAACCTCTCGGAACTTCTGATGCAGCCAAAGATGAGCCTCCAAGGTACAAGGCATCTTTTATTCAAGGTAAAATATCTGGTAGTGTTCACTCAACCTTAACTGGTTCTTATTATGAAAAGCACATTCCACAAATAAACTGCGATATTGAATACACAATGAGTGTTGGCAATACCGTAAATGATCCACGAGTAAGAGGTAGACTATCAAGTCTTAATAAAACAGTTAGTTCTGTCAAGGGTGATGGTACCTATATTAATATTGATGAGGACCAAATCCTTGTTCAATTATTAGAACTCAATGGTTTTAAATTTAAAGATGGTTTTGAGGTTGAGGTTTATCTGTTTGATAATGTCAGTGACGACGAAACTTTATTACCGCTAAAATTTAGACCTGAAGGGAAATCAATTGTCGATGATCTGTTGATTGATTCAAACCCAATATCAATTGATACAACACCAGATTATGTAGAACATTATTTTAATTTTTTAACTGATAAGCAAATACCAGAGAGTGATATTTGTGATGGTGTACAAAATCTAAAAACAAAGCAAATCTTTCTCGATATTGATCTTGAATGCCCAGACCGAGAGGCAATTGATTTTGATATCTATGGAACACGAATTACTGATTCCGATGTGGAGGTTTGCGATTAATGTCTAATGAACTTGTTGGCCTAGAAAGTCTTCCAAATTGTTATATCACAAGAATCACTCTTGACGACAATTCAACCAAATCATTCACATGCTCAGTGGATTTAGAAGTACTTGATGCAGTTGAGAGCAACAGAACGATATGGTCTTATAGTCCATTGTTTTCTGATTTTTTAAGAGTTGCTTTGATTGAAACACAAAATATTAACTTAGCAGATCAATTAACTCAAGGGTTTATATCCCCATTGCCATCAAAGTTAACTAAGAGCGTCTTCTTTGATGATACAACAAAAATTCACAATATATCATTAAAAGAGTTTAGAAGATCTGATAACACATATATGAAGAAAGTCAGGTTTAATGTACCAAATGATACACAAAATTTATCTGTTTTTGCTTTTTGCTATATTGACACAAAAGCCTTAAGCAGTCATTTGAAATTAGATATGACAGGCAAATTGTCAAATTATTATGGCTCAATGAGTTCTGAGCGTGTCCTGGTGAGCGCGAACACTATTAAGTCAGCAGTTGTATTTTATAAACCTGATAACACCATATGGTCAGGCCCAGTTCACCAGCATGAAGGGGTTTTCATGGAAGGTTCTCAACATACCTCTGAGCCACATGATACACTACGGAAAGCAACTGTTCAAAATCTTAAGTTGATAGATAGAAGAGGTGATAATTACCTTGAGAGAGAAAGGACTGCGATTGCTAGTAATCCTGTTATAAGCAACCTTCATATTTCAATCAATAACAATGAAGATGTGAATGGACTATTTTTTGTGAATATGAAACAATTGTTACTAACAAAAACTAAACTAGGGACAAAAATTGCTAATTTAAGTTTCAGAATGTTTAATGATTTCTTGTCACAAATTCAAATCTCTCAGTTGATTGTCAAAAGGTTTGAGGCAAATGTAAAACTAACAAAAACCAAACTTGGAACCTTTAGAAACAGTACTATCAACAAAAAAAAGAGTGACATGATAGCAGTTTCAATTGATAATGCTCCATACAACTTAAAGGCTCAAGAAAATTTAAAAGAAAGATTTTTGTTTTCAAATAGAAATGTAAGAGCATTTGAATTTACTGATGACTCAAAAACAAAAAGAACTAAGGGCAATTTTAAATATTCTGTTGAGATAATTATAAAAGATAAGTCTCAAGAATACATTAACAATATAATTGATAAACTTAGAAATTCTTTGACGCAACTAAGAGAAATACACTATTTCTTATCAAAAAGAAGTTCTTATGATTATAGTTTGGCTAAACTAAAGTCCGATATTACAGTCCCAAGCGCCTTAGAGGGTATAGTTCAAAATTACTACGATACAAGACAGTATTTTAAAGACTTTGACGATACTGAAAAACGAAGTCTTATAAATCAAAAGATAAAATCTTTTTCGGTTGGGTCGTATACTCCCATAACATCTGAGCGGTTCATTAATGATTTTGAAAAATTAATATCCTTAATGTCTCGACGCTTTGGGAGTAGTTATAAATATAACTCAAAAACACCTAAAACAACAAAAACCACTTTTATCCCAGCAAGAATATTTATCAGCAAGACTTTTGAAAATGACATTAACTTTTTTGATTTTAATCGATCATATGATTATATCGCTCCAATAACCACCAAAGGGTTCCCTGTATTAACCCCTAATGATATGTTGAATAGAGGCAATAAAGAAATTGACAGATTTTACTATAACGGAGATGTTTTAGTATCGGATCAATTAAAGACATTGCCAACAGAAGTCCAGCATGCATTTCAAGATATTGGTACCACCAAAGTATCTTATTTTGCCCCACTACAGGTTCAATATAAAGATCAAAACGCATCATTGGAAAATGTTGACAGCCTTAATTTTGGTAAAATTAATATAATTGTAAAAGAAGCGCAAGGAATTAGCGCTGCTGTGCTGCGATCTAATAGTCAAACTCAACTTGATAGATCCGCAAAAGGATCAGTAAATACTCATGATTCTAGTGGAGATTTAACAAGTGCCGAGTCAAGTATTTCAACAGAGGTGAAAGACAAACCAGTATCAATAGAAGATTCTCAACCACAAGAGTTGATAGAGAGTTTTTATTATTTTGGTGAAAATTCAGAATTTGTAAATGTTGACGACAACTATCAACCCCCTGCTACCGAAGATACAACTGTAATGGATGACTTTGTTAACATGGCATACTCAACACCAACTGTAGCGGGAGTTGGCGCATATGATTTTTCATCTGGTAACAATGTTACTTCTAATGCACTTAATTCAAATAATTTTAGCATAAAAAATTTCACTATTAAACCTGCTCAAATAAAAGCATTAATTAATTCACGATCTAACTCTGTAAAAAATAACATTCTGCAATCTCCCGTTGATCCATTGAAAAACGTACTATCATTTAACGCATACCAAATTGTATTTAAGACATTACAAAAAGTAGAAAAAATTACTGGTTTTACAACTGATGCTAATGGGATTGAGATTGTAACCGAACCAGTCTTTGAAATGCTAAAAATATCAGATATTCAAGAAGACTCTACATTAATTTGTCGAATGAGATATTATGAAGAGGGAGCCATGGACATAAAACCACCTATAAACTTGAGGTTTCCGGTTCGTAATGAAATGTTTATTATATCCAACAGAGACCTTTCTCAGGCTCAATTTGATGAGATACCACCCTTGTTGATCTCAAGCCTTTCAAGCATTGTCGCACCGATCGTAAAGTATTCAACAACAAACATTGTAATACAACCTTTAAACAAAACACCAGTAAAACTATCAAGTACACAAAGAAGACCAAACCCAACAAATCAAAGGGTCGGATCACGAAGGTTACGAAGAGGGCAAATAGTTAGTTCGTCTAAAACACAAAGGACACGTAGAGGCTCCGGAGCACCAACTCAAAGATCGCAAAGACAACAGAGGCCTACCACACCATCAAGAACGCCTAGTAGGGCGCCTAGAACTAGTGGTGGCGGTTCTTCTAGTGGAGGAGGATACTAATGGCAAAGGTAAAACTAGCAGAATCTAGACAAGAGAATTTAAAGGTTTCGATTGGTTTTGGAAAGCAGATTAAAGATTATGACTTTGGCCTGTCAAAGATTGATATCACAAACTCTAGAATTTTTAATTTAGAGTATGGACCGCGCCGAACCGAAGAAGATGAAAATGGTCTAATTTCAGAAGTTCAAACTATTAAATTAACGTCCAAAATAAATAACTCAATCAGTTCTTTGATCTCAGCAAATTTAACACTTGATGTTGATTATACTGATCATTTTACGACCTTACAAACTCCTCAAAATGCAATGAGTGTGCAGTCTTTAAACTTAAGTAAAACTTCTGCTACTTATGACGTATTTAGCAAATTTAATTTCAATTCTCCAGAGTACGATTTGGTAGCGGCAAATTTACAAGAAGACAATTTGGCCCCTACGTTTGAGACACCAGACGGAGCAGATTTAAGCCGAATGATACTACCAGGCGGCCATCAACCTGTTGAAGACAAGCCATACTACAATGAAATATCGATCAAAAATAGAGTTTCAAATGATTTTACAAATTTCTTAAGAAAAGTTGGCTTATACGAGACCGTTCTAAACGATTACCTTGAGGGAGATAAATTAAATATCCCCTTCAGCGTGCAGATTGGTACGACAGTATCACAGAACACAGAAGTGCCCGTTTATGATTTAGTGAGTTGGGTGAATTCTGAGTCATTTGAATTTGATTTGTTTTCACAATCAGCCCCAAATGATTCTGATAAGGTGAGGGCATTTCAGAAAACTTTATTTTTAGGAAAAGTTAGGCAGTTATCAACAAACTTTAGAACGTTTAAGGACCTAGTTGATAATGTAGAGTGTTATAAAGAAGACTTTTGTTACTCGATCGATAAGTATCGTAACGTTGCTGTAGATCCAAAATTGCAACAAATTTATATTCCAGCAGAGGACGACATATCAACTTTTGCAGATTCACAAATTAGATATGGAGAAACATATGCTTACAAAAGCACTGGTCACTATATCTTGGTTGGTAACAGTTATCGTTACACAAACCTAAGATACATTGATGACACTGCTTTTATTGATGTTGTTAACAAGCCAACTGTTGTGATTGTTCCTTTAGAAATGTTCACGCAGACAACTAAAGTCATTCAGCCTCCATCATTACCACCAAACGTTAGATTCGCAACAAGAATGAACTCAGATAATAAAATTAGCATTTATTTATCTCCAACAAAAGGT
>MDTC01114857.1_pt1 | contig 12621 bp, 12 predicted proteins | sample 811181 | NCBI WGS metagenome assembly MDTC01 (sample SAMN05326644, study PRJNA326480) | marine metagenome | isolation source: seawater | place: Pacific Ocean: North | collected 2011 | reverse complement strand
TAATTCCAAATTCTTTGATAGGTTTATAAATTAATGAGTCTTCAATTACATTTTGGTCCATTAATTTAAAAATAAAAGAAAATTGGTCAATTATTAAAACTAAAGCGCTAAGTATTAATAACATTTTTAGAATTCCAAAAATAGCTCCAAAAAATCTATTAATTCCCCCTAAAAAAGCAATTTTAATCAGTTTAGTTAGGTATTTTGCAATTAGTGAAGTTAAATAAATTATTATAGCAAAAATTATAATAAAAAGAATCCATTTTGGTGGAATATTATTTTCGCCAAAAATATATCTTAACCAATTATTAAAATTGTCTATGAATAAAAGGGAACCAACAAAACCAAAAATTAAAGCAATTAATGAAGACACTTCAATTATAAAGCCTTTAATAAATCCTTTTACTAGTCCATAAATTAATAATCCTCCAAAAATTAGATCTAAATAATTCATTTTTAAATATAATACATTTGAATTTTTATTTTTAATTAAAATTATTTTTAATAAAATTAAAGTTATAAAATGTGTAATCCTTATTTAAAAACAATATATTGAATTGGATTTTATTATTTTTATGAAATGATTAAAAAAGTAAAAGAACATATTAAAATAGTTAATGATTTTAAGTCAGAAAATATTAAAGAAATCGAGGATTTTAGAATTCTTTATAATGGTAAAAAGGGTATTTTAGCTGGCTTTTTTAAATCTTTTAAAGAAATTCCAGAAAAAGAAAAAAAGCAGTTTGGGAAGATTATAAATGAGCTTAAAAATTTAGTTAATATAAAATTAAACTCTCTATTAGAAAACTTAAGCCAATCAAATAATTCTTCCAAAATTTATGGAGATTTATATAGATCAGGATTCCCATACGAAATTGGATCTGAACATCCTATAAGTATAGTAACAAAAAGAATTTTAAATATTTTTTCTAGAATTGGATTTGTGATTTCTGAGGGACCTGAAATAGAAGATGATTGGCATAATTTTAGTGCACTTAACCTTCCAGCGTATCATCCAGCTAGAGATATGCAAGATACTTTTTTTATTGAAACTGATCCAGACATTTTGCTTCGGACTCATACTTCATCAGTTCAAGTGAGGTATATGGAAACCAATGAACCTCCAATTAGAACAATTTCTCCGGGAAGGGTTTATAGAAATGAAGCCATTTCTTCTAGATCTCATTGTATTTTTCATCAAATTGAGGGTTTATTTATAGATAAAAATGTTTCCTTCGCGGATTTAAAAAAAACTTTAATGTATTTCTCTGAATCATTGTTTAGGAATTCCAAAATACGTTTAAGACCTTCTTATTTTCCTTTTACAGAGCCTAGTGCGGAGGTAGATATTTATTGGGGACTTGAAACTGAAATTGATCATAAAATAACCAAGGGTACAGGCTGGTTAGAAATTATGGGTTGTGGAATGGTTGATCCAAATGTTTTAGAGAATTGTAATATTGATTCAAATGAATATTCAGGGTATGCGTTTGGAATGGGAATTGAAAGAATAGCTATGTTATTGTACCAAATTGGTGATATAAGGATGTTTTTTGAAAATGATTTAAGATTACTAGAACAGTTTAAATCTTAAATTTTAGTATTTTTTTTAATTTTATTGTTAAATTTTTATTAATTTCTTGAATAATATGTTGAAAATCAACTATATTAATATTGATTTTCTCATTAAAAGTCCAGTAATGTCATCTGAAAAAGAATTTGAAAAATTAAAAAGATCTATTGGAACTAAAGTCAAAGAACTTAGATTAAAAGCTGGATATAAGAGCTATGAGGTTTTTGCTTGGGATAATAGAATCAGTAGAATTCAGTATTGGAAAATGGAGAAGGGGACAAATTGTACTTTGAAAAGCTTACAGAAAGTAATTAGTATTCATGATCTGGATATGGTAGATTTTTTTAATTCTTTAAATAAATAGTTTATAATTAAATTATTGATACTCTAAGAGTATTTACCATTCCTTTATTGGTAATAGGCATTGAAGCTAAATTAATCAACATATCTCCTTTTATAGCATATCCTTTACTAACAGCTATATTGTTGATTTCTTCTATTGTATTGTCAGTACTTTCAAATCTATCATAATAAAAAGATTTCACACCCCAAAGAAGATTTAATTGAGAAAGTATTCTTTTATTTGAAGAGAAAACTAAAATAGTAGCTGAAGGCCTCCAAGCAGAAATTTGAAATGCAGTATAGCCACTATTTGTAAGTGTGCAAATTGCTTTAGCACTAATTTCGTTAGACATAAGGGCAGCATGATAACAAATCGCTTTTGTGATAAATCTTTTGGTTCTAATGCTTGGTGGTTTTTGAGGTACAATTATTAATGGGGAATTTTCCACTTTATATAAAATAGAAGTAATTGTTTTTATAACTTCAATAGGATATTTTCCAATGGATGTTTCTCCTGATAGCATTACAGCATCTGCTCCATCCATTACAGAATTTGCAACATCATTAACTTCAGCTCTAGTTGGAGTAAGTCCATTAATCATGTTTTCCATCATTTGAGTAGCAATTATAACTGGGATTCTAGCTTTTTTAGCTCTATGAACTAATTGTTTTTGAATTAAAGGGACTTCAGCAGCAGGAATTTCGACTCCAAGATCACCTCTTGCCACCATCAAACCGTCACAGTTTTTAATAATTTTTTTAATATTTATTATTGCTTCTGGTTTTTCAATTTTAGCTATAATGGGGATCTTATGGTCAGAATGTTCATCAATTATTTTTTTAAGACTTTTTAAATCTTTTTCATTTCTTACAAAAGACAATGCTAACCAATCTACTTTTTCTTTTATTGCAAAAATTGCATCAGAAATATCTTTTTCAGTTAAAGCTGGTAATGAAATTTTTGTATTAGGTAAATTAACTCCTTTTTTTGAGAGAAAATCTCCACCTTGAACTACTATTGTAGAAACAATATTTTTATTATCAGTAGATAATACTTTAAATATAAGCTTTCCATCATCTAATAATATTTTTTCACCTTTTTTAACATCTTTAGGGAACCTTTTGTAATTAATATATACCTGAGATGAATCTCCTTCAAAAGGTTCTTTAGTTATAAATTTAACTCTATCATCTTTAATTAAAGAAGTCCCCTTTTTTATTATACCAACTCTTAGTTTTGGACCTTGAAGATCAGCTAGTATTGAAACATTTGTTTTCACCTTATCACTTAAAGACCGAATTAATTTAATTTGATCCTTTATTTCATTATTAGAAGCATGAGAAAAGTTAATTCTAAAAACATCGACTCCTTCTAAAATCATTTTTAAAATATTTTTTTCATCATCACATGCCGGTCCAAGTGTCGCTACAATTTTTGTTTTTTTAAATAAAGACATTAATCAAAAATTAAATCGTGTTTTAAAGTAAAGTTATTTTTTTTAATTTGATATGAAGCAGAAATTTCAGGAATTAAATTAATTTTTTTTATTAAATCATCTGAATTAGTAATACATTCTTTTTTTAAAAAAAAATCAACATTTTTAAATTCTTCCATAAAAAACACATTTTTTGAATTTAAGTCATCAAAGAGGAGGTTTTTATTTTTATTTTTTTTTTCAATCACTGAAAATTTATTTGAAAATAAATGCCATTTATCATTAGAATGATTTATTTTCCATTCATATAAATCAAAATTAGCTTGTTCTTTTGACAAAATAATGTCTTTTTTTGATTTAATGAAATTTGTTTTACAAAATAAATTAATTAAATATGCGATTTGAAAAATTTCTATGGAAGAGTGAATCGCTATTAGTAAAAAGTTTTCTTCTATAATATAGTTTAGTTGGTGAAATTTCATTTTTTTATTTGTAATATTTCAAATGCTTTTATAGCAGCTTTTTCTTCAGATTTTTTTTTTGAAATGCCTGATGCTTTTAATAAAAAAGTATTATTAATATATATTAAGCAATGAAAAATTAATTTTTTATTTTCAGATATTTTTTCTTCTAAAACAAACTGTATTTTATTTTTATTTTTTTGACCCCATTGAATGATTTCACTTTTATAACTGACTATTTTAGAATTATTTAAATGGTTTTTTGGATATGGAGTTATAATGATTTTTTCAATTAATTTTTTACAATTTAAATATCCTTTATCTATAAAAACTGCACCAATTAGTGCCTCTAAAATATTCCCATTTATATCTTGACCAAATCTTTCCTTTTTACCATTGAATGAAAGAAGATCAATTAAATTATATTTTTTACCAATTTTATTAAGATTATCTCTACTAACTATTTTTGATTTAATTGTAGTTAGATCACCCTCATTTGAAGAAGAAAGATTTGAAAACAAATGACTTGCGACAACTAAATTTAATACAGAATCTCCTAGATATTCTAACCTTTCAAAATTATAGGGATTACTTTCACTATCTTTTATGTTTAATGAGCTATGGGTAAAGGCTTTTCTGTATAGGCTTATTTTTTGAGGAGAATACCCTATAATATTTTTAATTTTTGAATTAAACAAGGAGTCCTTTTTTATTTGCAAAATAAATTTTATTAAATTAATGAGGAATGAAATTTAAGAAATTTCTTTGAAACTTATGCATGCATTATGTCCTCCAAAACCAAAAGTATTAGAAAGAGCAATCTTTACGTCTTTTTTTTGAGCTTTTGAAAGTGTAAAATTTAATTTTGGATCAATTCTGTCATCTAAATTTTCAACATTAATGGTTGGGGGTATAATTTTGGTTTGGATTGACATAATAGAAGCTATTGCTTCAATTGCCCCAGCAGCACCAAGAAGATGACCAGTCATTGATTTAGTTGAATTAATGTTTAAATTATATGCGTGATTACCAAAAACTTTTTTAATTGCTTTTGTTTCAGCAATATCCCCTAATTGTGTTGAGGTTCCATGCATATTAATTGTATCAACATCTTTTGGGTTTATTCGGGAATCTTTTAAACAGTTTTCCATAACTTTTATCGCCCCAATCCCCTCTGGATGAGGAGCAGTCATATGGTGAGCATCAGCAGATAAACCAGCTCCAAGAAATTCAGCATAAATTTTAGCTCCTCTTTTTTTAGCATGTTCATATTCTTCAAGAATTATAGTTCCGGATCCTTCACCCAGAACAAAACCGTCTCTTTCTTTGTCAAATGGTCTAGAAGCAGTTTTAGGGTCTTCATTTCTAGTTGAAAGAGCATGAAGAGCATTAAAACCTCCAATCCCAGCATAAGTTATACCAGCTTCAGAACCGCCAGAAACAATAATATCAACATAACCCATTCGGATGTAATTTAAAGCGTCAATCAAAGCATTAGAAGAAGACGCACATGCAGAAACAGTAGTAAAATTTGGGCCTCGAAACCCATATTTAATTGAAATAAGACCAGGGGCCATGTCTGAAATCATTTTAGGAATAAAAAAGGGATTAAATCTAGGTTTTTTATTGTTTTCCGCAAATTCTAGAATTTCATTTTGAAAAGTTTCTAAGCCTCCTATACCAGCTCCCCAAATTACTCCAATTTTGTCTAAATTAATCTTTTCAAGATCTAGTTTTGAATCTTCAATCGCTTCTTTACTACTGATCATAGCATACTGGCAGTATTTATCTTGTTTTCTAGCTTCTTTTCGGTCAAAATAATTTAGAGCATCATAGTTTTTAAGTTCACATGCAAAATTTGTTTTAAATTCAGAAGTATCAAAATAGGTAATAGGATTAGCCCCACTCTTTCCTGATATTAAACTTTCCCAAAATTCTGAAAGGTTATTACCAATTGGAGTTAAAGCCCCTAATCCGGTAACTACAACTCGTCTAGAACTCATTTTAATTTATATTAAACGGACTGTTCAATATATTTTATCGCTTGTCCTACTGTAGCAATATTTTCTGCTTGGTCATCTGGAATTTGAAGATCAAATTCTTTTTCAAATTCCATAATTAATTCTACTGTATCTAAAGAGTCTGCCCCTAAGTCATTAGTAAAGCTAGCTTCTTTTACTACTTCGTTTTCGTCAACGCCTAATTTATCAATTATTATCGCTTTGACTCTTGATGAAATATCTGACATATAAAATTGGTTTTAAGTGATTTTGATTTCCAAAAATATAAAAACTTCAACACTTTAAACTAACTATTTTAATTAAATGTAATTTTTTCTATAGAAGTGCTAAGTTCTATTTGAAATTTAGCTAATTATCCGTTCTTTTGTTACTTACTTGTTTATGATATGAAAAAAATAGCAATATTAGCTTCAGGAGGGGGTTCTAATGCTGAAAGTATACTTAAACATTTTTCTTTAAATAAAACTATAAGTGTCTCTATGGTTATTTCAAATAAAAGAAATGCGGGAGTTTTTGATAGAGCAGAAAAATATAATGTTCCTTGTTTATGGCTTAATGATGATGCTTTAAAAAAAAAGATCCTTAGTAATTATCTTTTTAAAGTAAAACCTGATTTAATTGTTTTGGCAGGATTTTTATTAAAGATATCATCTGAATTAATTAGAGAATTCCCAAGAAAAATCATAAATATACACCCTTCATTATTACCATCTTATGGTGGGAAAGGAATGTTTGGAGATAATGTCCATAAAATTGTAAAGAAAAATGGTGAAACACAAACTGGAATTACTATTCATTATGTAAATGAAGAATATGATAAAGGTGAAATTATTTTTCAAAAAAAAGTTAACATAAGTAAAAATGACTCAGTGAATGATATTTCAAAAAAAGTTCAGGCTTTGGAACATTTATATTATTCTAGAATAATTGAAAAGTTATTATCAATTGAAAAAGGTTAAAATATATACTGATGGGTCTTCTATAGGGAATCCTGGCCCAGGAGGATATGGTATTATATTAGAGTGGGTTGGAAAAAAATATAGAAAAGAATTTTCCAAAGGATTTCGATTAACCACTAATAATAGGATGGAGCTTCTAGCTGTTATTCAATCTTTAGAAATTCTAAAAACAAGACCTTTGGATGTGATTATTTATTCAGACTCTAAGTACGTTATTGATTCAGTAGAAAAAAAATGGGTTTTTAATTGGCAAAAAACAAATTTTAAGGGTAAAAAAAACCGTGATTTATGGAAAAGATTTTTGAAAATATATAGCCAACATGAAGTTCAATTTCAATGGGTTAAAGGTCATAATAATCATCCTCAAAATGAAAGGTGTGATTATCTTGCTTTAAATGCAGCAAAAGGAGAAAAATTATTTATAGATAATTATTTTGAAAATGAATCAAAGTAATTTTAATTATTCATTTTAGAGTTTATTTTTTGAATAAAAGAAGTTTATCTTTGTCGAATGATTAATAAGTTGTTAGTAGTTGGAACTATGGCATATGACGCTATAGAAACACCTTTTGACAAAGTAAATAAAATTCTTGGAGGTTCAACAACCTACACTGCTCTTGCAGCTTCCAAGTTTGAGATAGATTGTGGTGTGGTTTCAGTAGTAGGTGATGATTTTGAGAAAAAAAATCTTAACTTACTAAAGAATAATTCAATTAATTGTGATGGTGTAAAAATTGTAAAAAACGCTAAAACTTTTTTTTGGAGTGGAAAATATCATTTAAACATGAATGATAGAACTACAATTGAAACACAGGTAAATGTGCTTGCTAATTTCAACCCTATAATACCTAAATATTATCTTAATTCTAAAGTTGCTGTAATCGGTAATTTAGATCCAAACATTCAATTAGAATCTCTAAATCAAATTAAAAATAGCGCTGATTTTATTTTATTAGATACAATGAATTTTTGGATTGATAAAAACAGAGATGTTTTAAATGAAGTTATTGGAAAAGTTAATTTGATTTCAGTAAATGATGAAGAAGCTAAACTTTTAACTAATACTAATTCTTTATTAAAAGCAGCATCTTTAATTCAAAAAATGGGCCCTCAATATGTAATAATAAAAAAAGGGGAGCACGGTTCAATGCTTTTTGGGGAAGGAAAAAATTTTATTATACCTGCATATCCTATTTTTAATGTGGTTGATCCTACTGGAGCTGGAGATAGTTTTGCTGGAGGGGTTTCAGGGTTTCTATGTGACAAAAAAAAGATTAATTTTGATCTTATAAAACAGGCAATGTTATACGGTTCAGTATTAGCTTCATTCACAGTAGAATCATTAGGTATAGATTCATTGGAAAAAGTAACAAAAAATACTTTAAATAAAAGATTAAATGATTTTAAATCAATAACTTCATTTTAAATGGGTGTAAGAAAACAAATTTTTTATGAGTGATTCTATAAAACATGAATGTGGGGTTGCTTTAATTAGATTAAAAAAACCTTTACAATTCTATAAAGATAAATACGGCACTTCTCTTTACGGGATAAATAAGATGTATTTAATGATGGAGAAGCAGCATAATAGAGGTCAAGATGGAGCAGGGTTTGCAAGTATTAAATTAGACATGGAAGCGGGTGAGAGATATATTAGTAGAATTAGATCCGATGATCAACAGCCAATTCAAGATGTTTTTAATCAAATAAATAAAAGAATTAAATCTATTATTAATAATGATAAGGATCTTGAAAATAATTCGGAAAATTTAAAAAAAGTCATACCCTATCTAGGAGAACTTATGTTGGGTCATGTAAGATATGGAACTTATGGAGATAATGGAATCGAAAGTGTACATCCATTTTTAAGGCAAAATAATTGGATGCACAGAAATTTAATTGTTGCAGGAAACTTTAATATGACAAACGTTTCTGAGCTTTTTGAAAATTTGATTTCATTAGGACAACATCCTAAAGAAAAAGCGGATACAATTACAGTAATGGAAAATATCGGACATTTTTTAGATGATGCAGTAGCTAAAATATACAAGAACCTTAAAAAGGAAGGATATACTAAAAATGAGGCATCTCCATTAATAGCTGAAAGACTTAAAATTGAAAAAATATTAAAAAAAGCTTCTAAAAATTGGGACGGAGGGTATACTATTGCTGGTATGATTGGACATGGTGATTCATTTGTTCTTAGAGATCCTTCAGGAATTAGGCCTGCTTTTTATTGTGATAATGAGGAAGTAGTAGTAGTAGCTTCAGAAAGGCCTGTAATTCAAACTGTATTTGATATTCCCTTTAATCAAATTAAAGAATTAACTCCAGGTAATGCTATTATAATTAAAAAATCTGGAAAGGTTTTTTTCGAGAAGGTATTAGAAGAATCTGAAAAAAAATCTTGCTCTTTTGAAAGAATATATTTCTCAAGAGGAAGTGATTTAGATATATACAAAGAAAGGAAAAAACTAGGAAGTTTTTTATTTCCTGAAGTTTTAAGAATAATTAATAATGATATAAAAAACACTGTTTTCTCTTATATTCCTAATACCGCGGAAACTTCTTTCTATGGGTTGATTGGTACTGCTCAAGATCATCTTAGAGAAGAAATTAAGAAAGAATTAGACAAGGAAAAAGTAGATAAAAAATTAATAAATAATCTTCTCTATTTAAGGCCTAGAATAGAAAAAATTGCTATTAAAGATGCCAAATTAAGAACATTTATTACGGATGATGAAAATAGGGATGATTTAGTTGCTCATGTTTATGATATAACTTATGGAGTTGTAAAGAAAACAGATTATTTAGTAGTAATTGATGATAGCATAGTTAGAGGTACTACGCTACAAAAAAGTATTTTAACAATGTTAGATAGATTGAATCCTAAAAAAATTATCATTTTATCCAGTGCACCTCAAATTAGATATCCTGATTGTTATGGGATTGATATGGCAAAATTAGAAGATTTCGTTGCTTTTAAGGCTGCAATAGCCCTTCATGAAGACAACGGGACTAAAGATAAAATTTTAAAGAAAATATATAATAATTGTATTCAAAGTAAACAAGATTATGGACATGAAACATTGAATTATGTTAAAGAATTATATTCTCCTTTTTCTCATCAAGAAATATCAGAAAAAATATCTTTTATTTTGAAAGGAGATCAAATTTCTTCTGAAGTTAAAATAGTTTTTCAAAAGATAAAGGATCTTCATAAAGCATGTCCAAATAATAAAGGGGACTGGTATTTTACTGGAGATTATCCAACCCCTGGGGGGAATAGAATTGTTAATAGAGCTTTTGTTAACTATTATGAAGGCAGATCTGTTAGAGCTTATTAAAACTATGTATTAGAAATATAAAGTTCATTAACTTTTTCCCAATTAATTATGTTAAAAAAAGCTTTGATATAATCTGGCCTTCTATTTTGATAATTAAGGTAATAAGCATGTTCCCATACATCCAAAGCTAATATTGGAATTCCTTCGCATCCTATTCCAGGCATGAGTGGGTTATCTTGATTGGCAGTAGAACATATTTCTAATCTATTATTAGAGTTAATACAAAGCCAAGCCCAACCTGAACCAAATCGAGATGCTGCTGCTTTACTAAAGTTTTCTTTAAAATTTTCAAATGAATTAAAAGATTTATTTATTTCATTAAAAATTTCCCCATTAGGAATTCCACCACCTTTTGGACTTAGAATTTCCCAAAAAAGACAGTGGTTAAAGTATCCACCACCATTATTTCGTAAAGCTGAATTGTTAAGATCTAATGAACTTAAAATTTCTTTTATTGATTTATTTTCTAGATCAGTACCTTTAATGGCTGTATTTAAATTATTAGCGTATCCATTATGATGCTTACTGTAGTGAATCTCCATAGTTCTAGCATCAAAATTAGGTTCTAAAGCATTATAACTATAATTTAGTTCAGGAAGTTTAAATGACATTTTTTTTTTTTAAATTAATACAAATTTAAAGATTCTTTACATTTATATCCAAACTTAATTGTTGAAAATAATTTTATGTTTAAAATAATTAATGCATCTGCGGGATCAGGAAAAACATATAACCTTGTAAAAGAATATTTAGTTAAGTTGTTATCAACTAATTCTAACGATGAATTTAAAAATATAGTAGCATTAACTTTTACTAATAAGGCAGTTTTTGAGATGAAACAGAGAATAATTTCTGTTTTGTCTAGTTTTTCTGAAAAAAATAAGCGGGACTTTGATTCAATGTTTAATTTAATAAAAAGTGAATTAAATATTTCTGATCGGCATTTACAATCGAAATCAAGAATAGTTTTAAAAAAAATTCTTCATGATTTTTCAAATTTTGAAATACAAACTTTAGATAGATTCACTCTTAAGATAGTAAGAAGTTTTTATCGAGATCTCGATTTATCATATAAATTTCATGTAGAGTTGAACTCCAAAATAATCTTAGAAGAGGTAGTTGAAAGAATAATAAATAAGGTTGGTAAGGATCAAATTATATCAGAATTATTAAAAAGGTATTCTTTTCAAAAAATGGAGGAAACACTTAGCAATGATATTTCATCAAATTTGTTTTTAATAGCTAAATTATTAATCAGAGAACAAGATATTTCAAATTTGAATGAGTTATCAGCTTTTTCAATTTATGATTTTTCGGAACAAGAAATTAAATTAAGAAAAATGAGTAAAAGTATAGAGTCTAATATAAATAATATTGGGAAAGAGGCTTTAAAATTAATTTGCTCAAAAAACCTTGATTATAATGATTTTAAAAGAAAATTAGTGCCAAACCATTTTGAAGATTTAAAAAAATCAAATTTTAACAAGTTGTTTAAAAACAATTTAGAACTAAATCTTAAAAACCGAGAAGATATATATAATAAAACATTAGAAGATCATAAAAAAGAAATAATAGATGCTATAATTCCGAAATTATTTAATTGGTTTAAAAAATCAAAAAAAGAGTATTATCAGTATTTGTTTATAAAGGGATTAACAAAGCACTGGATTCCAATTTCACTTGTTAAGTTAATGAAAGATGAACTTGAATTAATTCAAAAAGAAACCAACACATTTCTTTTAGCAACATTTAATCACAAAATAAATAAAACTATTATAGGTTATCCGACACCTTATATATATGAAAAAATCGGAGAAAGATATAATCATTTTTTTATAGATGAATTTCAGGATACTTCAAAGTTGCAATGGGAGAATTTAATTCCATTGATTTCTAATTCATTGGAGAATATTGAGAATAATAAAACGGGTTCACTTTTGCTAGTTGGTGATCCAAAGCAATCAATTTATAGATGGAGAGGAGGAGATGTAAATCAATTTATAGAATTATTAGAAAATAAAACCCCTTTTCAAATAAATAGTAAAATAAAAAATTTAGATACAAACTATAGAAGTTCAGAAATTATAGTAAATTTTAACAATTTATTTTTCAAATCAATAATTCCAGAATTTTCAAATGAAAAGATAGATTTAGTTTTTAAATCTGCCACTAATCAATTTTCAAATAATGATAAAAAAGGATATGTTCAGATTGAACAAATTTCTTCTAATTTTAAAAATTTTAATTATGATCAAACATATTGTGAAAAAACAATAAATAAGATTGAAAAGTCTTTATCGATGAATTATAAATACGGAGATATTGCAATTTTGGTAAGAAAAAAGAGTCAAGCAGCTAAAGTTGCTGAAAAATTGTCCGAAAATAATATCCCTTTTATATCTTCTGAATCCCTTTTGGTCTCTTCTTCTTCCAAGGTAAAATTTTTAATTTCTTTAATTAAATTGACTTTAGATGAAAATTG
>MDTC01055558.1_pt1 | contig 12622 bp, 14 predicted proteins | sample 811181 | NCBI WGS metagenome assembly MDTC01 (sample SAMN05326644, study PRJNA326480) | marine metagenome | isolation source: seawater | place: Pacific Ocean: North | collected 2011 | reverse complement strand
GTAAAATATAAGTTTGATGATCCTTCAGATACGCTGTCACTATTAAAAGAAATATTTGCACTACCATTAAAAGCAACGCCATTAATGGTTCTTGTATTGGCTAATATAGTAGCTGTAGGTGCATTGCCTGTAATGTCGCCTGTAAATAAATTGTTAGTAGTTAAATTAATACCTGTAGTAATCCAAGCACTATTAGCAGAGTTTCTAATTTTTAAAACACCATTGCTTTCATCAATCCACCACTCGTAAGCAAAGGTAATTGATGGACTAGAAGCACCAGCATTATTGGTAGCTATAGCAGATAAAGCATTGTTTAAATCAGCTCTAAAACTAGCCCCACTTTGGTTAATTAAGTCGTAATCATGTTGCATATTTAATTCCTATTTTTATTAATTCTATACCTACGTTTGATATTTATAAATCGTTTACAGCCAAATAGCGTCAGCTATTTTTATAACTAATGAATCTTGCTTAGAAATATCGTCACCTTTACTAAAATGCTTCACTTCAGTTGCAGTTACAGGTAAATCTTCATCTTTAGGATCGTCTGTAGTTACGTTGTAAACAGCCATAATAGTAGGATGTGTTGGTTCAGCTTCTTCCATTGGTTCTATTGCTGGATATGTTTCTATTCTTTGTATCGTTCTTGTTACAGTTATTGCCATTTTATTTCTCCTTTATTTAATATAAATTGCATAATTTTAAATTAGCTATTTGCTTGTCGGCTTCCACAATAGCTTTGTTTAAATTGGTTTCAGTTGCTAAATGATCTATTTCATTGTTTTCATAAACTGCTGGTATTTCAAAATAAGCGTTATCGCTTGCTCTTGTATAAGTACAAAAATCTACAAAGTTATCTTCTTCTCTTTTAACGTAAACTATATTCATGCAACAAAACCTAGTAAGACTGATTGAAATTGACTACCTGAAGTTGGTGTTGTTGCTGTATAACCTAAATCCCAAAATCTTATATTAGGTGCTGGACTAAAATAGCTACAGCTTGTTCTATTTGTTGTTACAGCAGTTGCATTACTTCCAGCTAATGTAGTTCCTACTGTTGTTATTGAAGTCCAACCTGCATTGCCTGTTGGTGTTCCACTTGTATCAAATACGTAAAAAAACGTATTGCCTTCATTTGTATCGTAAAAACCCCACGTAGGATTAGTAGAATATAAATCGCAACTGCTATCAGTAGTGCTACCAAAACCACCATTAATAGTAGCTGAATATCCTCTAAAATTTTGACCGCTAAATGTAGTTGTTCCAACTGTAATACTTGGACTCCAATCAAAATTAGACTTACCATAAAAATCAGAGATAGATATTGTGCTGTTTCCAGAAACGCCTGCTAAAGTTCTCAAACTAGCTTCACCTAAAGATGAGGTAGCTGTTGCACTTCTTCCTAGTTCTAAATTAATTGACCTGTTAGTAGTTGTACCGCCAATAGATAAAGTTCCTGATGCAGCTAGTGTCATGCTGGAATCCTTTGTTTTAATTCGTCTATTTGCTTTTGTTGGTCTTTTACAGTTTCAATTAAATAGCCAACTAAATTACCATAAGCCACTGACTTAGTACCCATTTCATCATCTGCTGTTAATACTAGTTCAGGTGCTATTTCTTCTATTTCTTGTGCTATAACACCACTACCTTTTACGCCATCTTTAATAAAGCTGACACCTCGCATTTGTAATACTTTTTTACTGTCTAGTGTTTCTATGTTTTGTTTTAATCGTTTGTCTGAAAAGGCTGTAATATTATTTGTGGCTGTTATTGCACCTGAAGCAGAAATTGTAACCTTAGTTGTACCTGCTATTTGAAACAGCCAAGGACTAGCAGAATATAAATTATTAAAAGCATAATCATTATTTGCAGTTAAGCCTATTGTTGATTCAACTAAAGCTCCATCTTGCGAAAACTTTATTAAGGCGTTGCCATCTTCTCCACTATTATCTGTATCTCCTCTAATTAATATGGCAGCTTCATCTATATTTGATATCTCTAGTTGATAACCTGAAGTTACTGAAGCTGTACCTATAGCTAGAGATGTAATATTAGTTAAGTTTCTTGAGCCATCAATTACTGTTGTGCTACCAATAGCAAAGCCTGATGAGCCTGTATAATTAAGCCTTCCACCTACTTCAAATAATAATTCACCTACTCCTACATTAGAGCTATTAAATGACCTTATGCCACCAATATTACCTGAAGTTCTTAAACTCTTTAGGTCAATACCACAAAAAGCATTTCCCTCTTTTATAGTAATATCTGCATCACTTTGACTAGCAACATCATCTGTACCAATAACTAAAGAGCCACTACTTGTAATTGCACCACTAGAGATAGTTCCTGTTACAGCTAAAGCACTGCCATTATAAGTAAGTCCTGATTCAGCATTTAAAGTATTAGCAGTTCCACTTCCTGTAATAATTCTGTTATCAGCATTGTTGTTGATTGTGGTTGATGTACCACCACCAACAGCAGAGCCATTAAAGTAAAGAGTTCCGCCTACGTTATAAATTTTATTAGTAGTAGTAGATGGTGTGCTTGATACTAATTCAAGAGCATTAGATTTTACTTCGCCAGCAAATATAGCATTTTGTGAAGCATCAAGCGTAAGAGCTAAAGAGCCACCTGTATTTATTTTAAGTAAATTATCAGTAGATAATAATGCTTTACTTAATGGATCGTAACCTAGTTGCAGTTTCGTTGTTAAGCCACCACTAGAATCCCTTTGAATTTTTATTGTGCTTAAACCCTGTTGACTTACTAATCTTATATCTGCTGTAGCTGAATCAGTGTGACTGTCACTACTGCTAACTTTACCTATAACTAATTCTGGTGATGCACCTACTGCTTCAAAATCACCATTAACAACAAAATCTCCATTTACATTTGCAATTTCATTTAATGTAAGTAAACCAATACCTCCAACTTCTGAATAGGACAAAACATTATCTAAAGGTTCATTATTTAAAGTAATATGACTAGCATCTAATGTTCCTGTAACTGTTGCGTTTGTGACGTTAAGTGCTGTTGCTGTAATACTTCCGCTTATCGTTGCATTAGTAGCAGTTAAAGCACCAGCCATTGAAACTCTAAAAGGAGCTGAACCAAAAGTAGCATTACCTAAATAAATACCATTAGCATCTGCTTTAAATATATTGTTGCCACTTCCAATAGCTATACTGTTTGAGATTGTTCCTGTAGATGCTGAAATATCACCAGCTACAAATAAATTAGTGCCATCAAATCTTAGATATTTTGTAGATGACCCTATGTTTAACTTAGTAGTACCGCCATCATTACCTAGCCATAGACCAGTTGTTGAATTATCTGTATAGCCAGTCTTACCCTGTTTGACAGCCATACCTGAAGCAGTACCTAAATTTAGCTCACCAGTATTAATTTTTGCTGCTGATAAATCATTTATCTTTACGTTTGTTATAGCATTATTTTTTATGTCTGGTGTATCAGTTGGTGCATCGCTAATTGTAAAAGTTAAAGTAGCTGGATTTGACTCAACGCCTGTACTATTTAAAGAAGTAACACTAGCAACATAATTAGCATTAACAGGTAAAAAGTTAAGATCAGCATTATTAACATCTACAATTTGGTTTTTTACTTGATTGCCTGCACTGTTGACAATATTAATTCTAAATTGATGTGTAGGAAAATCAGTTGGTAGATTCCAAGATAAAAAAGGTCTACTAGTATTAGAACTATCTGTATCAGTAAAAGCTAAACCTGTAGGAGCTTTTACAGCATAAGCAGATGGTATGTTTGCTAATTTTTCAACAGGTTCTTGAGGTGGCACTTCCCATGTATACACATCAAAATATTCTATTAAACTAACTGAGACTAATCCATTGGATTGAAGTTCCATAGCTTCTACTCTAAATACTTTTCCAGAGAAACCTAAACCTGCATAAGTAAGCGTTACGATATCATTTACATTAAGTTTATACATTTCTGGCGTACCCAAAAACTGTACTGTCGTTTGGTTTCTACTTCTTGTTAAGATTGCTTTACCCATATTATGAGCAACATAAGGATCACTTATAAATGGAAACTCAGCTTTAATTTCTAATACTTCACCACCATCATCTGAAGTAAAATCATTAGCATCGGTAGTAGCTGAATGTAAAACAGTTGCAGTATCTAGTTCGTATTTTTTGTTAGCATTAAAAAATTCTACAATAACTTTATTTGCCTTTTTGTCTTTATTACCATAGTCAACACTAATACCAGAATCAGAAATAATATGCTGATCTGTAATACTAAAAGTAGAAGAACCTGTATCTTCGATGTTTAGTTCGTATTGACCATTTACGTATAAAAATACACCTCGCATATTTGCAAGTAATTCTTTTGCATTTTCCATAACAGTTTTGTTGCCATCAACATAACCATTGCATTGAAATCTTTTTACTTTTAATAAGGACGTACCAGCTTGACTGCTGTAAGAATTTCCTAATGTAGCACCTATGTATATTCTAAAATCTTCGGATTCATCAAAAAATTGTACTCGTCTAGCATCTCTAATTTCACTTGCATCTAATACACCATTACCATTTGCATCAAATAAAGTTAGCAGTTCACCTATTTTATTTTGCCACCATTGATCTATTCCGCCTGTAATGCTTATAAAATTATCACCTGCTAAACCTGACCAATTTAAAGTTTGTGCAGAACCATTAAAATATGGCTGGTCAACTAAAGTATCAGCCTTATTTGCAGCAGTTGTAAAAGTAGAAAAATTAACCTTTGCACTTGGTATACCTTTACCATAATCATTATTTAAAATGTAGTCTTGAAAACAAATGGCTGGATTGTTAGAAAATTCATAAGTAGATGGAGTTGCTAATCTTTGCGAACCAGTACCGCCATTTGTACTATCTTTTCTTTGGTCATAAACTTTTTTACCCTTTACCTGTACTGTAATTTGTGGAACGCCACTAAATTGACCTTTTGAATCATATATAAACGAAGCTGCAATATAAGCGACACCATTTAATTTATGTGCTGAAGTCCATTTACTAGAATTACTTGCAACTAACATAGGATCAGCAGTTTGTGTAGCAGCTCCATGATGTGCATTAAATACGTATCTATAACCACCTAGTGCTGGATTAGTACCAAACGTACCTCCTGCTAAATCTACTGAGCCTGATGTTTGATTAGCAGTACACAAAGAACCTGCTCCTGAAGCTATTTTATCTGAACCTAAATAGCCACCATTTCTAAATTGATTTGGATCGTTCAAAGGATTACCATCTATTTCTAAAGTTTCTAACATTATTTCATCTACTTCACCAACGCTTAATGCATAGACTACGAATAGATGTTGAGATGAATTTGATGCAGTGTCCATGTAGACAACTTGACAACCTACCCTTCTATTTCCATAAATAATAGGTAGCTTCCCTCCTGCTGCAACTTTGTTAGCCATTATGTCTTGACCTTTAGCAAGCATTTGTCTTGCTTGTAAGAACCCTTTAACACCCACCACCAGAGTAGCAGCATTTAATACCATGTTTATTTTTTGTATAGTATTAGCAGCATCCCATGTTGTTTTAATCCAACTAAAAAATGTAATAAAAGGATTAGACATTTATGAACCCCACCTAACATCAGATTTAACTTGAGTTGCGTATTCAAAACCTTTATCGCCAGTGCTAAACGATTGCTGACTTTCATCGCTAAAATGTCTGCCTTTAGTCAAATTCCAATTTGCCCAATGAGAAGCTACAGTCATGCTTAAATTAGAGGCACTTATATTTTCCGATATTGCTACATTTCTTATTTGACCAGTAAAATAATTTATAGCACCAACAATAGTTTCGTTAGCATCAAAGTAAGCAATATATATTTCCACAGCTTTATCTGTAAAAGCACCAGTTTGAACTAATGACCTAACCTGATCTGTAATATTAGAAAAACCTAAATTAATTTCATCAACTTGTAATTGACCTGTTTCTGTTACTGAATCTACAGTAAGAAATGAACCGCCAGCTTCATAAGAATTAGAATCATAAGTAATATTAGAATACCAATCGGTTAATCTAATAGTAGTTGATAAATTAAGCTCTACAAGAAAAGCTGTCTTAGTTGCTGTAGATGAGACTTGACTTTGTAAAGCGGTTGATAAACTTCTTGGCATTAGCTAATAACCTCTCTAACATCAAATGAAATAGTATATAAACCACTAGCATCAGTAGAATACATAATTTCATTGTTTTCTAAATAAACTGTAAATTGAGGTTTATTAACTGTTACTGCTTCATTATCTGCTAAAGAAGATACTAAATTTGGTGATATAAGAACTGTTAATTGACCAGAAGCATTTGCATCAATGTCTGATTGAACCATGTAAACTTTAGTATGATTAGCAAATTTAATTAAATCACCTGCTTTTAATGCTCCTGTTTGATTATTACTAAAACCATCAATATCTATTGAGCCATCGCCAGCAGTATGAGTGCCTACTACTTGTATATCTGTCTCAGCTTTTCCAGCTCCTAAATTATCTAATGGGGCTGCAATAGTAAAATCTTCAAAAGAACCTTTTTGTTTTTGTAAGAAAGCAAAATAAGATTGTGCTAATTCTTGCTTCATTAATGGCATTTGTACTGTAAAAGAAAAATATTGTGATCCTATTTGTCTAACTTGTTTTTTACCAGATAAAGTTTGATTCAATAAAGTAGGTCTATTATCTTTAAACTGGGAAGCTCTAAAATTGACTGTTGTTGGAAGTTGACCTGACATTAAACAACTCCCATCTTGCCTTGATTATTCATGGCATTATTAATGATTGATGTTATTAAACCTTTTCTTGATGCTAGTAATTGGTCAAATCCAGCAGCATCAACTGTTGATATATTAAAGTTGACTGTAGGTGCTGATTGAATAGCCTGTCCTTTAGTATGATCTATGATTGTTTCGTTAGGATGTACCATAGCTAAGTGACCACCTTTGCCATCCATACCGCCTGCTCTTATACCATTACCTGTATATCCACCACCTTCAAAATCTCCAAAACCATCAACTGCTTTGCCAAAATTACCATTAAATACGTTGCTTATATCACTTATAGTTCCTTTTACCATTCCAACTAATTTTTGAACTAAAAATACTTGTATTAATTCATTAATAACTGCTCTTGCAACTGATGTGGCTAAATCTTTAAAATCACCAAATTGTTCCTTTGTTAAATCAAAAAAATCTGTAAATGCTGTTGTAAGCTGTCCATCTATTGTGTCTGCAAATTGTTTCACTACTGTCATGTTGCTTTTTATTGAATCATTAATTGTAGTAGACGCAAAAGCAGCTTCAGTAAGACCAGTTAATTCTATTTGTGCAGATTTAGATTTTGTTATAAGTTCAATTTGTTTTTCTAAATCTTTTTGTCTTTGTTTATTTTGTGCTATTTCTTCAGGTGTAAATTCAAAAAATTTAAAACTGGTTTTAAAACCTCCAGTTTGTTCTATTTCCTTTAATAAATTATTTACACCTTGTAGTTCCCCTTCTAATTCTGATAATGTTTTTTTTCTATCGACAATTCCTAAAATATCTAAAAATTCTAAAACTGTTGTTGAAACTGATACAAATGCTTTTTGTAATGGCATCAAGGTAGCTCTCTTTAATTCATTCATAGCATCATTAAATATTTCTGCTTGTCTAATAGAATCTTCAGGAATAACACCAGTAGCAGAAGCAGCTAATGCCTTCATAGCTTCAGCACCATCTTTACCCATAACAGCTAGTTTTACACCAGCCCTACCCATAAGATCAGCAAGAATGGCATTTTTTTCAAATTGACTTCCTACACCATCAAGAGCTGTCATTAATTCTACAAATACTTCTTCAGCACCCCTAACTGATCCATCTGCTCTTTTTACTTGTATTCCAAGTTTTTCTAGTGTTCTTCCAGCTTCAGATGTTCTTAATTGAGCTTGACCAACCATTTTGGTAAAGTTTTGCATACCTTTATTAAATTCTTCAGTAGTCAATCCAGATTGTTGAGCAGCAAATTGATATTGTTGTAAAAATTTTGTATTTACACCAATAGAATCAGAAACTTTACCTATATTATCAGCAAGTGCTAATGTTTCTTGTCCAAAATTAACAATAGCTCTTACAGCAAAAACACCAGCAAAAGCACCAGCAAGTTTTTTCATAGCATTTTGAGTGCTATTAATATTCTTGTTAGTTTTTTTAAATGCACCGCCTGTTTGATCGGTAGCTTTAATTCTTAATTTATAATCAGTTGCCATCTTTTATTTGCCTATTTTTTTCCTCTAAATATGCTAACCATCCTGTATATTCGGATAAGGTCATTTTTTCTTCTAGTTCCTGAAGTGTGCAATGCAACATTTCAGCTAGATAATACTTAGCAAATAAGTCCTTATCCTCAATTACTTTTTTGCTTGTTCTTCTACAGTTGGTGCTGACATTATTTCAGTTGCAACTCTTGCAAGAACGTCTTTATCCACTCCATTCATAAGAGTATGTTTGTCTGATAGATCAAAAACTTTTTCACCATCAGAATCTAAGGCTTTATAAAGTAAGCAATACGCCATTAAAGCTACATCATCGTCTTTTGCATATTTTTGCAATTTAGACATTTCAGACAGAGTTAATGGCTTTGCATAAATTTTAAGTACCTCATCTCCTTCACTCCATTCAGGTATTAATATCTCTTTGATTTCTAATGAATCAAAATGAGCTTTAGCCTTATCTATTAATTTCATAATTAATAGGTAGTTGTTGTTAGTCCGCCTGTACCTTGTATTGAAATTGATGCTTCGACAAGTCCATCAAATGATGAATTTATTGATTTACCAGTAACAATAGCTGATCCAGTTAGTTTTACATCACCACTAGCAGTACCTTCTGGTGCAAAATTTAATGTTACTGTTGCACCTACAGCTAAAGCTGTTTGTCCATTTGTATCAGTTTCGTCATAAATTACATCAATAGAACCACTAAAGTCTTTAATAGAAGCTAAGTAAGATTTTGAAGCATCACCCATTGAAGTATCTTCAACAGTATCAATAGTTTCATCTATACTAAAACTTCTAATTTCAGCTATGGAGTTTGAGCCAACTTGTACAGTTCCCTCTTTTCCTAAATGTGTTGCCATTTTTTATTCCTCGTTTTTTGTTTTAGAAGAAGATTTAATTTTATGGGCTGCTTCTTCTTTCCAACCCTTTTCTTTAAGGTACTCAACACTATCTGGATGAGCATCTATAGAACTTTTGCCATTTGGACTAATCATTTTCATAATATATTCCTAGTTAAACTGCTACGTCAGGAGCTTGTTCGTGGACGTAATAGTTGGTTAAAAAATTTAGAGTAGCAGTTGCCAGTGGTGCTTCTCCTTCCGCATTAAAATCAATTTCAGTTGATTCTAAGTAACAATCTTTAGCTAACCCATTTAATGTAGGATCAGTAGCTATAGCTATTTCAACTTCTTTTGCTGAAGTGTCTATAGTGTCGTCAAAATTGCTAGTTGCCTTTACATAAATCTCTACTGCAACAGTTAAGTTTCTTGTAGATAATCTATTAGTGCCTATAACCTCTGGATTACTATCCTCAGACTTTGTATAGACTAATAAAGCTGGTGTACCACCTGTCTCTAGGGGATATACTCTTGATTGATAAACCCTAGTACCAGTAGTTGTTAAATTGTTAAGAGTAGTACCTATCTGCTCTCGTATTTGTTGTCTTACGTGATTAGCCATTATATTTTCTCTAGCTGTAATGCACTAAAACCTGTTCTATCACTTTGTATATTAACTACAGTGTAATTAGCTGCTGGACTTAATATATTTCCTTCTACATCTTTTATTGCTGAAACTTGTAATGAATTTCCATGAGCAATACTTGGCACGTCAATTGATCTGCAATATGCAATAGGCTGAGTTGCTTCTACAGAAACTTCTAACCCCTCTTGTTCTATATATTCATTATTTAAAATAATGCTTATACTAGATGCTGAACCACTACTGTTTGTGTAAATAGCTTGAACACCATGTCCATAATTTATATCTAAATAAGAAGCCATATCTTCTTCTGTCTCCATAAAGTACTGACTCATATTTATTGAAGTGCAAGAATTAATTGCACCATCCCCAAATTATCTGGTTGAGCATTTACAACTTTAAAATCTGTTTCTGGAACTAATGTTGAGCCATTATTTGTAGTAACAGCATTTACTGTTAATTTATCGTCAATAGATATATAAGGAGCATCAGTAGCTTTTATATATGCTATTGGCTGATAGCCTTCTACTGATACGCTTCGTCCATCAATAGAAAAATAATCTTGGTCAATTAGAATGTTAATTGTGTAAGAGTTTCCAGAATCAATATCAATATATGAATCTATTAAACCAATTCTTGAATCCCATAATGAGCCAACGTGCATTTCAGAAAATGTAGCAGTTACACCTCCAATTTGAGGATCAACATACGAACTAAAATCTGCTGCACTTTCTAATGGCATAACTACTTCTTAGCTCTTTTTTTTGGAGCTTTTACATCTGAGGTTTTCAAACCAACACTTCTGTCAACTTTTTTTGCTTTTGGTTTTTCTTTGTACTCTTGAGCTTTATTTAAACCAATAAGCATACGACCTTCATCAATTGAAAGTTCTACAACATCGCCTGCATTTACTTTTTGCTTATTAGCAACTGTATCTTTTAATATTAAATATTTCATATTAGTTTCCTTATTAAGATGGGTGGCTATTAAACCACCCATTTTGTTCGTACTAAGTACCATTAACTAGCAGCACAGAATGAAACTGCGTGTCTAACAGCAGTATCAACAGACTGTAAAGCAACAACTCTAACTGTTCCTGAAGTTGAATTACTGTAAGGGGCTACAACAATATCCAAGCCAGAGAACATACCAACAAGTAAATCGCTAAAGTTACCAAATACATAGTTGTTAGCAGTTAATTGAGGTGAAACAACGACTTTATATCCATTGATTTCATCATTAACAGCAACAAACTGAGCAGTATTAGTAGCTTTTTCAGTAGTTTTTAATGTTCCATAATTACTTGGATGCACTATGTAAGCTAAATCGCCCATTAATGCATTATCAACTCTAACAGCAGTTTCCATTGAAACCATCTCAGCAAATGTTGGAGCAGCAGCACTAGAAAGTGATACTGAATTGATTCCTGAAGTATTAGTAATACCTGTTGGATTACCTGAACTACCTGAACCTTGTAAAGCTCCATTATCAATAGCAATAGCCATAGATTGTGCTAAGTCATTTCTAATTAAATTTTCAACATCTAAAGATGATTGAATTAATAATTGTCTAGTAACGTCTGTAAATGCACCTAATGTTTTAGGAGTCATAGTTACTGAACCAACAGTAAACTCAGATTCACCAGCAGCTCCGCCTTCTGAACTAATAAAAGCAGCAGTAGATGCAGCACTTTTTCTAGGGATTTTTACATCGCCAGTTAGTCCACTAAGCATAGTTGCCATTGGCATTACAGCAGAGTTATTTCTAAGTATGTCTATGAAATCTCCACCTCTGAAGTCCTCGCCTATTAAAGCACCATCAGAGCCAGCAGACATATCTCTTTGACTCCAATTTCTCATAACTTCTTCAGGAAGCATTACGCCTTGAGCAGTTTTTCCATAAGCTCTTTGTGCGGCTTCTGAACATTCCATTTCAAATGCAGCATTTTCTTGAGCTTTTCTATCTGTAGGATTAGCCATAGCATTAATTGCTCTCATTATGCTAAATCTTTTAGTTTCGTTTTGAGTTAATCCAATCTCTGAAGGAGTTTCTAAAGGAACGTCATTAGATATAGTTTCTAATAATTCTCCTCTAAATTCTTCAACAGAAACGCCATCTTTAATGGCTTGATTAGCTAAATCTCTTTTATTGTGTCTTACGCCAAGATCAATAATTTCTTTTGAGTTCTTTTGAAATTCTTTTCTTGCTTCATCAACACTTTTAGACCTAACTTCATCAAGATTAATTTCTTGTTTTTCGTTTTCCATTATTTTTACCTTTGTTGTTTGTTTTTGTTTATCTTTAGAACGTCCAACTCCGACCATTTTTGATTGGTCTGCTGGTACTGAAACAACACTTGCTTCAACAGGCATCCAAGAAGCTCTATAATGCTCCCCAAAAATATCGTTTTTTGCACGTTCCATTTTAGTTATAGAGTACCCAACAGAAATATTACGTTTAATTCCATCAAGCACATCTCTATAAACTTCATCAGCAAGGCTAGACCTACCAAATCTAACTACTGCTACTGTCCTTTTAGCAGTCTCATCAAGTTTAAATTCTTCAATAACTCCAATTTGTCTGTCCATATCATGTCCATCCAAAAGCGGAGCTGTACCTGAAGCCATAAATGACATATCTATATCTTCAGCATTATGTGAAAGTACCTCTTTTCCAAAAGACCTTTCAACAGGTGTTTCTGAGCTTACGCCAATACGCACCCTTCTATTTTCTTCATCAATATATGAAGCTCTTGATAAATCTATAGTTCTGTAATTAATTTCAGCACTAACCTTTCTATCTTCTTCATCCATATATTCTGCTGTTTCTTCAACAGCCATTTCTTCATCCTCATGCTT
>MDTC01045244.1_pt1 | contig 12622 bp, 8 predicted proteins | sample 811181 | NCBI WGS metagenome assembly MDTC01 (sample SAMN05326644, study PRJNA326480) | marine metagenome | isolation source: seawater | place: Pacific Ocean: North | collected 2011 | reverse complement strand
TTAAAAGCGGTTACATTTCTTGGGAACGCCCCTAAAAATGTTTTAAATGTTTTTAAAGGATCGGAACCAATTTTATATATTAAGAAGAAATCAATTGGGTGGAATGAATTATGGTCAGGAAGACCAGTTCTGTTAGAAATAGAAAAATCCAAAAAGTGAATTTCTTATGGAGGATGTATTGAAACAGATCGGAGAAGAGGGGATTCATCAACTTGTGTCTGCTTTTTATCGTAGGGTCAAATCTGATGATGTCTTAGGTCCACTTTATCCAAAAGAGGATTGGGAAGGTGCAGAACAAAGATTAGCTGACTTTCTTGTTTACCGATGTGGTGGCTCTGAAAAATACATTCAGGAACGAGGTCACCCGCGTCTGAGAATGAGACACATGCCATTCAAGATAGGAGAAAAAGAAAGGGACCGATGGATCAGTTTGATGACTGAAGCCATGCTTGAGAGAGAAATAGAAAATCCTGCAGCTGAATTATTGTCGGTTTTTTTCATTCAAACAGCTGATTTCATGAGGAACGTGGAAGGTTGATACTTTTTCTTCGCAATTACCTCTAATTTTTGGCAAATTCATACGTGTGAAAACCTCAATACTCCTATTCCATTTCTTTTGTTTTCTTTCTTTTGCCTCTGCAAGTGTCCTCAATTGGGAAGCTCTTACGGAATTACCCGCACCTGAGGGTTTAGAAAAAAATATCGGGGTCGCAGGCCCGTTCGTTGGAGTGCATAATGATGCTTTAATCGTTGCTGGAGGTGCTAATTTCCCTGATAAGCCATTATGGGAGACTGACAAAGTTTGGCATGACAAAATATATGTCTTGGTTGAAAAGGGTGACGGTAATTTCGTTTGGGAGGATGGTGGAAAACTGGAAAAACCTATCGCCTATGGTTCATCTGTTTCAACGTCTGAGGGGGTATTGTGTATTGGCGGAGATGATTCACAAAAGGTTTACACCGATGTGTTTTTACTCTCTTGGAATCCACTGGATAAAGAATTGTCCAAAAAGAAAATGCCATCCTTACCTGAGCCTGTAGCCTATGGTTCTGCGGTAATTCATAAGGATACTGTATACTTGGTGGCTGGGCAGTCTGGAAAAAAACTCGACACAGCTCATAATAAGGTTTGGACCTTTAATGTTAGTGAAGGTGAAAAAGGTCAATGGAAATCTTTACCTGGGGCTCCCTGGAAATCTCGAGCCCTTCTTCAGGTGGCTACTCAAAATAATGGATATGATGATTGTATTTATGTCATTGGTGGAAGGCAACAGGGTGCTAATCGTGTAAACTTTTTTTCTGATGTCTGGGAATACAACTTAAGTACAAAAGAATGGAGAGAGAGAAAAAAATCGCCTACTCCAATAATGGCTGGAACAGCAATCGGATTTAGTCAAAGCCATGTCGCTGTTCTGGGAGGTGCTGATGGATCCCTTTGGGGACAAGAGGATGATCTCAAAGATGATCATCCGGGATTCCCCAAAAAAACTTACCTTTATCATACGATAACAAATACGTGGGTCGAAGCGGGAGAGAGTCCTGCAAACCATGTTACAACTGTCCCTGTAGAGTGGAAGAATTCTTTGATTATCGCGAGTGGTGAAATTCGACCTCGTGTGCGTTCTGCAATGATTTGGAAAGTTACCCCAACACCCATTCAAAAGGGTTTTGGTACAATAAACTACATTGTGTTAATTGTTTATCTTTTGATAATGGTGGGCGTTGGGTTTTATTTTGCCGGAAAAAATAAAGGTACTGACGATTTTTTTAGGGGGGGTAAGAAGATGGTATGGTGGGCAGCCGGATGTAGTATTTTTGCAACTATGCTCAGTTCATTAACGTTCACTGGGTTGCCAGGAAAGGCCTATGCCACTGACTGGGTCTACTTTATAGCCAACATGATGATTCCAGTTGTAGCTTTTGTGGCTGTCTATGTTGCTTTACCCTTTTACAGAAAAATTGATGCAACCAGTGCTTATGAGTACCTTGAAAAAAGATTCAGCCGAAAAGTGAGATGGCTTGGGAGTGGTTTCTTTACTTTGTTTCACATTTTTAGGATGGCCGTTGTTATGTCATTAACAGGTTTGGCTTTAGCATCGGCAACCCCATTAACGCCTTATCAATCCGTGATTGTTATGGGAGTATTGAGTATTATTTACTGTGCTCTGGGGGGGATCGAAGCTGTGATCTGGACAGATACAATCCAAGCCATTGTACTACTTGGGGGAGCGGTCATAGCCTTTTTTATGCTTATGAGCGGAGTTGATGGTGGATTTGAAGGGTTTCTCTCTATTGCTAGTGATGCTGATAAGTTTCGAATGGCAAATTATAACTGGGACATCACAAGTGCACAGGTTGCGATATGGGTAATTGTTCTTGGAGCCTTTGCCCATAACGTTTCAGGTTATACCGCGGATCAAACCGTCGTACAGCGATACATGACCACCCCCGACGAAAAGACCGCAGCAAAGTCAATATGGACTAATGCATTTTTAAGTGTTGTCGCTAGTGTTCTTTTCTTTGGACTAGGAGCCGCATTATTTGCTTTTTACGCCACGAATCCTGAAAAACTAGATCCAACAATCAAGACGGATCAGATCTTTCCATTATTCATTGCTAATGAAATGCCGGTAGGTTTAGCTGGGCTCATTGTTGCAGGTATTTTTGCCGCGGCGCAGTCAACAGTTTCTACGAGTATGAATTCTACGGCGACGACTCTCGTTACTGATTTTATGAAACCATTAAAACTGGGAAATCAGAGTGACTCTTTTTATCTTAAGTGGGCTCGAATTTTAACAATTTTAATGGGCCTTCTGGGAACAGCCTTTGGTCTGTTTTTTCTAAACCCAGAAATAAAGTCACTCTTTGATGAATTTATCAAGATAGTAGGTCTTATCCTTGGGATGCTAGGTGGAATTTTCTTACTCGGAGTCCTCAGTAAAAGAGCTCATGCTACCGGCGCCCTTATTGGTTGCTTGGGTGGAACGATTGTTGTTGTTTATATATATACCCAGACTAATGTCACAGCTTATTTTTATCCTTTTGCCTCGGTGGGAAGTTGTTTAATGATTGGGTGGATTGCGAGCTTTATCCCAGTTAAATACAAACAAAATATTGAGGGCTTAACAATTCACTCATTAAGAGAAAATTAGGTTTATGATAACTTTCAGATGCAGTTTTTGGAAAATTGTAGCTGTAGGTTACTTATTTGTTTTTTGTTCTACTTTTTATGCGTCAGAGCATTGGGCTTTTAAGGTACCTCAACGTGATAAAACCGAGACAAAAAAATCTGACGTTATTGATTTGTTAATCAAGACCACTCTTGAAAAGAGTGATCAAACAATGAGGCCGTTGGCTCCAAAGTCTCAACTTATAAGGAGGCTGAGCTATGACCTGAGAGGGATTCCTCCTAGTCCTTCGGAAGTGGCTTCATTTATAAATGACGAATCAGTTGATGCATGGAAAATAGTGGTCGATAAGTTTTTAGAATCTCCTCACTTCGGAGAAAGAATGGCTCAAAACTGGTTTGATTTGGCTCGTTTCGCTGATACTTCTGGATACGCGGCTGACAGAACCAGAAATGTTTGGCCCTACAGGGACTGGGTGATTAAAAGTATTAATGATAATATTCCATATGACCAATTTACAGTAGAGCAATTGGCAGGAGATTTATTACCCGGATCAACTGATGATCAGAAATTAGCCACAGGATTTCACCGTCAGGCCATGCAGGCCAAAGGCAATAACCCCAGAAAAGAGGAATTTCGAATCAAAGGAATTGTTGACCGAGTTAACACGACCGGAAGAACATGGTTGGGGCTCACTTTAGAGTGTGCGGAATGTCATGATCATAAATATGATCCTATCAGTCAGAAGGAATATTATGAGCTCTTTGCTATATTTAATAATATTCCGCATTTGGGAACCGGCTTCAACACCCACGGTCCCAAAATGCAGTACTTACCGGATGAGGATAGGAGTAAAGTCAAAGATCTACGGATGAAAATCAAAAATCTGTCGCCAGAAAGTTCAAATTTGATATTCCCTGCTGAGTCTCAGCACTTGTTAGGAAAATGGAAAAGTTCTCAAAGGTTACAAGATCCCAAATTATTTTCTGTCACCTCTGACTTAACTATATTTAGCAAAGTAAAAACCACATCAAGTGTAGCCGACATCGTTTCAAAATATGATTGGAAAGCGGGTCAGAGGAGTTTCGTTTTTGGAATTGGTGGAGAAAGTCAGAAAAACGCTGTTCCGGGACACTTATTTGCCTGGATATCCTCTAGTGCAGAGGCCTGGGCAGGAGTGGAAGTGCACGGCAGCTTTCCGATTAATGATGGGAAGGAGCATGAGGTTGCCCTTGTTTTTGACGCAGGCCATTCAATTCAACTCGTCGTTGACGGAATAATTGATCATGCGGCAAAGGTTATTGGAAAGATTCCAAATAGTATTGCTAAAAGTAACCGTCCTCTATCAATAGGATCAGGCTATGATAATTCGCTCGATAAAAAGGCCTTTTCCTTTGAGGGAACCCTTAGTGAAGTAAGAATTTATAATCATGCCTTTATTTTGAAGGAGCAGCAAAACCTTGGGGTATTACAATCTCGAATTGAAGAACTTCAGTCCCGCGCCATCGAAGTTCCAGTAATGCAAGAATTGGGAAAGCCCAGAGAGACTCATGTTCTATTGAGAGGGGACTTTAAGCAGAAAGGAGAAAGAGTATTTCCAGATGTGCCCAAAGTCTTCTCAAAACCTGAATTGAATCGCCCCATGAACAGACTCGATTTTGCCAAGTGGTTGGTGGATAAAAAGAATCCGCTCACTTCTCGGGTCGCCGTTAATTATTTATGGCAGCACTTTTTTGGTTCCGGCATCGTCTCGACTTCCTCAGATTTTGGTGTTCAAGGGGAACCTCCAGCATCATTAGAATTATTAGATTGGTTGGCATTGGAGTTCATTGAGAGTGGCTGGAATAGAAAACACTTGGTTCGATTAATGGTCAATTCTTCTGCCTATAAACAGGAATCGGTGAGTTATTCTTTGGCTCAAAGGTTTTTTGGATTAATGCCAAGGATAAGGTTGCCGGCTGAGCAAATAAGAGATCATTTCCTTACTGTGTCTGGACTGATGGATTTTAGGATTGGAGGCCCTTCCATTTTTCCAATACAACCAGAGGGCTTTTATGAGGAGAGAGGCCAGAACACTCCAGGTAACTCAAATTTTACATGGAAGGTCTCTAGTCCTGATGAAAGATATCGTAAATCGATGTATATTTATTGGAAGAGAATGGCTCTTCATCCTTCATTGTCAGCGTTTGATGCTCCAACCCGTCAAGTTTGTGTTTCTAAAAGGTCCATTTCGAACACTCCTCAACAGGCTCTAGTGACTTTGAATGATCCAATGTTTGATGAATGTTCTCGTGCTTTATCAAAAAAACTTTCGAGCTGGTCAGATACAAGCCCAGATATAATTATTGATAAGGCTTTTATGCTTTGCCTTAGCCGGTTGCCAGATGAAGAGGAAAAGAAAAAGTTTATAGAACTATTTAAGAAAGATGGGTGGTATTCTGTGGCCACGGTTCTTTTAAATTTGGATGAATCTCTTACCAGGGAATGATGAATTTCAACACAGATATCACTAGAAGAAAATTTCTTGGAACTTCTCCTGTAGTTCTAGGATCAGTGGGGCTCAACACATTGCTTGGAGACAATAAAAAAGTTCAAACTGTTAATGAAATTACACCCAAGGCAAAAAGAGTAATCTATCTTTTTATGTCTGGCGGTCCCTCGCACTTGGACACCTTTGATCCTAAGCCTCTTCTGGTTGAGAGGGATGGGCAGAAAATACCAGAAGAAATTATCAAAAATCATGAGTTTGCCATGATTAAAGAATCACGCCCTAGGCTGAAAGGGTCTGACTGGAAATTCTTTAATAAGGGTAAAAGTGGAATTGAGGTTTCAGAACTTTTTCCTGAAGTGGGTAATGTCATTGATGATATAACTGTTATTCGCTCTGTGTATTCGGATACTTTTAATCATGATCCTGCTGTGATGTTTATGAATACTGGAAGCGTTCGTTTTGGAAGGCCTTCACTCGGGTCATGGCTTTCCTATGGAATAGGGAGTGAAAATAGGGATCTTCCAGCATTCATTGTTCTTGCTTCCGGAAAGAACAGACAACCACTACTGGACAGTTATTGGGGGTCTGGCTTTCTCCCAGCAGAGCATCAAGGAATTCAGTTTAGAACCAAAGGTGACCCAGTGCTATTCGTTGATAATCCGGAAGGTGTCAGTAGAGTGCAGCGCCGTCGTCAATTGGATCTCATAAATTGGATGAATGCAAAACGTTTTGAAAGTGTTGGTGATCCAGAAATTAGTGCAAGGATTTCACAGTATGAAATGGCATTTAAAATGCAAATGTCAGTGCCAGAGCTCACAGACATTTCAACTGAACCTGAGTCCATCAGAAATTTATATGGTTCAGAGCCTGGAAAGGTGTCATTTGCAAATAATTGTTTATTGGCACGGAGGCTTGCTGAAAGAGGGGTCCGATTCATCCAACTTTATGACAAGGGATGGGACTCTCACGGCCAGATAGTAAGTGACCATACCGAGAGATGCCAATCTGTTGACAAGCCAATCGCCGCACTCCTCAAGGATCTTAAACAAAGAGGCATGCTTGAAGAAACTCTAGTCGTATGGGGTGGGGAGTTTGGTAGAACGCCAATGTCTCAGGGGTCAGGAAAAGGATATGGTAGAGATCACCATCCCCATGGTTTTAGTATGTGGATGGCTGGAGGCGGTATCCGTGGCGGCCATGTTCATGGCTCAACTGATGAATTTGGGTATTTTGCTTCAGAGGATCGAGTTCATGTTCATGATATAAATGCAACCATTTTACATTGTTTGGGTATCAACCATGAGGCTCTAACTTTTTATCATCAGGGAAGAGATTTTAAACTTACTGATGAATTTGGTAAAGTGGTGAATAATATTGTTATTTAATATCATGTTAGAGTATAGTAGCCTTTGTTGTAATGAATGATGAAGATGACTATCAGTCCAGAGAAGAGAGCCCCTACTTTGGTGCATCAATTAATGATTCTCGTGGTATCTACGGTTGGGTTTTTATTGGCCTCGGTGTGTTTTTTATAATTGCACATCGTTTCAATTATTCATCATGGGATGAAATGCTCGCTGATAATAATTTTATTTCACGTAGTTTTAGGTTTTTTATTTTTCTAATGATTTTTATTGGGGGTATTGGGTTACTAATGAGATGGTTTGGTTCAAAAACGCGCCATTCTAATCAACTTAGAAATGAAATTAACGATAATAGCGAGGAGGGGTAATCCATGGTTTCTTACACAATGAGTTTCTTAAACAGTCTAAAATGTATTTTTCTAATTATTTTTTTGGTATCCTCTGAAAATAATTTAAAAGCTGAAAGACCGAACATAATGATCATCCTTACAGATGATATGGGTTTCTCAGATCTTGGGTGCTTTGGTGGAGAAATTGACACCCCAAACCTCGATCAGCTTGCTGCCGGAGGTTTGAGGTTTACAGAATTCTATAATACGGCCCGCTGTTGGCCTACAAGAGCAACGATGCTTAGTGGAAGATACAGCGACGGATTAAGTTCTTCTCAAGTTATTATCCCTGAATTGTTAAAAGCGTCAGGATATCAAACGGCAATGGTGGGAAAATGGCACCTCGGGATGAATCCCAAAAAAGATGGTCCAATACAGAGAGGGTTTGATGATTTTTATGGAACTATGACAGGAGCAGGATCTTTTTGGGATCCCTATACTTTAACTCGGAATACCGAGCCCATCGAAACTGATGGTGAAAATTATTACTACACTGACAGAATTGGAACCGAAGCAGTTCGACAAATTGAAACATTTGCTAACTCAAAAAAACCTTTCTTTCAATATGTTGCATTTACGGCTGCTCATTGGCCAATGCATGCCCCTGAGAAGTCTATTCAGAAGTATATGAAAATGTATGAAGGAGGGTGGGAAAAGTTAAGAAATGAACGATATCAAAGGATGCTTCAAATGGGCATCATTGAAAAGGAAAGATGGCCATTGCCTACTCGAGAAAGCTGGGTTCAGGACTGGGATACAATTGATCACAAGCCGTGGAGAATTCGGAACCAAGCCATCTATGCCGCTATGGTCGATCATATGGATCAGGCAGTCGGTAATATTATTAAAGCTCTCAAGAGAACAAAGCAGTTCGAAAACACTCTAATTATTTATTTTCATGATAATGGTGCATGCCCTGAACACTTGAGTGGAAATGGTTGGAATACAGCCAATAATATTTTAGCAAAAGCAAAGAAGGACGGCAAAGAAGTCGCGGTTGGTGACAAATATGAGGTGATGATGGGTGGGCCACTGACCTATGGAAGTGTAGGTCATAATTGGGCTAATGCTCAAAATACACCAATGAGGCGTTATAAGTCGAACGTTCATAATGGAGGTGCCTGCACTCCGGCAATCATGCATTGGCCGATAGGTTTAAAAACTAAGCCAGGATCCATTACTGAACAAAGAGGTCACGTGATCGATATGTTAGCCACATGTATTGATCTTGCAGGCTCATCCTATCCTAAAAAGTTTGGAGATAATAATATTGATCCTCACGAAAGCATGTCACTTGTGCCTATTCTCGAAGGAGAAAAAGTAAATAGAAATCACGCCTATCTTTTTAATCATTCAGGTACTCATGCAGTTGTTAAAGGGGACTATAAGATAGTAAGAGAAGGGAAGCGTCCATGGTCACTGTATAATCTTGCGAAGAACAGGACAGAGACGATTAACTTAGCTAGAAAAAATCCTGATATTGTGAAGAGCTTGGAAGAAATTTGGAATCAACGCTGGAAGAAACGCTAACAGGAACCTTCTGAAGTTGGTTTAAATATTCAGATTACAACTGGATAATTCCTTTGAGAAACTGGAGAACCTTTTCTCTGCTTTTACCTGTGTAGAATGCGGCCCCTCCATGTTTTTTACCCTTAAGGGTATTCATTTCTACGGGAAGATTATTTTTTGAGTAGGCATGAGTGATGGCTTCTGATTGATCGATAAGAACTGTTTCATCTTCGTCACCATGAAATATTAATAGTGGTGGATCATCCTTAGATACATGGGTGACTGGTGATGCAAGCGTGGCAAGTTTTACTTTTTTATCAGCTCCTCCCCCAAGTAGATTATAAACTACCGAACCAACTTTATTAGCTCTGTGTGGTTGAGTTCTGCTTCTCAAAATAAAATCAGTGGGGCCATAAAAATCGATAATTCCAGAAACTGAGGACTCATGATTTAAATTCCCTCCAACGTTTCCTTCTAATATTTCAACTTTATGACTGGTACCTAATAGGGCTGCTAAATACCCTCCTGCACTTGCCCCAGCGACGACAAGATGATCGCAATTATAATCATATTTATCCTCGTTAGCGCGGAGCCAGCGAATTGCACCTTTGCAGTCGTGTATTTGTGCCGGAAATTTTGCTACTTGGCTAAGACGATATGAAATACTTGCCACACTATAGCCGTGTTCAGTTAACCAATCTATTTTACAATCATTCTTAGAGCCTTTGTACCAACCTCCTCCATGAATCCAAACCACCAATGGTGATTCTTTTTTGTTTAATGGAAAATGCAGATCAAGTTTGAGGCTGTGATTTCCCACTCTGGCAAATTCAATATCTTTGATTGATTCGTTTGATTTGGCGACTGATGCAAACTGCAACATTGAACCAGCTAAAATGAAAAGCTTGAGTATAGTGAGATTCATTAGAATGGTGTTCATAACACTTCTTGGTGTTAAGCTTCAATAAGCAAATGATATAAATCCTTGTGGTCTTTATATTATAGGTAATGGATCTCCATCACAAATCTTGAATGGGCGCCCCTGTTGATCATGGAGCTCAGCCTTGTGGTCTATGCCAAGAAGAGAATAGATAGTCGCGTGGAAGTCAGCCGGGGAACAAGCATTAGAACCTGGTTCGGCACCTCTAGAATCACTCGACCCATAAACTTGGCCACCCCTTATGCCGCCGCCAGCCAATGCCACAGAGTAGACACCTGGATGATGATCTCTGCCGCCATTACCATTAATTTTCGGGGTCCTGCCAAAATCTGTTAGGAATACAACCAATGTTTCATCTAACATTCCTCTTTGTTCTAAATCGGTTAGTAAGGCAGAAACCGACCGATCAAAAACAGGCAGTAGTCGATCTTTCATTTTCGGGAAGTGATTTCTGTGAGTGTCCCAGTTGTCACCACCGCCACCGGCTAAATCTCCAGCAGAACACAGGGCCTGTACCACTGGGACACCAGCTTCTACAAGTCGCCTTGCAAGAAGAAGAGACTGCCCGCAGATGTGATCACCATACATATCTCTAACCCTCTGATCTTCTTTTTCGAGGTTGTAGGCATCATGAACAGGTGAACCCAGAAGAAGGTCCGCCGCCATCTTTCTGTAACGATCTAGCTGATCATAGACAGTGTTGTTACCATTTGTTTGTCCGAGCCGAGTATCTAGCTGGTTGAGTAATGAACTCCTATCTTGTATCCGATGCTTTTCAAGATTAAGCTCGAGGTTGAGGGCCTTGTCTGTGTAGCGGGTAACACCTTGAAAGGGTTCACCAGCAGGAGTTCTCATGATGACTGGATCATACGCTGAACCCAACCATCCACCATAATCACCTGCCATCAACGTTCCATTATCGTACATGGAATATGGAAGTTTAATTGCCCTAGGTGTTCCAGCCCGAGGTTCATTAAATTTTGAAATCATTGAAGTGATAGAGGGCCAACTCTTTCGACTTTTTGCTTTAATGCCACCCTCAGGATCATGTCCAGTTAAGGAAACGTACATTCCCTGTTGGTGTCCTCCATGCCGATGATGGATGGAACGAACGATAGCCATTTTTTCAGTGTGCTTCGCAAGTAATGGAAGATGTTCACAGAACTGAATTCCAGGGGTTGCAGTAGATATTGGCTTAAATTCACCTCTTATATCAGATGGAGCCTCAGGTTTTGGGTCAAAGGATTCGTAGTGACTCATCCCTCCCCATGTATACAGAACGATACAAGATTTTGCTTTGGGAGCTTGTGTTCCAGCTTTTGAAACTAATGAAAGTAGACTAGGAAGAGTTAAGCCCGTTAGCCCAATGCTAGACTTGAGAAAATCTCTTCGAGTATGTTCTAAGCTCAACATTAATTATAAGTTAATGTATCTAAACTAACTGAAATTATGTTTTATCTCAAGTCTTCAGGATGCTGTTTTTTGCGCTTTTTAATGAAAAAAGGGCAAAAATGTAATTTTTTATCTTTTTACTAGGAAATTTAGTCGGTGTCGGTGCGGAATGGCCCTGCTGGTAAACCTTCTTTGTTGTAGAGATTTGCCTTCGCTGGATTGTTGGTGAAACCGTATCTTACTGCGACAGGCTCGCTCACTTCATTTGATTCTACGATAACGGTGTTGCCATCAATTCGTGCGTCAGCCCAATACCATTTATTATCCTTACCTGAAATGGAAAAATGTTCGAGCTTTCCATTCTTCAATTCTTGAGTAGGAGCTAGTCCGGTTTTTTTTCCAACCATTAGTCCTGAGCCAGTGTGGTTAAAAGAGATTCTAATAGATTTACCCTCAACCTTGTGACTCTTGAAGAGTGGGCCTGATGGAACCAAATCTTTTTTGTTGTAAGTTTGGTGGAGTGCCCATTGAGCTAGTCTTTTACCAACGTCTTGTTTGTTTTTTGGGTGAATGTCATTAGCCTCACCAATATCAGTGATGACAGCCATTCCAGTTCCTGGAATATCCAAGGCTTGCATCTGAGCTTCACGGACTCTAGCCCATCCATCTCCTCCTTCAGGGTTGGGATTTTCTTGTCTGAAGTTTGCTAGTTGGACCCAGTAGAAAGCTAAATCTTTATTTTGGAATGCTTTTCTCCATCCATTAACCAGTGCATGTTTTTTATGATAGTAAGTAATACCTTCATTCCCATTTGATTCGCCTTGGTACCAAATGCCACCACGCATTGCAAACGGAGTCAGTGGATTCACCATGGAGTTGTAGATTGCAGATGGATCGCCGCCTCCAACTTTAGTATCTTCTTTGTAATTTTTTACTTTATTAGCAACCTCGGATAATTCTGAAACAGATTCAAATCCTGCTTGTGTTGTCCATGGTTCGATTCTAGTGCCACCCCAATTAGAACCTATAAGGCCAACAGGTACTTGAAGCTCTTTATGAACCCGGCGACCAAAGTAATATCCCACGGCACTAAATCTATCCACTGATTTAGGATCACATACTTGCCACTGCCCTGGACCTTCCTCTTTTGGTAATGGGCTTACCGTGTGACCTGGTACGTTGAACAACCGAATCCAAGGGTGAAAACCAGCAGCGGCCTCTTCTTTGGGGTTTGCCGACTGACGTACTGACCACTCCATATTGGACTGTCCTGAGCATATCCAGACCTCGCCAACAAGAATATTTTCCAAATCGATTGTGTTTGAACCTTTAATTTTAAGTTTTGATGCATTGCCATTAGCTTTGAGTGGATCCAGTTTTACCATCCATTTTCCTTCAGCATTGGTTGT
>MDTC01168386.1_pt1 | contig 12623 bp, 12 predicted proteins | sample 811181 | NCBI WGS metagenome assembly MDTC01 (sample SAMN05326644, study PRJNA326480) | marine metagenome | isolation source: seawater | place: Pacific Ocean: North | collected 2011 | reverse complement strand
AGGTGGCTCCGCAGTTTTGCGAAGCCATCATTACTAGATATTCTTTAATGCGACCCACGCAAGGGACGCATTTAATGCCGTAAGAAATTTTACGACAGTCAAGTCTGTCACAGATAGCGGGCTGCGAGTCCCCTCATCCCTCTTTCTCCAAGTCCCACTTCACCACATTTTGCGGAGACTTAGGAGTGCGAGCCTTTTCCGTTCTGAATACCAAAAACGTAAAGAATACTGCTGTTATGATCACCCAATGTCCGATGATATTATGCCCAATATAGAACAACTCAACAGTGTAGATACCAAACGCAATACACCACATAGCGGCCAATAAAATACTCAATAAATACTTATATTCCATAGGTGCAAATTTAAGCGCGTTTTTTGTAGAGTCCAGTAACCCAAAACCAAATTTGCCCAACGCGATCCATCCATTTTTTTCAAATGCTTTGAATATCTTTTCCATTTTTCCCCCATAGGCAGAGTAGAACCGCTACCCGAACCAAACATACAATTATTACTACCGGATGCCATGGCTTCAGGTTACCACGAATCGTTCGTAATTTAGATTAAATTCGATCTCGCAGAACTCAATAGAGCCCAAATTACAATGGAAAAGGTATCGTTGAAAGTACTGCTGTGATTGGAGGCTCGCACCAGCATCAAATCGATTTCCGCGGATTTGCATCAGCTTGCGTAACACACAAACCCCAGTATTGATTGATACAAATAAAAGTGTGCAAAAAAGTGCGCGATAAAATTTCGGTGAGGTCCTCTTTAATCTAGATCCTTGCAGAACGAACCATCACCGTAACAAAATGACTTGATTCTACATGCCAAAAAGGTCCAGTAATCACAGGGATCAACGCTAGCATCTGGAACGCTGACAATATCATCTGATCAACGAAGATCTCCAGGTAATAACGCTTCCGGGATATCTTGAAAACAGACCGGACGCAGGAACCGACGGATAGCCATGCTCCCAACTGACGTTGCACCAAAATTGGTACTCGCTGGATAAGGCCCACCATGAACCATGGCATCACAAACCTCCACGCCAGTGGGGTAAGCATTTGCTAAAACACGACCGGCCTTGCGCGTCAAAATTGGCATCAGCGAACGTCCAAAATCAATATCAGCATCGGACGCGTGCAGAGTACAGGTAAGCTGTCCATCGAGGCGTTTGGCCACTTCAATCATCTGCACAAAATCCGATACTTTGACGATAAGACCCAAGGGTCCAAACACCTCGTGGCCAAGTGAACCATTGGCAAGCCAAGTTTTACAATCTGTCTCGTAAAGATACGGAGTGGCTTGCCGCTGCTCACAAACCGTGTCGAGCAGACTGCGAATACCTTTAGTCCCTGATATACGTTCTTGACCCTCTCGATATGCATATGCAATACCATCGGTTAGCATTGTTTGCGGTTTCGCCCCTTCAAGCGCTTCTTTCGCTGCACTAATAAACTTCTCTGTTTCTTCATTCTCGATAGCGATCACGATTCCTGGATTTGTACAAAATTGACCCGCCCCCATAGTTAAAGACGAAGCCCAATCTTTACCAATTTCTTCGCCGCGCGCAGCAAGCGCTCCTGGTAAAAGAAACATAGGATTAATAGAGCCTAGCTCGCCGTAAAAAGGAATCGGGTTTGCGCGGCTAACGCATAAATCGAATAACGCACGGCCGCCCACGAGGCTTCCAGTGAACCCAACAGCAGTAATCAGAGGGTGCTGCACCAGCGCCTCTCCCACTGCACGGCTACCGCCGTGAATCATTGAAAATACTCCATTCGGCATTCCCGCGCGCCGAATTGCTCTCTCAATTGCCTGGGCCACAACATCACTGGTTCCAGGATGCGCTTGGTGAGCCTTGACCACGACTGAGCACCCTGCCGCCAGAGCAGACGCGGTATCGCCCCCTGCCGTCGAAAACGCCAATGGAAAGTTCGATGCTCCAAAAACCGCTACAGGGCCTACTGGAAGTTGCATCAAACGCAGTTCAGGGCGAGGAATGGGCGTACGCTCAGCAAGCGCCACATCCTTACGACAATCCAAGTAATCGCCCTTTCCTAAAACCTCAGCAAACATTCTCAATTGCCCACAAGTCCTACCCCGCTCACCTTCTAATCGCGCAGATGGCAAGCCAGTTTCTTCGCCTGCAATTGCAGTAATCTCAGCGCCGACCGCGTCAATTTCTTCAGCAATACATCGCAGGAAATGGGCCCGCTCCTCACGAGTCGTTTGAGAATACGTAACAAATGCTTCTTCCGCAGCCTCAACCGCTTGATGAACCAACTCAGGCGACCCATAAGGAAAATGGTGCTTGGGACCCGAGCCCGGTGAGGATGCAAAACGATCAGAATTCCCGATCCACATCCCAGCGATTAGGTGCTCTTGTTTCAGTTGGTACGCCATGGAATCTCTCCCCCTCGGTTTTAATTACTCGCTTAATGGTGGTGCAACCCTTGCTAAACAACCGGACTTTTTGCATGAACATAATTAGCGGAATAGTCTTTACTTTTGTGCTAAGTAAATGTTGTAGTACTTTTAAACAAGGGGCGCAACATAACCGCAGAACAACAACGACAATTTTTATTTTACGGAGAGCATTAAATCAGGTCCTCTAAATCTATATACATTATCGGCTGTCACGCGGAAGGTGAAGTTGGAGACGTGATTGTAGGAGGAGTTTCTCCACCGCCGGGGGACACTGTATGGGAGCAGGCCTTATACATACACTCCGATGGCGAATTAAGGAACTTCGTCCTCAACGAGCCCCGTGGCGGTCTGTTTCGGCACGTCAATTTACTGGTGCCACCAAAAAATGATAAAGCTCAGATGGGCTGGATTATCATGGAACCAAGTCATACACCGCCAATGTCAGGATCGAACTCCATTTGTGTCACAACTGTGCTGCTCGAAACTGGCATTATTCCAATGGAAGAGCCTGAGACGAAGATGATTCTAGAAGCTCCAGGGGGCCTAATAAACATTAGAGCAAAATGCAACGACGGCAAGGTCGAACGAGTCTATGTCGAAAACGTCACATCCTTCGCTGGTTTGCTTGACCAAAAGCTCGAGGTCGAATCAGTGGGTACACTTACCGTCGATACAGCTTACGGGGGCGATAGTTTTGTTGCCATAAACAGGAACCAAATTGGATTTCAAATTGCTCCTGACGAAGCCAAAGATTTGGTCGAAATTGGTCGTAAAATTACTAAGGCAGCAAACGAGCAACTAACATTCGCACACCCTACCAATAAAGACTGGACTCACTTCTCATTTAGTCAAATCCATTCTGATCTCGAGAAAATTGATGGGGTAAAGAGTTACACGAATACTGTGGTAATCGACCCTGGGAAACTGGATAGATCACCAACTGGAACAGGCCTTTCCGCCCACATGGCCATTTTACATGCGAAGAGTAAACTCGCCGTGGGGGAACCGGTGATCGCACGATCGATCATTGGATCGTGTTTTCAAGGAAAAATACTTGAAAAACTTACAGACTTTGGCATCCCCATGATAAAGCCTGAAATTTCTGGGCGGGCATGGATTACTGGCACATATCAACATTATTTAGATCCCTCTGATCCGTGGCCACAAGGTTATCGAATATCTGACACGTGGCCAATCCGACCAATCTGATCTATGAAAGAAATTCCATTCATCTCTGAAACCCAAATAGGTGAGTTGTTAAATTGGTCGGGAGTCATTGAAGCCCTTGTTGCAGCTCACCAGAAACCTCAAGCACAGATCGATGACATACTTTTTAAATCAGGTAACAACTCACTTTTGACTAGGGCTGCCTGGATTAAAAACCATGGCATAGCTGTAAAAACAGCTACGATTTTTCCAGAAAACGGAACTTGCTCTCCTGATCTGCCTACTGTGCAATCATTAGTCACTCTTTTCGATGATAAGTCAGGGGCTCCTCAAGCGATTATCGATGGCAATCTTGTGACCAAGTGGAAGACTGCAGGTGACTCCGTTCTAGGAGCTAAATTACTAGCAAAACCAGAGAGCCGAGTGCTTACAATTCTAGGCGCGGGTAAGGTTGCACAATCAATGATCGATGCATATCGAGAAATATTCCCTAAACTCGAAACGATCTATTTATGGAATCATCGATTCGAAAAAGCTGTTCAAGTGGCTGCTGATAAAGATGTGATCCCCATAGAAAATATTGCGAACGCAGTGCAAGACGCCGATATCGTATCTTCCGCGACAACTACTACTGCACCTTTTATTCAAGGGGAATGGCTCAAAGAAGGTTGTCACCTTGATTTGATCGGGGCCTTCAGGCCTGACATGCGCGAAGCACACGACTCGGCCATACTCCGCGGCACTATATTTGTGGATTCATATAGAACCGCTTTACATGATATTGGTGAACTCGGTATACCACTCGCGAATGGGGTCATTTCCAAATGTGACGTGGTCGATGATTTTTATGGACTGTGTTGTGGAAACCAGGGCAGACAGCGTGCCTCGGAGATTACTGTGTTCAAAAATGGAGGAGGGGCGCATCTCGATTTAGCAGTAGCTACGCACATCAAAAACCTTCTCGATGAAGAGAACTTGCGGGCGTCAAATAGATGATAGCCTCGTAAACCTCGCCGCCGAAAATGGAGCTGACGATATTGGCCAGGGCTTCCCAAGTATAGTATCTCTCACTAATTCCGCAGTTGCGGCCGACTGTGTTAGGCCAAGATGACCATGGCCAAAAGCATAAACGACTTTTGGTTGTTTCCGAGACGCACCTATCACAGGGAGACTATCAGGCATGGATGGTCTAAACCCCATCCATTCCTCGCATCCAATAGGATCTATGGACGGTAAGAACTGTTTTGCTTTGGATAACAAAATTCTAGACCGCTCGAAATTTGGAGGCGCCTCCAATCCACCTAATTCTACAGCCCCACCTACTCTCATGCTCTTACCGACCCTGGATACAACGAATCCGTGATCAGCAAAAGTCAAATGAGTACGCAAGTCAAACTCACCTGGATCAAAAGTAGTGTTATATCCACGCTCAGTCTCAAGAGGAATGTAATCTCCAACCGTCTGAGCTAAGGACTTCGACCAAGCTCCAGCCGCCACTACCACAAAGTCGCAATATAAATCGCCATCATCGCACTGCACTGTTACCTTGTTCGAAGAAAAGCTCAGTGATCGCGCACGCCTCTGCTCAACGAGGCCACCACCGCTTAAAAATCGATCATTAAGATTCCTTAACCACAATTTTGGATCACAGACGTTCACCCAATCCGGTGTATAACCAGCGTGCTCAAATCTATTGTGGAGTCCCGGCTGGATTTCGTTGATTTCATGGCGTGATGTAAGCAGCGTGTAACCAATACCAAATTCTTTACATGCGGACCAATAAGACGCGCTTTCAAGAAAATTGCTTTCCGTATCATATAATCGCAGTTGACCTTCTCGCCTCAGAAGAGCTTCTCCACGATGCAATGCCGCTTGACGCTCTAAAGCAGATCTAGACAGCGCCATCAGTTCGGCTTGGGCCTCCATTAAAGCTGGGAATTTATCACTCCAACTAGCTCGCCAAAACTTCATCAGCCAAGGGGCAATAGAAAAGGCGTATGAAAGACGAATACTGAGAGGGCCTAACGGATCAAGCAACCATCTGGGAGCAGCTCTTATAATTCCAGGGGTCGCCAAGGGTACAATATCAGCAAACGCGAAGGCCCCAGCATTACCTTCTGATGCCTTTTGAGAGGCCTCTTGCTCATCAATAATTCGTACCTGAAAACCAACTTCCTGAAGCGCAATACCGACACTAATGCCGATAACCCCCGACCCAATCACGATGATATTCTGTTTCGAGCTCATAAGATCAGCTAGCAACCTCATCACTGCTATTTAGGCGAAGATCACCAGCCATGCTCATATACCCGTTCGATAAGGATCTCGGCTATCAAATATTGGTGTCACCTCAGCTGTAACGTAAGCCGATCCCTCGACCGTGACAATCACACCCCCGGTTTCCCCATGTTCGTAAGAAAGAGAGTAGGTACTACCTATGACACTCTCCTGAATCCAGGTCTTTCGGACAGGCCATGCCTTATCGGCTGCCAAACAGGCCATCTTCGCTGAACATCCTGTCCCGCAGGGAGATCGATCATATGAGCCACTCGGAACTAAAACAAAACTCCTACTATTTGACTCATCTAATTCTGGGGGACCATATAATTCAATATGATCTATCCAAGCTCCTTGAGAACCTTTAATACCTTTGTTTTCAAGGTCGTTGCGTATCTCAAGACTTAAGTCGGTAAGTTGTCTGAGATACTCTAATTTAATCGGTACAGGCGATTCCTGTACTAAAAAGAACCAGTTGCCTCCCCAAGCAATGTCGCCGGTAAGCTCCCCGTAAGATTCAACATTAACCAAAACGTTGCTTTCAAGACGATAGCTCTCAACGTTCGTAACCGATACTCGATTGGGCGTTTTAAGTTCGATCGCGACTTTACCGACCGGGGTCTCGAATTTGTGTCTGCCTGGCTCAATCTGTCTTAAATAAGCCATCGTCGCAGATAACCCTATCGTGCCGTGACCGCACATCCCTAAATTTTGAATAGTATTAAAAAATATAACGCCAGCAGCGCAGTCTGATTCTTCGGACTCTACGACCAACGCACCAACATAGGCGTCATTGCCTCTCGGCTCCTTAAGAATAGAGCCACAAAAATCCCGATACTTTTTCTCAAATACCTTTGCTTTCTCCGATAATGGACCAGGACCTAGATCAAGGGCGGCATTGAATATAGTTCGAGTAGGCTCACCCTCTGTGTGACTGTCGATAATTCTCATGCAATGCTCTCAATCTTAATCCAGGAGTCAAACCAACTCTTGAATAAGTAAAACTGAGATTCAGCATAATTTCGTTGAGCATCCGTGAGGCAGTCAGACTCATTAAAATGTAACGTATAATTCTCATCTCCAGAAAGGGTCATTAAGTGCTTGTAATACAGGACCAAATCTACCCCCTCATCGAAACTTGAGAGAACAGCCATCGCATCATCAAGTTCCCGAGCTCGGCGACGAGCGACAACATCACCCGCAGCAGCTTTCTTGCAAAGTTCCGTCAGCAGCAAAACTTCGCCGGGCAGAACATTCCCGATACCTGTGATTGCACCAAGAGCACCACAATTTACGAAACCATGATAAACCGCCGTATCGACGCCAATCATTAACATTACATCTGGATCTTTAGAAGTGATGTGTTCAGACGCGTATCGCAGGTCTTCGAAGTCACCAAATTCCTTAAAGCCGACTAAGTTTGAATGCTCCGACCTCAATGCAAAAAACAGATCGGCCCGAGTGGCGAAGCCATAATAGGGACTGTTATAGATAATAGCGGGTAGGTCAGGGGCCGCGCTCAATATCGACTTAAAGTGGAGTCGTTGCGCCTCTATAGAATTACCTCGCGAGAGTACCCTCGGGATGACCATCAACCCATGAGCTCCCACTTCTTGGGCATGAGCCGCGTGAGCAGTAGCTGATTGTGAATTGATAGCCCCCGTACCCACAATGACTGAAATGCCCGCCTCAACAAGCCGGCTCACCCCCTCCATCCTTTGCTCATCGCTTAATAGAGGCCAATCCCCCATCGATCCGCAATACACAACTCCCGACATGCCGTACTCAATTAATTCCAACCCTTTCTCAACCAAGGCATTAAAATTTGGATTCCTTCGATTATCACAGGGGGTCATCAAAGCCGGAACACTTCCGGAAAATATAGTTTTGTCCATTCTCTTTACCTTCCTCAAATAAATTCATGTGTCGATCACGCAGAGTGACTTAATTGGATCACCGAACTTTTGCTAGGAACTTCTTCGTTTGCTCAGACTGGGGCTCGTTAAATATCTGCTCAGGTGACCCAATTTCCTCAACTATCCCCTCATGAAAGTAGGCGACACGATCTGATACATCACGAGCGAATCCCATTTCATGAGTCACACAGATCATCGTCATACCCTCCTCAGCCAAGATACGCATCGTATCCAACACCTCTCCAACCAACTCCGGATCTAGCGCCGAGGTAGCCTCATCAAACAACATATACTGCGGGTCCATTGCTAGTGCTCTGGCGATCGCGAGACGTTGTTGCTGGCCACCCGAGAGAGCGTTCGGGAAAACGTTAAATTTATCCCCAAGTCCGACGTGCTCAAGTTGTCGAGCTGCAACTTCTATTGCCTCAGACTTGCTCATCTTTTTAACAATCTGCGGAGCCAGAGCCACATTCTGTATCGCGGTCAAATGCGGAAAACTATTCCATTGTTGGAAGACCATGCCTAATCTCTGTCGAAGCTTATTTAGGTCTGTGGTTTTAGCATGTACATCGATACCGTCAACAAGGACTGATCCTTGCTGAACGGGCTCAATACCGTTGATACAGTACAGAAATGTTGACTTACCCGAACCTGATGCCCCAATTACAGAGAGAACTTCGCCCTTTTGAACCTCTAAATCGATTCCTTGCAGAACATGAAGATTATCAAAGTATTTGTGAAGTCCATCTATGCTGATCACTGCGACCACCTTTTTTCGAGTTTTGCTGAGTATCTAGATACGGGATATGAAAGGGCGAAGTAAAAAGCGCCCACAACCAATATAATCAAAAGGGGCTCTTGCGTCCGTGTGATAAGGACCTGACTGGCCTTTACGAGCTCGACGTAACCCAATACCGACACTAAAGCACTATCCTTCATTACCCCCAAAGCGACACCAACCCACGAAGGGAAAATAGCCCTTGCGCCTATGGGAAAAACCACATAACGCATATCTTGCAAGTACGACATACCTAGAGAGCGAGAAGCAATCCGCATTGGTTTCCCGACAGCCTCTATGCCCCCACGAGCTACGTTAGCAACCAAAGCCGAGGTGTAGAGTGTCAGCACCACCAATCCAGATTCAAACGCATCCAAATTTAGGCCTACAATTGGCGCGAAGTTATAAAATAAAACAAGCTGGACTATTAAAGGTACAGAACGGAATACATCTAATATGGGATTAAGAAAGATTGCCCCCCAAACTTTCATCTCGTACAGAGCCCACCCAAAAAAACCTCCGAGGACAGATCCTATTGTTATAGACAAAAACGAGATCCAAAGTGTTCTCAATGCTGCTTCGCCCAAAAAAGAGAGGTCCTGGACGCTAAAACTACTAAAAACGGTTACTGATTGTTCCATTGAGCTACCTAATACCTAAAGAATCGCGAAGCGCACAATTTGGAAAGGCCCAAAATAATCTTCACCATCACGTAATATATAACTGCGGTAACGGCAAAATATTCAAAGATCCTGTAAGTCTTGCTAGCAAAAAACTGGGTCTCCCCCGTCAGCTCACGATAGCCCACTAACATACCCAGCGAAGACATTAAGACTACCCAAACAAATTGATTTGTCATTGGGTAATAAACGATGCGAATCACCTGAGGTATTAGGATCCTCGTGTAAGCCTGCCAAGAATTCATCCCGAGACTCCGGGCAGCACGGAGCTGGGTCGGTGGAATAGCTTCAAACCCACCTCGAAAATTCTCGCCCAAATAACCAGCAGTGTTGAAGGTCAAACCAGCTAAAACTATTGCGTAGGGTGAAAAATGAATGCCAAGCGCACCCAAACCAAAACCGAAGAAGAACAGTTGAAACAATGCAGGGGTGTTGCGAGCGAGTTCCACCCACGCAGTGGCGATCCAATAAACAGAACCGTTTCCTCGTAAACGACTCACCGCAAGAATGAAGCCTATAACGATGCCTAGTAGCATCGCCAGCGAAGCTACCTGAAGCGTCGTAATGCTCGCCTCAAGAAGATCAGGTAGGCTTTTAAAAACAGGACGCCAATGAAAGTTATACTCGAACATTTAAATCTCGATAGGCATTCTATCCGATTAGGATAGAACGCCTCGAGGTAGCCGCGGTTAGTACATGACGCCAGGTATACGAAGCTCGGGCGCTTCACCGCCAACAAACTTACCCCACAGCTCTTGATACCGACCTGACCGCACCTGGTGTGTTACGAACAGATTTAAATAATTCAGCCAGCTGATATCCTGTCTCTTACCAACAACTGAGGTGTAGTCAGTGGTCCATGGCATCCGAGGACCAGCGTCGACAGTATCGTATTGGTCGGCAATTGGTTTAACCGCCGTATTTGTTGTGATCCCTATATCGGCCTTGCCTTGAGCGACAGCGAGAAAAACCTCGTTTTCACTTTGATAGCCCTGATACAAATTTTCTTCGCCCCACTCTTTGGCAATTTTCAGCCATTCCTGCTCTGGGACTGTTCCGACCGCAGCCGCAACACGCTTACCCCGAATATCTTCCACGGTCTTGATTCCGCTCTTGGAATTAACGATACCTTGAGCATAATAAATAGCGTATGGGACCGAAAACCCTACAGTTTTAGCCCGGGCGAGACTATCTGACGTTGCACCAAATACAACATCGGCGCGGCCTGTGACAATTACAGGTAAGCGATCGGCCCAAGTCAATTCAAGTAACTCAAGTTCAACCTCTAATGCCGCAGCCATATCTTTGCAGTACTCGACATCAAAGCCAGCTGGCTGATTGTTAGCATCTCGATAGCCTATTGGAGGGAAGTCCAATACCACTCCACATCTCAAAGTACCGCGATCAATCACATCGTCCAGTGTATCTGCCGCTGCAGTCCCGGCGATCAATATCGACATTGCCGCCATGCTTACAAGTTTTTTCAACATTTTATTATCCACCATGGTTGTTATTAGCATTATTGCCACATCCGACGGTATCGCATACTTTATCCGATGTACAAGATTCTAATGAGAGAAAAAGTTGAAAGTTAATTTCATTGATATTTCAAAAAAATATTCGGCTTTGATAATCTTTTTTTCACCCGGGAAGGAGATTCTCGACAGTAATGTCGCATCCGGAACTCCATTTCGTCAGGATGAAATAGCTCGATCAATTCAAAAGAGCCTGACCCTAGTGAGAGAGGCGATCTCGAAGTTAGACGGGCAAGGGCTAATCAAAACCTTCCGGTTTAGAGAGTCTGTCAAAGTGGATCAATCAGCAGGCCTCTTTCAAGCCCGTATCCTAGGCGCCAAAAAAATCACTGTGGGCGTCATTCCCTACGTTACGAAATTGAGCAAAGTAAGCGACCTCGTCGTGTAGGCACCATTACGTATGAAAGAAATCGAGAGCGAAACAAGCGCAGCAAATCAGTTAATAGTGGAAGGAAAAGCCAGTGGTAAAGTGCTTGTGTGTGCAGAGGGATTGAGCTTTTGGGGTGGTGTTGATCCAAATACAGGAATAATCATCGACGCACATCATCCTAATCACGGAGACTGTGTTGCTAGAAAATGTTTATTAATGCCGACATCGCGAGGCTCATGCAGTGGTAGCGGTGTGTTACTGCAACTAGCTCTAAATAAGCTAGCGCCCTCTATGATTATTTTTAATGAGTCGGAACAAGTTTTAACGCTGGGTTCTATCGTTTGCGACCGGATCTTTTCGGTCCAAATTCCGATCATTCGCCTAACGAAAAATTGCTATGAGGCCGCAGCCAATTGCACCTGGATAGAGCTTCATGGCCATCACATTCTGATCGGAGACGAACAAATTGATTTACAACCGATTCTGCCAGATCAGTTGAAAATGTCTGACACAGATCGAGCATATCTTCGCGGTGATCACGGTCAACCCGCCAAGGCTGCGATGGAAACAATTTGCATAATGGGCGCGGTCGAAAACGCATCGGAGTTAGTGAACGTAAGCAAAGGGCACATTGACGGATGCATCCTGGCGCATGACGCAAATCTCATTTTTGCAGAAAAAATGGTTCAACTCGAAGCACGAGTAGCGATTCCAACAACCATTAATGCCATATCAGTTGACAGAGAAAATTGGGAGACCTCTGGACTCTCATCTGATTTTGGGAAGCGAGCAAGTCGCTTAGCCGACGCCTATATAACAATGGGCGTCAAACCGACTTTTACTTGCGCCCCTTATCTTCTAAAAGATAAGCCCGAGTTCGGTGAAAAAATTGGATGGTCAGAATCGAATGCCGTTATTTTTGCAAACACTGTTTTAGGTGCTAGAACACAAAAGCATCCCGACTATCTCGATCTATTCATAGCCATAACCGGTCGCGCCCCAGCTGTTGGTGTGTATTCAACACCTGGAAGAGCTGCGAAGGTCAAGATCGAAATAGATATACCAAAAGACTGGCCTCCCGAAGAGGAAATTATATGGCCACTGATAGGGTGGCTTGCGGGCAAGCTCGCACCCGACACAATTCCCTCGCTTTTGGGATTAGAGAATCTCACGCCTACTACTGACGACCTGAAAGCTCTATGCGCCGCCTTCGGAACCACATCAGGCGCACCAATGCTCCACATTCTGGGCCACACGCCTGAAGCATCAATTCAGACACAGCAAAACTTACCAACCGAAAAAATTAACCTACATAACCTAAGAGAAGCATGGTTTGAATTAAATAGAGGGCTTGAGCAAATAGATCTAGTAGCAATCGGTAGCCCGCATGCGTCAATTGATGAAATAAGAAAAGTTGTAACTCTTTTAAATGGTCGACAGTGTCATCCACGCACTCAAGTGAAAATT
>MDTC01258290.1_pt1 | contig 12625 bp, 8 predicted proteins | sample 811181 | NCBI WGS metagenome assembly MDTC01 (sample SAMN05326644, study PRJNA326480) | marine metagenome | isolation source: seawater | place: Pacific Ocean: North | collected 2011 | reverse complement strand
TGTATGGACCACTTCAGGTTAAATATAAAAAAACATATGTATTTGAAAATTCTGAAAGACGTCAAAAAGAAGAGCCTCTAGAGGTCGAGATATTATTAGAAAATATTGAAGATAATGGACTTGGTATTCCTCTACCTGATGGAAAGGTAGAACTATATACTGTATCAGGTGCAAAAGGGTTAGAATTTATAGGTGCTGATAAAATGGGTCAGGTCCCAAAAGGGCAGTCAACAAAAATAATTTCGGGAAGGTCATTTGATGTGATTGGTAATCGCAAAGTTTTAAATTATAATAGACAGAGGAAAAGCGAAGAAGCTGTTATTGAGATAAGGGTAACTAATGCGCGGTCAAAAGAAATAGAAGTTTTATTGGTTGAACACATTAATGGAGATTGGATAATTAAGGATGAGTCATTGAATTATAAGAAAAAAGATGCGTCTACTATTCACTTCTCTTTTGTTTTAAATGGTGGAGAGACTAAAAACGTTTACTATACATATAGAAAGGAATGGAATTAAAAATTTTCTATTTCATTGATTAATAGTTTTTGGACATGGAATTAAAAACTTTAATATCTAAAATAGGAGGAATAGGTAAAAAGCGAGAACAAGTATTAGAAGAACATGGCATCAAAACTATAGAAGATGTATTATATTATTTTCCAAGAAAGCATCTAGATCGTAGTGTCGTCACAAAAATTAGAAATCTTAAAAAATCAGAGACAGTCTCAGTTGTAGCCAAAGTAGAAGCTTTTGGAGAAAAGCCTCTACGAAATAAAAAAATATTTCAAGTAATAGTTACGGATAGCACGGGGTTACTTACGCTAACATGGTTTAATAGTGTTTATTATATTCGGAAATTATTTAAAATCGGCGAATACTTAGCGATACATGGTAAAGTAGATTGGTATAGAGGCCCTAGTATTACTCATCCAGAGTTCGATAAAATTTCATTTGATAATAATTATATAGAAAAGGGCGGTATCATACCCATCTATCCTCTTACAGCTGAATTAAAAGCAGTTGGGATAGAACAAAGAATGATTAGAAAAATAATTGAAAAATTATTATTTGAATCTTCTTTGAATATTCCAGAAATATTTTCAGAGTATATTTTGGAAAAAGAGAAATTAATTTCTTTAAATAGAGCATTAAGGTATATCCATTTCCCAAAAACCTTTCCACAGCTTGAAGGTTCCAAAAAAAGATTAAAATTTGACGAACATTTTTTTTTACAACTTTTGATGGCTTACCGGAAAATACGTTTAAAAAAAGCCAAAATAGATCCTTTCATTTTCTTGGGGGATTGCTTTAAAACATTAGTGAAAAATTTAAATTTTGAATTAACTGATGCTCAAAAAAGAGTTGTTGAAGAAGCACACCAAGATCTAAAAAAAAACATCCCAATGAATAGGTTGCTACAAGGCGATGTAGGCTCGGGGAAGACAATTGTAAGTATTTTAATTTCTGCACTTACTGTGGATAGTAATTTTCAGGTTGCTTTAATGGCTCCAACTGAAATTTTGGCACAACAGCATTTCAATTCATTCAAGATTCTTTTTGATCATGCAAATACTAAATGTTCATTGCTTACAGGGAAAATGAAAAAAAATGAACGGAAATTAATTATTGATGAACTATTTAGTGGGAATATATCTATTATTATTGGAACCCATGCTTTAATTCAAGAAGATGTGGTTTTTGATAAACTTGGCTTGGTAATTATTGATGAGCAGCACCGCTTTGGTGTAAATCAGCGCAGTGTATTACTTAAAAAAGGTAAGCACCCTCATTTTTTGGCTATGACAGCTACGCCCATTCCAAGAACTTTATCAATTACTTATCATGGTGATATGGATCTTTCAATTATTGATGAATTACCAAAGAGCAGATTGCCAGTAATAACTAAAATTGTTGATCCCAATAGACTCTCCAAAGTTTATAGTTTTATAAAATCTGAAATAAACATGGGTAGACAGTGTATGATTATTTATCCCTTGGTCGAAGAATCCGAAAAATCTGATCTTGCAGCAGCTGAAACTGCTTATGCAGAACTTAGTAAAATAATTTTTCCGGACTTTAATGTTGGGCTATTACATGGCCAAATGGGAAAAGATCAAAAAGAAAAGATCATGAAACAATTTTCTGAAAATATTATAAATATAATTGTTGCTACAACTGTTATTGAGGTTGGTATTGATATACCTAATGCTACTGTTATATTAATTGAACATGCAGAACGATTTGGATTAACACAGCTTCATCAATTGAGAGGTCGGGTAGGTCGGGGTTCTTATAAAAGTTATTGCATTTTAGCAAAAAGAAATATAAATCATAATTCACTCAAAAGATTGAAAATCATGGAGCAGACCAATGATGGATTTTTGATAGCGGATGAAGATTTGAAAATGCGAGGACCAGGAGAATTCTTTGGAACTAAGCAATCTGGTTTTTTTAACTTTAGAATCGCAAATATGATAGATGATGGAAAAATCATACGCAGAGCCAGAGAAACAGCGTTTGAGATTATGAACGAAGATCCCTCTTTAAAATCTCCAAAAAATAAAATAATTAGTGAATTGTTTAAAAAATATTATAAAAATCAAATTAATAAATTAATCAGTTCATGACGGATTCTTTATTTTTACTGAAGATATTAAAGGCTAAATTATTTCGTTGTATATTTAATCTTAATAAATAAAACCCAATTTACCTTATTGGTGTATTTTAGATATTTAAGTCCCAAAAATAAAAATGATTGATAAAAACTATATAGTCTTTAATCGAATCCTAGCTGGTTTAATGTTTCTTGTGTCTTTCATAGTTTATTTTTCAACTATGGCACCGAGTGTTTCCTATTGGGATTGTGGTGAGTTTATAGCGGTTGCATACCGACTTGGTGTTCCTCATCCTCCGGGAAGTCCATTGTTTCTACTTCTGGGTAGAATTATTTCCATGTTCCCTTTTAGCCCTGATATCGCATTTAGAGTTAATATATTATCTCCTTTAGTGAGTGCTTTTGCTGTAATGTTTTTGTATTTGATTATTGTACAAGCTATTACCCATTGGAAGGGAAAGATTGTTGAAACTGCTGATGCGCTGATTGTATTTGGTTCGGGTGTTATTGGATCATTAGTATTTGCTTTTACCGATAGCCATTGGTTCAACGCAGTTGAAGCAGAGGTTTATGCTATGAGTACATTTTTTACTGCAATTGTTGTTTGGTTAATTTTAAAATGGTCAGAAAAAGCAGATGAAGATGGACATGAAAGATATATTTTAATAATAGCATATATGATTGGATTGGCAACTGGTTTGCACTTATTAAATTTATTAACTCTTCCATTTGTTGCTTTAATTATATATTTTAGAAAATATAGTTTTGAGTGGAAGACCTTTGGAATAACAGTTTTTATAACTGGATTAGTATTTTTAATTATCCATAATGGAATAATAAAAGGGCTACCCAAAATTGCTGCAAGTTTTATAGGTGTCGGCGGAACTATAATATTAATAGGGGTTATTTTTTTAGGGATGGTATGGGCTGTAATCAATAAAGAAAAGCTTGCCTCAGTTGCGCTAACATCAGTGGTGTTAGTTTTAATTGGTTATTCTACGTATGCTTTAATTTTTATACGTTCGAATCAAGATCCCGGGATAGATGAAAATGATCCGGAAACCATTGAGGCCTTCATATCTTATTTAGAAAGAGAACAATATGGAAGCGTTGGCGTTTTGCCAAGAAGATATAAAGGGATCCCTCCTATCCATGAGGTGGTTGGTAGACCAGAACAGGGCAATAATTATTCTCCTATGCAAAAAAAGAGATACCGTTCTTATAATCAAGAAAAACAGTGGAATTATTTTTTAAACTATCAAATTCGAAAAATGTATAACAGATATTTCCTTTGGCAGTTTGCTGGTCGAGGACCGTCTACAGAGCCATATGTTACTTCTATGGGTGCAAATAGTAGAGAAGATGGTGTCGATTGGACACAGTTTGGCCTTCCATTGGCATTAATATTAGGTATTTTAGGGATGTTTTATCATGGTTATAAAGATCAAAGGATGGCATTCTCTGTTTTAACTCTATTTGTAATGACAGGTTATGCAATCATAATCTATTTAAACCAAGATAATCCTCAGCCAAGAGAAAGGGACTATTCTTATGTTGGAAGTTTTTTTGCTTTTTCGATTTGGGCAGGCATAGGGGCATGTGCAATATTAGATAAGATAAAAAAATATTTTAATCAACCAGATTTAGTTAAACGAATGATAGTCATTGCAATTCTATTGCAGATAGTATTTATCCCTGGAGTTATGTTAAATGCCAATTATCACTCTCATAATAGATCAGGAAACTTTGTGGCTTGGGATTATAGCTATAATATTTTACAATCCTGTGAGCCGAATGGTATAATATTTACTAATGGAGACAATGATACATTTCCGCTTTGGTATTTACAAGAGGTAGAGGGTCTTAGAACCGATGTCTCTGTAGTTAATTTAAGTCTATTGAATACCGATTGGTATATAAAGCAAATGAGAGACAAAAGAAGTGATGAGACAAAATTTATTAAACTTTCTGATTCTCAAATAGATAAGATAACATCTAGCTTAACACGTTGGGAAACACAAAAAGTTAGAGTGCCTGTCTATAATGATCCTAAAAATAAAGATGGTTTTATAGAGTGGACAATGAAGCCCACATTTGCAGGCGCAGCCTTAAGAGTTCAAGATTTAATGATAATGCGTATAATCAATGATGCCGCATGGAAAGTCCCAATATATTTTGCTGTAACGGTTTCCCAGTCAAATAGAATAGGCCTAGACCAGTATTTGGATATGCAGGGTTTAACATTTCAGCTAAAAAGCCACCCTACTAAACCAGTTGATTCAGAAAAAATGTATGAAAATTTAATGAGTGCCATCGGCCCTGATAGTTGGTCCGATGATTTTGACCATAGTGATTTTTATAAAATTGAATCGGGTGGCGAAGGTTATAAGCATTGGTCAAAAGATTATCAACCGGGATATATGTTTAGAAATTTAGGGAATAAAGATGTATACTATAATGATCAGGTAATTAGACTGCTTCAAAACTACAGGAGTGCATACATGCAATTAGCTGTCTCTTTTTATTTAGATTATCAAAAGGAGTTACGTAAAAAAGAGCCTGAAGATATAAATTTATATAATTTAAAAGATAAAACACTTTCGGTCTTGAAAAGAATGAGCAAAAACATTCCGGAAGAGACAATTTCTATTTCAGCAGCAGAATTGCACTATCAAGTAGCCAGAATTTATGGTGATCTGGGTGAAAAATCAGAAATGTCAAAAATCATGGATCGCTTAATTGATATAAATACCAATGACCCTAAACAAAAGGTAGAATATGCAAGCCTATATTTTAGTGAGTTTAATGATACCTTAAGAGCAATTGAATTATTACAAGATTTGCATACTCAATTTATTCAGATTGAAAGTATGGTAAGTTCCAAAGGGTTTGGTTCTAATTCTGTTTCCCAGGGGAATTGGAGAAAATGGCAGAAGGCTTATCCTGAAATAGTTTCTTCTATGGTTTATATGTATCGGAAAAGCAATAGGCTATCAGAGGCTGAAATAATATTAAATAATTGGGTTTTAAGAAATCCAAATGATTTAAATGCAAAAAAAATATTAGAAGAGATACGAACTAGCGGATAGAATTCGTTTTTTTATATTTTGACCATATCAAATCCTACAGTTAGTATAATCATTCCACACTGGAATGGTATAGAGGTTCTTTCGGAGTGTCTTTCTTCTATAAAAAAATCAAAATTCTCATCATATGAAATAATAGTTTCTGATAACATGTCTACTGATGGGAGTCAAGATTGGATAAAAAAGAACCATCCTGATATTCAGTTAGTTGAGAATGAAAAAAATTATGGTTTTGCTGGTGGCTGTAACAAAGGGGCTGAGGTGGCTGATGGTGATTATTTATTATTTTTAAATAATGATACTATACATGATAATAATTGGATTGGACCACTTGTTGATAAAATAAAATCAGATTCAACTATAGGAGCTGTTCAGCCTAAAATTCTAAATTATTATAATAGGGCCATATTTGATTACGCTGGTGGGAGTGGAGGCCATATGGATATTTTTTGTTATCCTTTTGCTAGAGGTCGAGTTTTCCTTAATCAAGAAGAAGATATTGGTCAATATAACAATTCAGAAAAATGTTTTTGGGCTAGTGGCACTGCTTTGTTAATAAAGAGAGAATTATTTTTTGCGTCTGGCAAATTTGATGAGCTTTTTTTTGCTCATATGGAAGAAATTGATTTGTGTTGGCGGATACAGATTATGGGTTATAGTGTTTGGTCTGAGCCAAGTTCAGTTGTTTATCATAAAAATGCTGTTTCATTACCCATGTATTCTCATAAAAAATATTATCTTAATCACCGAAATTCATTATTAATGCTCTTATCTAATTATTCTATTCCTTTAGCTTTTTATATTGGTATAATTCGTTGGATGTTAGAAGTTGTCGCTCTAGTGTACTCTATATTAAAACTAGATTTTAATCATGCAACTGGAATAATTAGGGCCTTATGTTGGATTATATTACATCCTCATGAAATCATAAAAAGAAGAATAAAGTTAAAAAATATTCGAAAAATCAAAGATTATGATTTCATTCAAAATATGGAAAAAAGCAGTACTATTATTCGATATTATTTACTTGGGCAAAATACTTACTCTGATATTAAATCTAAAGCATCCTGATAAATATCTAGTCGATCTGGATCAAGTCCTTGCATGTCAATTAGCATATCTTTTCTATTCAAATTAGAGAGCATGGAAGTTATAAGATTAGAACGTGTTTTTAAAAAATATTGAGTATTGTGATCTCTTCCAACGTCGATATATGATTGTTCTAATCCTTCTAGCATAAGTTTTAATTCTGAAATTGATCCTTTTGGGTCACCATTGTTATATAAATCTTGTCCAATATAAAAAGCTAATCTGGCCTTTCGGAGACCGATGTTTCGGTTAATATCATCAATAATTGAAATTCTATTTCCCCAGCCTTTTTTATAATCTGAAGCCGTACCGCGCTGGGCAATTTCTCTTGCAGTTTCGTAAGCATTATTTCCTCCATTATATTCATAGGTATCAATTTCGCCTGCAAGAATTACATATGCGTAGTATGCTAAAAATCCAGGTAGTGGTTCAAAAAGCACAGGGTCAAAATAAAGACTAGTTCCTGAATTATAGTAGAACTGTACTTGTTTATCAAAATATCGTAAGTCGCCACCATTGGAAAACAAAGATTGGCAATTATAAGTTTTTACATTGCCTTTTGTTTGACTGCTTTCGAAAATAAGCTGGATATGTAAAGTAATTTCTAAATCTGAATAGGACTCATCCCAAGTTGTTGCGGTTAAAAATTGAGTTATGTTTTGTTTTAAAGAAAAAATTTCTTGTTTTTCATCGCTTCTTAAGAGTCTATCATCAAAAGAAACATTAACCTTTCTATATTGACCATTTAGGCAGATTGGAATTATTAATATTAATAAGAATCTTGTAATTTTATTAGCCATAGGGTACAATATTGCTTTAATGCATTATCTTGGGCAAGCTCTTTGTATATAATATTTTTTTGTTTTATTAATCGTAATTTTTCTTATGGCATTTATTAATGAATTGCTAGATACACACAAATATTCAGAGGTAAAAAAGCTTCTCAAATGTGCTGGAGATGTTGGAGACCAACTAAGCCAAGAGGTCTACGCTGTTGGCGGACTGCTTCGGGATCTTCTTATGAATAAAAATGTAAATGATATTGATATTATGACTGTTGGAGATGGAATTGTTTTTGCCAAAAAACTTGCTGAAAAAATTGGTATTAAAAAGGTTGTTCCATTTCCTAAGTTTGGCACAGCCTTGATACCAGGCGCCCCTCTACAAATAGAAGTAGCAACAGCTCGTAATGAAAAATATGATTCGAATTCCAGAAAACCTTCGGAAATAGTATACACAAATTTAGACGGAGATTTATCAAGAAGAGATTTTACAATTAATTCTATGGCAATGGATATTAGGGTAAAGAGTTTTGGCCAATTTTTTGATCCTTATAATGGAGTAGCTGATCTTCAGCGGAAATGTATCAGGACGCCATTAGATCCAGACGAAACATTCTCGGATGATCCTTTGCGTATGATGAGAGCTGCATATTTTTCATCCAAACTTGGTTTCCGAATTGAGAGTGATTGTCTTAATTCAATGAAACGACAGTCAAAAAGAATAAAAATTGTATCAGCAGAAAGAATAAGAGAGGAGTTTATAAAAATTTTACAAACACCAAAACCATCATTAGGGCTTAGAATTCTCCAAAAGACAGGTCTAATGAAGGTTGTTTTCCCAGAGATTCATATTATGTACGGCATGGATCAAACTGCTGAATGGCACCACAAAGATATTTTTGCACATACACTTCAGGTAGTAGATAATGCAGCAATGCTATCGGGGAAAATGGAGCTTAGGTTTGCTGCGTTGGTTCATGATATAGCCAAGCCTCAAACCAGACGAATTGATGATAAAAAAGGATATACCTTTTATGGGCACGATGTAGTTGGCGAGCGTATGATAAATAATGTTGCTAGTAGAATGAGATTATCAAAAAAAACTGCGGACTATTTAAAAAAAATGACTCTTTTGCATTTGCGCCCAATTGCTCTAGTTAAATCTGAGGTAACAGATTCAGCGGTTAGACGTTTGATGGTTGCAGCAGGCGATGATTTAGATGATCTTATGTTACTTTGTAGAGCAGATATAACAACCAAAAATCCTAATCGAGTAAGACAGTACTTGTCTAATTTTGAACGAGTTGAAAAAAAAATGGAGAATGTAATAGAAAAAGATTCTTTGAAAGGATTTCAATCGCCAATAAGAGGGGAAGATATTATGGATATATGTGGGATAAAAGAAGGTCCTCAGGTTGGTCGAATTAAAAAATCCATAGAAGATGCAATTTTAGATGGTGAGATAGAAAACAATTATCAATCAGCAAAGTCTCTTTTAAATAAGATTAAAAATAATTTTAAATTATCATAGAATGAAAAATTCCTTATATAAAATTGGACTTATTTTTATTTTGGCTAGTAATCTATTTGCGCAGTTTAATTATAATCTTGAGGAATGTATATCAATAGCTCTTGAAAATAAAAAAACTATACAGTCTTCAAAACTGGGATTAGAATCAGCTAGAAAAGGTGTTTCAATATCTCGAAGTGAGCTATTGCCTGCGATCAGTTTTACTTTTAATAATAACCGAAATCATTTTTCTGAACAAGCTACATATAACTTTGATATTTACGATGCTTTTAATGGTGTAGTTGATACAAGTATGTCTACTATAAATTCTTCTGTTTCATCATCTGCGGGTTTAAGTCTTAATCAAAGGATCTATAATGGTGGGCAATCAAAAAATAGGCTAAAGCAAGCAAAATTAAATTTAGAAATTGCAAATTTAAATTTAAGAAAAATTAAGATTGAGGTAATCCAACGGGTTTCTAATTCATACTATGGGTTGCTTCAGGCTCAGCAGCTTTTAGAAGTGGCAAAGAAGAATCTAGGTCTCTCAAAAGAACAAGTTGATCTTGTGCAAAAACAGTTTGACGTTGGGGTTGTAAGAAGGACTGATTTATTAAAAGCAAATGTAGCAAAAGGTCAGGCAAAAATTGATGTGTTAAATCGATCTACAGTATTAGAAAATGCTCGCAGACAATTATTTAATGAAATGGGTATGCAGGATTTTGGTCAGTCAATTGTTGCTGGTGCAGATAATTGGGAAGGGGTGGTAGTACCGACAAGTGTAGAAGCTTTAAAGTTATTAAAAACAAAAAACCCTATTATTTTAATCCAAAAGGAAAGAATAAATTTAAATCAATTACAAATAAAGCTAGCCAGAGGTCTTAGGTTGCCTTCTTTAAATGGTGTTGTAAACTACTCTGCTTATGGTAATGATGATAAGAAATTGTTTGATGCTATTAATGATGATTGGAACATAGGAATAAATTTATCTTTGGTTCTTCCGATTTATTCTGGTGGGCAGTTATCCACTAATCAAGAACAATCAGTTTTATTAAAAAAACAATCTGAGAGTGATTATCTGACTTTTCTTAATGATCAAAGGGTTCAAGTTGAATTGCTTAGGTCCTCGCTAAAAAATTTTACTGAGATTATTCCAATTAATAAAAGTGTTGTTTTGTCAGCTGAAGAAGATTTAAGGTTGGTTCAAGAAAGGTATAGTCTTGGCTCTGCTGCAATTTTGGAAGTTTTAGATGCGCAGGTATCTTTAATTAGGTCAAAATCAACACTTATAAATACAGTACATGAGGCTAGAATTAATGAAACAAATTTAGAAGCGATATTGGGTTTGTTGGATTTAAAATATCAATTAGGGGAATAAATAAGATGTTTAAATTTTTTAAGAAGAAAAAAATATGGATACCCACAATAATTATTTCAGGAATAATTACATTTATTATTATTTCAAAAATAACTGCGGATAATGATCCTTTTGTTGAAGCGGAAAAAATAGAGAGAAGACTTATTATACATAAAGTAAATGCAAGTGGTAAAATTCAACCAGAAGAAGAAGTGCAAATAACATCAACAATAACAGGCTGGATTACTGAAATAACAGTGAATGAAGGTGATACGGTAAAGTCAGGTCAGCATCTTATAAGTATTGATGAAAAACAATATAGGCCCGTATATAATCAAGCGCTTTCCCAGGTAAAGTCAGCATCTGCTAATTTGCGTAAGATTGAGTCCCAATTAGATCGCACAAAAATTTTATTTTCGCAAAAATTGATTTCTAAACAGGACCTTGAGCAGATTGAAACCAGTTATGAGATTGCTCTGAGTCAATCTGATCAAGCGAGAGCAAGCTTATTAAGAGCAGAAGATGAACTATCAAAAACCAGATTAACTGCTCCAAAATATGGGATTGTAACTAGCCTAACTAAAGAAAAAGGTGAAATGGCAGTTGGCGGAATGTTTAACCCGATGGTGCTTATGACGATAGCTGATCTTAGTCAAATGGAAGTTTTAGTTGATGTTAATGAAAATGATGTGATTAATATTGATGTAGGAGATACCACTGAAATAGAAATTGATGCTTTTCCGGATACTGTATTTTATGGGATAGTAAGCGAGATTGCCCATACTGCCCAGTCTTTAAATATGGGAGTACAAGAGCAGGTGACAAATTTTAAGGTTAAAGTGAGGATATTATCACCTCCAAATAAAATTCGTCCTGGGATGAGTAGCACGGTAGACATTATAACTGAAACCATTGAAAATGTAATTTCAATCCCTATTCAATCATTAACCTCTAGACCAAAAAATTATAAAGAGGTTATTTCTGAAAACAAAAAAAATAAAAATAATAAATGGTCGAAAAGGAAAGATGAAGGACAAAATAAAACGAATGAAGAATCTATTGAAGTGGTCTTTATTTTAGAGGATAAATATGAAAATATGAGTGCTCCAGATGGTAAAAAATATGCTTTAGTTCGTCCTATTAATACAGGCATTGATGGTGAATCGCACTACTCTATAAAAAAAGGAGTTGAGGAAGATGAATTAATTGTTACAGGGAGTTATCGAGTTTTAAGTAAAGAACTCCAACATGGGATGTTGGTCAACTATGAAGATAAGTTCAATGTTATTTCAGATGGGAATAAAAAAAATGACGACAATTAATTTATTCTATCTGAATTTTAAGTTGAGTTAAAGCTTGTCTCTAATTAATCTCCAAAACATTTATAAAATTTACCATGTTGGAGGGGAAGAAGTGCGTGCTTTAGATGGCGTTAGTATTTCTATTTTTGAGAATGAATATTTGGCGATTATGGGGCCATCGGGGTCAGGGAAATCAACACTTATGAATATGATTGGATGTTTAGATACACCAACATCAGGGGTATATGAATTTGAAAATGAGATGGTTCATATAATGGATGATAAACAGTTAGCTTCAATTAGAAATAGGAAAATAGGTTTTGTTTTTCAAACCTTTAATCTTTTGCCAAAGGCAACTGCTCAGCACAATGTTGAGATTCCCTTGATATATGCAAATACTCCAAAAATAGAAAGACTTGAAATGGCTAAAAAAGCATTAGTTAGTGTTGGGCTAGAAGATAGAATGTTACATAAGCCCAATGAGCTTTCAGGCGGTCAACGTCAGAGGGTTGCTATTGCAAGGGCTTTAGTAAATAATCCCAGTATTATCCTTGCTGATGAACCAACCGGAAATCTAGATTCAAAAAGCGGTAAAGAGATAATGGGAATTTTTGATTCATTATATAATGAAGGGCATACAATTATAATGGTAACTCACGAAGATGATATTGCGGGTCATGCTCAGCGCACTGTAAAGTTATTTGATGGTAAAATAATAGAAGATTCCAAAAGAGATTAAAGATGATCTCAGTACTTTTTGAAAACTTTAGGATGGCGTTATCTTCGGTTTTATCTAATAAGACGCGTTCTCTTCTAACGGCTTTAGGTATTATAATTGGTGTTTTTTCAGTAACATTAATGGGAACTTTAATTTCAGGTCTAGA